>Ga0224496_10000509_pt1 | contig 26986 bp, 20 predicted proteins | sample SF_Jul11_sed_USG_2_FD_168127 | JGI IMG/M metagenome (GOLD analysis project Ga0224496, IMG submission 168127) | Sediment microbial communities from San Francisco Bay, California, United States - SF_Jul11_sed_USGS_8_1 | ecosystem: Environmental > Aquatic > Marine > Sediment | place: USA...
GGCGGACTGGTCGGCCATGAACGCTGGTTTTTCCGGCGGCGCGGACCGGGAGGAGATATAGCCGACTTATGCGAAACAATCCATTTTCCAGGGTGAACGTACTCAAGATGAAGGGCGCAGCTCCCCGACCAATGGAAGGGATCTGCTACGACTCCAGGCAGGCCCGGCCAGGATATGCTTTCGTGGCGCTGCGGGGGACGAAGATGGATGGTCACGACTACGTGGAAGACGCTGTTTCCAGGGGGGCATCCACCATCGTGGTGGAAAAAGAACCCGTAAATCCTATGCCGGAAGGAGTGAGCCTGGTCATCGTCACGGATTCCCGCGGCGCCCTGGCCCGGTTGTCTGAATATTACTATGAGCGCCCCAGCCAGAGGCTGCGGCTGATAGGCGTCACCGGCACCAACGGAAAAACTACCGTCACATATATCCTGGCTTCCATCATCAATCAGGCTGGGGGAAAGTGCGGCCGGATCGGCACCGTGGACTATGACATCCTGGGGCAGACCCGGCCCTCGACCAACACCACGCCGGAGTCTGCCGATCTGCAAAGGATGATGAAAGAGATGCTGGACCGTGGCGGAGAATATTGCCTGCTGGAGGTCTCCTCTCATGCCCTGGATCAACGCAGGGTGGAGCGCCTGAATTTCAACGAAGCCATTTTCACCAACCTGACCCAGGATCACCTGGACTACCACGGCGATATGGAAACCTACTTCTCCGCCAAATCGAGGCTGTTCACCCTCCACGAGCCGAAAGTGTCTGTCATAAACATGGACGACCCGTGGGGACAAAAGCTGTTGCCGATGATCAAGGGGAAGATAATCACTTATGGAATAGAGAGCAAGGCGGATGTCCGTGCCATGGACGTGAGCATGACCATAAACGGGCTGCGCATGAAGATCGTCACACCTCAGGCGGAAGTGGCGGTAAAAAGCGGGATGGTGGGTCGGCATAACGTATATAACATCCTGGCAGCCGTCGCTGCCGCTCTGGCCGGTGGAATCAGCCTCGGCCACATAGCGGAGGGAGTGGAAAAATGCGCTGGCGCCCCTGGAAGGTTCGAGAAAGTGAATGCGGGCCAGCCCTTTGCCGTGGTGGTGGATTACGCCCACACGGAGGACGCCCTGCTGAACATTCTTGCCTCCGCCAGGGAGGTGGGCCCGAAAAGGATTATCACGCTGTTCGGCTGCGGGGGCGACCGCGACAAGATCAAGAGGCCTCTTATGGGCCGGGCTGTGTGGAACAACTCGGACATCGTCATCGTCACCTCCGACAATCCGAGGACGGAAAATCCTCAGGACATCATAAACGATATCCTGAAAGGGATACCGGAGGCGGGCAGGGAGGAGAAGCTGGCTGTCATGCCGGAGAGGGCGGAGGCTATTCACACCGCCATGCGCATCGCCCAGCCGGAGGATATGGTGATTCTGGCCGGGAAGGGGCACGAGGATTACCAGATCATCGGACGCGAAAAAATCCACTTCGATGACAGAGAACAGGCCATGAGCGCGCTGGAGGGGCTGTATGGCAAGGTTTAGTATCGGTCAACTCATAAAAGCGGTGGGCGGTGAACTGGCCGAAGGGAGCGTGGACACAGTCGTTAACGGCGTATCCACGGACTCGCGCAGGATAACCAGAGGTTGCCTATTCGTGGCCATCCTGGGACCGCGGGTGGATGGGCATGATTTTGTCCGTCAGGCTTTCACAAAGGGCGCCAGCGCCGCCCTGGTCAGTCACAAGCTCGTAGTGGCTTCCTCCCCTGGAAAGGCTATGGTGGCCGCGCCGGACACCACCCGGGCATTGCTGGACCTGGCCGCGTGGCACAGGGCCGAGATGAAAAATCTGCTGGTGGCGGCAGTCACGGGATCCAACGGGAAGACCGGCGTGAAAGATATGGTCGCCGCAATCCTGGCCAAAAAGTATAAGACCCTAAAGACCGAGGGAAACCTGAACAACCAGATCGGCTTGCCCACGACGCTGCTGGGATTGAATACTGCCCATCAGGCGGCGGTGGTGGAGCTGGGAATAAACTATATAGGGGAGATGGACCTTCTGGCGGCCGCCGCCAGGCCGGATATCGGAGTGATTACAAACATCGGCCCGGCCCATCTGGAAGGGCTCAAGACCGTGGACAACGTACGCAAGACGAAAGCCCGGATGCTAGACTTCATGACGGATAACGGAACAGCCATTTTAAATGCGTCCGACCCGAACAGCGCTCCCATCATAAAGGCCCGCAAGGGACAAAAAACCATCACCTTTGGAATCTGTGAGGGGGATGTGGCGGTGGTGGAAAACGTCTTGGCCAAGACATTGACCGGAAGAAAAATCAAAATCAGATGGAACGGAGAAGTGCACGTCATGAAGGTCCGCTGGATCGGGAAGAGCGCCGCCATCAACGCCGCGGCCGCATTCGCCGTCGGAGTGGCCGCAGCGGCGCCGCCGGAGATGATAGTGAAGGCTATTGGTTCCGCCCGCCCGGAGCGGCTGCGAATGGCATTGGAAAAGCTTTCAGGGGGTGCGTGGCTGATCGACGATTCCTACAACGCCAACCCGGCTTCGGTGGAGGCTGCCCTCTCCACCTTGAGTGAGTTTGGCGAGAGACGCAAATTCCTGATTTTCGGCGACATGCTGGAGATGGGGAAGGCGGCGGAGAAGGCGCATGCCGCCGTGGCCCGGCAAGCCAAAGCCTTTGGAGTGGAGCGCATATTCACATACGGCCCCTTGGCCGCCATCACCGCCATGGAAGCAAAAAAAGTAGGGCTCGTCAGCGTGGAGCGCAAATCACATGAGGCTTTGGCCCGGGCCGTGACCAGCGCCCTGATGCCTGGTGACGTGGCGTTGGTAAAAGGGTCTCGGGGGATGCAAATGGATAAAGTGGCCGAACTGATCCGCCATGGGGCGAAGGGGAAGTAAATGTTATACCATCTGTTATATCCGCTCAGCGAGACTTTCTCCGCCCTCAACGTGTTCCGTTACATCACCTTTCGGTCCATCTATGCCCTGCTCACGGCCCTGGCCATCGCTCTGATCATGGGGCCGATGGTTATCAGATGGCTCAAGGCGAAAAATATCGGCGAGAAAATAAGAAGCGACGGGCCCAAGTCCCATCAGTCCAAAAAGGGAACCCCCACCATGGGCGGTATCCTGATAATCATCTCTCTGATGGTTCCCACCATGCTGTGGGCCGATTTCCTGAACAGCTACGTGCTCATCGCCATGATGACGGTGCTTCTCTTCGGGATCATAGGGTTTTACGACGATTACATGAAACTCACCGGGCGCGGCTCCGGCATGGCTGGGTGGACGAAGCTTGGCCTGCAGGTCGGCGTGGGATTGTTGGTGGCCGAAGCTGTGTACATGGTCCAGGGGGGCGCCACAGAGACCACCAGCGTGCATATTCCATTTTTCAAGAATCTGCATCCGGACCTGGGAGTCTTCTATTTGCCCTTTGCGGCTTTGGTTATAGTGGCCTCGGCCAACGCGGTGAACCTCACTGATGGACTGGACGGGCTGGCCATCGGGCCGATATTCATAGCTTTTCTGGTGTACATGGTTTTCTGCTACACCGAGGGGCACGCCGGATTCGCCAAATACCTGAACATTCCCCATATAGGGGAGCTTTCCGAGCTGACGGTCTTTTGCGCGGCGGTGGTGGGCGCGTCCCTGGGGTTCGTCTGGTTCAACTTCTACCCTGCCATGGTGTTTATGGGTAACGTGGGCTCCCAGGCACTGGGCGGGGCGCTGGGCGCGGTGGCCGTGATGGCCAAGCAGGAGGTGGTCCTGGCGCTGGTGGGAGGTATCTTCGTGGTGGAAACTCTTTCTGTGATCATCCAGGTGATTTCTTACAAGAGCACCGGTAAGCGGGTGTTCAAGATGGCGCCCTTGCACCACCATTTCGAGCAACTGGGTTGGCCGGAGCCGCAGGTGATTGTGCGCTTTTGGGTGGCGGCTATAGTGTTGGCGCTTTTCTCTCTTAGCACTCTGAAACTCAGATGATGGGAATGAGCTCTTATTCGGGAATGAAGGCGATAGTTATCGGGCTAGCCAGCTCCGGCGTGGCTGCGGCCAGGCTGCTGCGCGGCAAAGGCGCCATTGTGGATGTCACAGACTCCAAGCCCCGAGAGCTGCTGGAGGAGCGGATAGTCAGTTTGCCGGAAAGGACCGGGCTCTATCTGGGCGGGCACGTGGGAGTGTCGTTGGACCAGTACAGCCTGGCGGTGATAAGTCCAGGCGTGCCATGGGATTCACCATTTGCCAAGACAGTGCGGGACGCTGGCATAGAGATGATTTCCGAGATAGAGCTTGCCAGCCGCCATATCTCCGCGCCAATCATAGCGGTCACCGGCTCCAACGGCAAATCCACCACTACTACGCTCATAGGCAGGATACTGGAAAAACAGGGGAAGGAAGTATTCATTGGGGGCAATCTGGGCAATCCCCTCAGCAACGCCGCCGACCATAATTATGACTGGGTGGTGGCGGAGGTCTCCTCGTTCCAGTTGGAGGGGATAAAAACATTCCGCCCCAGGATCAGCGTCATCACCAACATCACGGCGGATCATCTGGACCGGCACGGGAATATCGAAAATTACGCAAGACTGAAAGCCAGGGTGTTTGAAAATCAAAGTGACGGCGACACAGTGATCATAAACGATAACGACTCAGGTACCACTTTCCTGCGCCAAAAATCCTCCGTCAGGACGTTAAGGTTCGGATCCAAGCTTAACAAGGAGCAGGGGGGCGCGTGGGTGGAAGATGAGGCGGAATATGGCGCCATTCCTGGAGGCGGTTCTATCAAGATATTTGAGTTGAAGGATCTTCTGATTAAAGGCCCTCACAACGTGGAAAACACCCTGGCCGCCACCTTGGTGGGCCTTGCCGCCGGAGCCGGTCCGGAGGTCATAGCGGAAGCCATCTGCTCCTTTCGCGGTCTGCCCCACAGGATGGAACTGGTGGGTGAAGTCAACGGTGTGAAGTTCTATAACGATTCGAAGGGAACCAACGTGGACGCCACGCTGAAGTCCCTGGCCGGGTTTGATGGCGATGTGGCCCTTATAGCGGGTGGCTCCTCCAAGGGGGGCGATTTCGGTCCTCTAGCCGAAGAGATAACAAAACGGGCCAAGGGTGTGGCCCTGATAGGGGAGACGGCTCCCCAAATAGAAAAGGCGCTGGGGGATTATTCCCCAAAGGTAACAGTGAAAACCATGGAAGGGGCGGTGGCCGCCGCCGCGTCTTGGCTTTCGTCGGGGGACTCGGTGTTGCTATCCCCGGCGTGCGCCAGCTTTGACATGTACAAAAACTTCGAGGACCGGGGCGATACGTTCCGCAGGGCCGTGGCCGCGTTGGAGAAAAGATAAAGATGCCTGTAAAACGAAGACCCGACTATTGGATCATCTTCTGCGCACTGGCGCTGACGGCGATAGGCATAGTCATGATATTCTCCAGTTCAGCGGTGCTGGCGGGGCAAAAACATGGAGACGCATACTATTATCTGAAGCGCCAGGGAACCTGGGCGGGCCTGGGAATCGTGGTGATGCTATTCATGATGACCATAGACTACCGCTCCTTGGCCAGATGGGCATACCCCCTATACTTCATCACCGCCGCGCTCCTGGCCGCGGTGCTGATCCCCGGCGTGGGGCGGACGGTGAACGGGGCCACACGATGGATCGCGGTGGGTTCCCTGACCTTCCAGCCATCGGAGTTCGCCAAGCTGGCCCTGGTCATTTTCTTTGCCGCCATCTTGTCCCGGAAGGGGGAGGAGGGAAAGCTCGGCGATTTTTTCGGCACATTCGCTCCCCTCCTCGCCTCCCTTGGATTCTTCTTTGCGCTGATCCAGTTACAGCCGGACCTGGGCACCGCCTTGACCATTGCGCTGATCATTATGCTGATGTTTCTGGCCGCAGGGGTGCGGCTGATACACCTTGCCGGAGCGGCGCTGGTGATGGCCCCGATTCTGGCCATCTCCATGCTCACGGTGGACTACAGGCGAAGGCGACTGCTCACCTTTCTGGATCCGTGGGAGGATTCCCTCGATTCCGGATACCAGATTATTCAGTCATTCATCGCCCTCTCCAATGGTGGAACATGGGGTGTCGGACTGGGGGAGAGCCAACAGAAGCTTTTCTACCTGCCGGAGCCCCACACAGACTTCATATTCTCCATTCTCGGCGAGGAGTTGGGATTTGTGGGGGCCATCAGCGTCCTTATCCTGTTCGGTGTACTGGTGTGGCGGGGATTCAAGACGGGGCTCAATTCGCCAGAGCGTTTTGGCGGGTTGCTGGCGCTGGGGATTACCTTTGCCGTGGCGACACAAGCATTTATCAATGTGGCAGTGACGCTGGGGATGCTTCCCACCAAGGGGATTCCTCTTCCGTTTATCAGCCTGGGAGGTTCTTCGCTGGTGATGTGGCTGGCCAGCGCGGGGCTTTTGGCCAACGTATCGGAACACACGACATGAGCATGGATATATATGACATGAAATTGATTATTACCGGCGGCGGAACCGGGGGGCACATTTACCCGGGAGTGGCCGTGGCGCGTGAACTTGCGGCCCGCGGGGATGAACATCATGTCTTGTGGGTGGGGGCCCGTCGCGGGCTGGAATCCTCCATAGTGCCGAAGGAGGGGATACCATTTCTGCCGCTGAAGGTGACATCCCTCAAAGGAATGGGATTCTTCTATCGCATTGGCTCACTGGTCAACCTGGCCAAGGCTTTTACCCAGTCGGTGGGAATCATATCCAGGGAAAAGCCGGACGCCGTGCTGGGCGTTGGCGGATATGCCAGTGGACCCATGGGATTGGCGGCGATATTCATGCGTCGACCCCTTGCCCTGGCGGAGCAGAACGCATCTCCCGGCTTCACAAACCGTTGGTTGGCGAAAGGCGCCTCCATGGTGTTCACAAGTTGGCCCGGTTCCGAAGTCCACTTCCCAGAGGGGAAAACGGTCATGGCGGGAAACCCTGTGCGAAACGAATTCGTCAGGGCAAACCATGTAAAGGCCGATAGCCGGTTTGTGGCGCTTGTCATTGGCGGCAGCCAGGGCGCCGCGCCTCTCAACAAGGCTATGGTGGATGCGGCGGAAAACCTGGCGCCTTTGGCGGAGCGGATACGCATTATCCACCAGACAGGTGAAAGAGACCTGAAGATGGTGAATGAAGCGGTGGCCAAATCTGATTTGGACTGGGAGACGGCTGCCTATTTCAGCGACGTGGCGCAAAGGATCGCCGGGGCGGACCTGGTGATTTCCCGGGCCGGAGCAGGCGCCGTTAGCGAGATATGCGTGGTGGGAAGGGCTGCGGTCTACATCCCATTTCCCCAGGCGGCCGACGACCATCAGACAAAAAACGCCCTGCCCGCCGTCCGTGAACAGGCGGCGATCATGATAAATCAAAGCGAGCTGACCGGCGAAAAGCTGGCGGAGATTATTATAGGACTGGAAGGTGACAGGGAAAGAACAAAAGCCATGGGCGACCGCGCCAGAGCGCTGGGCAGACCCAGGGCAGCGCAGATGATAGTGGACAAGATACTGGCCATGGTCAAGGAGGCGGCATGAAGTTCGGAAGGACAAAAAAGCTCCACTTCATAGGAATCGGTGGATCCGGCATGAGTGGCATCTCGGAGATATTGCTGAACATGGGCTATGCCGTATCAGGGTCCGACCTGGCGGAATCGGCGGCGGTGCGTCATCTGCGAAGCCAGGGCGCCCAGGTGGCTCTGGGCCATGCCGCCGGGAATGTGGGAGACGCCGATGTGGTGGTGATCTCATCCGCGGTAAGGCCCGACAATCCGGAGATCGTGGAGGCCCGCAGAAAATTCATCCCGGTGATTCCCAGGGCGCAAATGCTAGCGGAACTGATGCGCATGAAGCATTCCGTGGCGGTGGCCGGCAGCCATGGCAAGACCACAACCACATCAATGGCCGCCGCGGTGCTCTCCAAGGGGGGACTGGACCCAACAATTATCATCGGTGGCCGGGTGGACAGGTTCGGCTCCGGCGCGCGGCTGGGCAAGGGGGACTTCCTGGTGGCGGAGGCCGACGAAAGCGATGGGTCGTTTCTGCGGTTGTTTCCCACGGTGGCGGTGGTGACGAACATCGACGCGGAGCATCTGGACCACTACAGGTCCTTCGGCGCGGTGAAGGAAGCGTTTGTGGAGTTTGTGAACAAGCCGCCCTTCTATGGCGCGGCGATTCTCTGCCTGGACGATCCGCCCATACAGGAGATCATCCCCAGGGTGGAGCGCAGGTTCCGCACATTCGGTATCAGCGCCGCGGCTGACATTATCGCCAGTGGCATGGAATACTCAGCTTTTGGCTCTGCTTTTGATGTGAATGTCAGTGGGGAGAAGATTGGCCGGGCGTCAATCAACATGCCGGGAGCGCACAATGTATATAACGCTCTGGCGGCCATAGCGGTGGGACTGGAGCTGGAGATGGATCCGAAAACGGCCATTGACGCGCTATCCGGTTTCTCCGGGGTGGAGCGCAGATGCCAGTTAAAAGGCGAGCGCGATGGCGTGATGGTAATCGACGATTATGGGCATCACCCCAGCGAGATTAAGGCGACCCTGCGTGGATTGAAGACCGGATTTCCGGAAAAGAAGCTAATCGTGATATTCCAGCCGCACCGCTATTCGCGGACCAAAAACCACCTGTCCGATTTCGGCAAGGCGTTTTATGACGCGGATGAACTGGTGGTAACGGAAATATACGCCGCCAGCGAAGAGCCTATCGAGGGAGTGCGCGGCGAATTGGTGGCGGAGGAAGCCAGGGCTCATGGCGCACGATCGGTGACGTTCATTGCGGACATCAAGAATGTGCCGGCTCATCTTGCCCAAGTGGCAAAGGCTGGGGACATGGTCATCACCCTGGGAGCCGGGAGCGTTGTCAGGGTAGGGGAATGGTTCATCGGCGGAAATGATAAAGATAGCTAGGGAAGAGCCGTTATGGAAAAGGACAACCTTCAGGATCGGCGGACCGGCGCAAACGCTTGCGCAACCGGAAAGCATGCAGGAGCTTTGCACGCTCATGCGGTCGGGGGAAGTCCATTTGATTCTGGGCGGCGGAGCGAACCTGTTGGTATCCGATGCGGGAGTGCGGGGGATGGTCCTTGCGCTGGGTCCGGAGTTTGGCCTGATGGAGATAAAAGCCGGAAGCGAGGGATTGGCGCGAGTGGAGGCGGGCGCCGCCATGGGGCTCACCCGGCTGGCCGGGATGGCTATGAAAAGTTCGCTATCCGGTCTGGAGTTCGGGTTCGGCATCCCTGGGCTGTTGGGCGGGGCATTGCGGATGAACGCCGGCGCGCGGGGAGGGGAGATAAAGGACATAACCGAATCGATCAGTGTTGTTACGAAGGAGGGGAGGCTGGAGAGGATCATGGCCCGCGACGCAGGATTTGGATACCGCTCCTCGGCCTTTCCGGAGGGGTGTGTCATCACGGGGGCCACATTGCTATTGCGGGAGGGGAGCGGCGACCGGATCCACTCCACCATGCGGGCCGGGTATCTGGAGCGCAAGGCGTCCCAGCCACTGGATCTGCCCAGCGCCGGGTCGGTGTTCAGGAATCCTCCCGGGGATTTTGCTGGCAGGCTTATAGAAACGTGCGGCCTGAAGGGGGAGAGGATCGGAGACGCTATGGTCTCGCCCAGGCATGCCAATTTCATCGTGAACATGGGCGCCGCTTTGGCGAACGATGTATACCGGCTGATGCGGCTGGTGGAGAAAAGAGTGTCGGGACAATCCGGCGTGAAGCTGGAACGGGAAATAAAGCTGGCGGGCGTATTCGATGAGGAATGAGACGTTGGAAAGACTGAAAGAGATGAAGGTGGGAGTCCTGCTGGGTGGATTGTCTAACGAGCGGGAGGTGAGCCTGAATACCGGCCGGGCTGTGATCGACTCGCTAAAGCGGATGGGTGTGGACTGCCTGGAAATCGACGCGGGGCGCGATCTGGCGCAACGCCTTGTTGAGGAGAAGATAGACCTGGCGTTCATCGCCCTGCATGGCAGGTATGGCGAAGATGGATGTGTGCAGGGGCTTTTGGAGCTTATGGGGATTCCATACACTGGTTCCACGGTGGCGGCCAGCGCCATGGCCATGAGCAAGAGGTTGTCCAAGGTATTCGCCGAGGCGGTGGGGATTCCCACGCCGCCATATATGGTGGTCCGGAGAAAAGAATCTAAGACCGATAGCGTGGGGGCGCAGATGAAACCACCGGTGGTGGTGAAACCGGCGAACGGTGGATCCTCGGTAAACGTTTCCATATGCCGGGAGGCTGCCGAGATCGCACCAGCCATCGAGCGGGCGCTTACGGAAGATACGGAAGCCATGGTGGAGGAGTTTGTGGCGGGGCCGCTGCTCACCGTGGGTGTGGTGGGCGATCTGGCGCTGCCGGCTATAGAAATAGAAACGATAGAAGGCTTTTACGACTACAAGAGCAAGTACACACCGGGCAACACTGTATATCATCTGCCCGCCAGGCTTCCCCAGACGACGTTGGTCGAGGCGGCCCAAATGGCGCTGAGGGCTCACCGTGCCCTTGGGTGCCGGGGGCAGACCAGGTCCGATTTCATCGTGGGGCCTGGAGGCAAGGTCTGGTTTATAGAACTGAACACGATTCCCGGCATGACGCAAACCTCTCTTTTGCCTAAAGCCGCTGCTCACGCCGGAATATCGTTCGACGAACTGGTGCTCGATATCTGCGGCGAGTCTTTGGCGGAGGATTCAATATCATGAGCAAAAGTAAAATGTGTAAATGGATAGTGGTCATGGTGGCGCTGGGAGTGGCGGTGACCATGGGCTGGCCGGCGATGTCGGCCAAGGCCGGGATCGGCCAGGACGCGGCCAGGGAATATTTCATATTGAGGGAAATACATCTTGATGGTCTTGTCACGGTGTCGGAAAAGGATGTGACTGACCTGTTGTCGTTGCGCTCCGGGACCAGCATATTCAACGTGGACCTGGAAGAGGCGGGCCGCAGGCTGGAAGGGCATCCGCTGGTGGAGTCGGTGGAAATAAGACGTCAGTTTCCATCCACCCTGTATGTGAAGGTGACCGAACGCCGGCCCCAATTTGTGCTGAGGACCGGCAGGAAGCTGTGGCTGGTCGACAAGACCGGTGTTGCGATTTCCGAAGCGGGGGAAAACTCCGATACCAGAGGATATGCGGTGATAACGGAACAAAGAACAGACGGGATAAAAATAACACCAGGAATGAAACTGACCGTGAACGATCTGCACCGCCTGGTGGCGGCGGCGTACCGATTAAAGGACTACCGGCTTTTTGGAAAACATGAGTTCGCCGGGCTGGGATCCTATGACAAGCAGAGGGTGGCCGCCCGGTTCGCGGGGACGAATACAGTGGTGACCGCCCTGAAGGAAGGATGGACCGACGAGATGGATCGGCTGTTGACCGTGGATTACATCTTGCGCGGCAAGGAGTCTGAAGTTCTCATCATAGACCTTTCCTTTCCCAACAAGGTGGTGGTCAAGCATGCCGAAAGCGATGAAGAAATGGTGGGAGTGAACTGATCATGGCTAACAATAAAAATATCGTGGTAGGGCTGGACATAGGAACCACAAAGATATGCTGCGTTATGGCGGAAACCGGGGGCGACGAGCCGGAGATCATCGGCCTGGGCTCCCACCCATCCAGGGGTATGCGCAAAGGGGTGGTGGTGAATATAGACGCCACCGTGGACTCCATAAAGCGCGCGGTGGAAGAGGCGGAGCTGATGGCCGGGATAGAAGTGGACTCTGTGTATGTGGGGATGGCAGGAGCCCATATTAGCGGCTTCAACAGTCATGGCGTCATCGCCGCCAGGGGCCATGAAGTGACCCGGCAGGATATGGAAAAGGCGCTGGAGGCGGCCCGTACGGTGAACGTGCCGCTGGACCGGGAGATCATCCATGTGATTCCACAGGAATACATAGTGGATGGCCAGGACGGCATTCTGGATCCGGAAGGGATAAACGGCGTTCGGCTGGAAGCCAAGGCCCACATTATTACGGCCTCTGTGACATCCGTCCAGAACATCATCCGGTCTGTGAACCGGGCAGGGCTGGAGGTGGAGGATCTGGTGGTGGAGCAGCTGGCAGCGTCTGAAGCTGTGCTGGACCGGGACGAAAAGGAACTGGGTGTGGCGCTGGTGGACTTGGGGGGCGGCACCTGCGACATAGCCGTGTATTTAAACGGCGCCATCCGTGGCACATCGGTGGTCCCGCTTGGGGGGGGGCACATCACAAATGATGTGGCCATCGGGCTGAGAACGCCTAACCACGAGGCGGAAAAGATAAAGCGCCAGTGCGGGTGCGCCACGGCGGCCATGGTCCCCGACGACGAGTCTCTGGAAGTTCCGGGAGTGGGAGGTCGTGAGTCTAGAATGCTTTCGCGCAGGGTGCTGGCGGATATCATAGAGCCGAGGATGACGGAGATGTTCACCATGATCCGTGACGAATTGGAGCGCTCAGGTTTCAATCAGAGAAAGAAGATCGCTTCCGGCATGGTGCTCACGGGGGGCTCGGCGGTGATGCAGGGGACCTGCGAGCTGGCCGAGGCCATCTTCGACATGCCCGTGAGGCTGGGGACACCCATAGAGATCGGGGGACTGGTGGATCTGGTGAATGGAACGGTGTACGCCACCCCGGTGGGGCTGGTGGTGTATGGGCACAGGCAGATGAAGCTGGGCCAGGGGAAAAAGCGCAATGGAAGGGGGCCGATCAACAAGGCATTCGGAAGGATGTGGGGATGGGCCGCTGAGTTAATGGGAAGTTAGGAATAAAAGCAGTTTTATTTTAAGGGAGGCATATTATGACCGAATTTATCGACCAAAAGGAAGGACAGGTGTTCTTCGACTACACAGACGAGCCTGGTAACGCCGGATACCAGGCGGTGATCAAGGTGATCGGCGCCGGGGGCGGAGGTGGCAACGCCGTGGCCACCATGTTCCGCGATGGCGTGGCAGGTGTGGAGTTTATCGTGGCCAACACCGACGCCCAGGCCTTGCGACGCTCTCCGGTGCCATGCAAGCTGCAGATCGGCAAGGAGATAACCAAGGGACTGGGAGCGGGTGGACGGCCGGAAGTGGGCAAGGCCGCCGCTCTGGAGGACTCGGAAGTGTTGCGGATGAAGATCGAAGGCGCGGACATGGTGTTCATCACCGCCGGCATGGGCGGGGGCACCGGCACCGGGGCTGCGCCGGTGATCGCGTCTATCGCCAAGGAGATGGGGGCGCTCACAGTGGGTGTGGTGACCAAGCCATTTAACTTTGAAGGGAGAAGGCGCAGCCTGCATGCCCTGGAGGGGATCGCCGAGTTCCGCAAGCATGTGGACACCTTGATCACGGTCCCCAACCAGCAGTTGCTGGCGTATGTGGGAAAGAAAAAGCCTGCCACCGAGGCCTTTAACATCGCCGATGGCATCTTGGCAAGAGCGGTGAAAGGGATATCGGAGCTGATCACCGTGGACGGGCTGGTGAACCTGGATTTCGCCGATGTGCGGACCATCATGAGCGCCCGCGGAATGGCGCTGATGGGCACCGGCGAGGGGAAAGGGGAGAATCGCGCAATGGAGGCGGCTCATAACGCTATCAACAGCCCGTTGCTGGAGGATTCCTCCATCGAAGGCGCCAAGAGCATCCTGATCAACATCACGGGTGGTACAGAAATGGCCCTGTCGGAGATCGACGAGGCGGCCAGCCATATAACCGAAAACGCGGATCCGGACGCGGAAGTTATTTTCGGCGCGGTAATAGATCCGGCGCTGACCGATTCCGTACGCGTGACTGTGATCGCCACCGGATTCAAATCCGGCAGCGACAAGAACAGGGTTTCCGACATTCGTGTCCGCGAGAGCCAGATACACCAGGACCGGAAGGAAAAAATCCGATCCCTGATTTCCGAGAAGCTGGTGGTCAATCCGGAGCCGTCATCCGGGGCGCCCAGATTCGTGGAGAAGTCTCAGAAAAGCCGGGGTTTTTTCGGATTGCGGCAGGTGCGCAGCGAGGCTATCCAGCCGGATGAGGATCTGGATATCCCCACGTTCATTCGCAAACACGCCGATTAAGCAAATGAGAGGGAAAATATGAACAGGAATATGATAGAAAGAGCCAGAGAGGCTACCAACGCCCAGTTGCGAAAGAGCAACCTGGCCCTGCGCAAGAACCTAAAACGTGTTATAGAATGCTCTTCGGACAACGAAAAGGTCCAGGAGAGGATGGACGACTACGAGGCTTTGGTCTTCGAGGCGGAATCGCTCAAGGAGATGTTCGATTCAATGATCATCCAGGGGAGGCGGATTTTCGAAGTTCAATTCATCACTGTGGTTCTGGAGCAGGGGCATATAAACATGTATCCGGAAGAATACAAAAAGAAAGGGAAGAGCATCTTCCTGGAGTCGAAAAACATTTTTTTCGCCCCAGCCATCACTATCGCCCTGCATTTTCCCGAGATACCGCAAGTGGTTTTGCGGGGACGGCTGAAGGAAGGGAACGAATTCTTTTTTCCGGGAGTCGCGGCCGGCATCCACTCCGAAGCCATGATACCTCTTCAGACTCCGGACGGGACTCTCACCGGAGCTCTAAGCTTTGGCAGCAAAGAGCCTCAACGGTTCATGGAGGGGTATGGCCCCAGGTTCCTCGACAGGTTGGGCCGGCTGGTGAGCCTTAAGATGGAGGTGTTCCGGGCGGAAAAAATGGCAGCTAAAGCGTCCTGACTCCCACCGCCAAAACCTGGCGTTAATGGTATCATGGCGACATGATAAGCTCGTTTAAGACGAAAGAGGAGACTCTTCTGGCAGGTGGCGCGCCTGTGGCCCAAATTGTCCGCGCGGCGGGCTCCCCTGTTTACATATATGACGCGGAAGTCATGCGGCGCCAATACACGCGCCTGGCAAAGGCTCTTCCCAGGGGATTTCGTCTCTTCTATTCCATAAAAGCCAATCCAAACCTTTCCGTGGTCAAGGTGTTTAAAAAGCTGGGCGCCGGCGCGGAGGCCGCCTCGTCCCACGAGGTTATGACCGCCATAAAAGCCGGAGTCCCCCGCGGCGCCATCGCATACGCAGGGCCGGGAAAGAGTGATTCGGAGATAGAGCTTGCCGTCGACCACAGGATAGGCGCCATCAACGTGGAGTCGGTTACGGAGTTCGATCGAATCGTCGCGGCCGCTGGTAAGACGGGCAAATTAGCCAACGTCGCTATCCGGTTGAATCTGGATTACACACACGATGACGGCGCCGGGGGGCATGTGATGGCGGGGGGGCCGCGCAAGTTCGGTGTGGACCCGGATATGGCGGAGGATCTGGCCAAAAGAGCGATGAAGGAAAAGTGGGTTCGGTTTGTGGGATTCCACCTCTTCCCCGGCACTGGGATCATGAATCCCCAAATCCTGGCTGGGGCGCACAACGCGCTGGCCGTTTACGCATTGCGTCTTGCGGAAAAGCTCCAGACCCGAATAGGCTATTTAAACTTCGGCGGGGGCCTTGGTATCCCATACAAAGATGGCGAACCGGAGCTTGATATACACGCCGCAACCGCGGGGATTAAAGCAATAGCAAAAGAACTCCGACGGTCGAAGTGGTTCCAGGATGTCATGTTCGTGATGGAGCCGGGGCGCTACCTGGTAGGCCCATCGGGGGTGTACGTCTCCACGATAATAGATGTAAAAACTTCGCGTGGCAAGACTTACGTAATCACCGATGGGGGGATACATCACGCGCTCATCCCCATAGTTATGAATAAAAGTTTCCCCACGGCGCTGGTGAACAGGATGGGGCAAAAGGCCGATACCCAGGTCCGGGTGGGGGGGCCTCTTTGCGCCACGCCGGATCAGTTCTCCCGCGAGATCATGATTCCCGCCCCCAGGATGGGGGACCTATTGGGCATATTCAATTCCGGAGCCTATGGATACAGCGCGTCGATGCTCGGATTTTTATCCCACACCGCCCCGGCGGAAGCGCTGGTGGATGATGGCCGGGTATATATCATCAGGGAGCGGCAGGCTCCGGTGATGGGTGTGAAAAAGCGGCTGAAGATATAGCCATTGTGCAATTCCGGCTTTTGAATTTCCCCCGTTCGCGCAATAATTGACCGATGAAGGATTATCTTCCGCTTTTATACCTCGTCCTTGCCATAACATTGGCGGCAATAGTCACCCGGTGGTTTAACTGGCTGGCGTGGGGGGAGCGGAGGGAGAAGAAATTTCACAGGATGAAAAAGCACAGGGAAATCCTGGATGGAAAGGAAAATGAGAACGACAAAGGACCGGGATCTGACATCCCTGGGGCTTGACGAGATAACTGCGGCGCTGGTCGCCAGAGCCGCCACTCCCGGCGGCAAGGCGGCTTGCGCCTCTCTGGCCCCGGCCCCTGACAAGCAGCAGGCCCAGGCCAGGCTGGAGGAGACAGAGGCCGCGTTGATTCTGGTCACGCAACGGCCGGAGTTCGTCATAGAGGAATGCCAGGAGGTGGAAGCGCCGGTGGCCGCGGCGGAAAAGAAACGCACTCTGCGAGGTGGCCAGTTGCGCCTTATTCTGCCGGTGTTGCGCGCTGGTGAGGCTGTAAGGGACGTTTTCGACAGCATGGAGGAGAAGAAAGAGAAGCTGGCGTCGATCATGATGGAGGTTCCGATGGTTACGGGATTGGCGGAGATGATCGACGAATCTATCGATGAGGAGGGGAACGTGCGAAGCGATGCTACCCCTGCGATCGAAAAGCTGTTTAACACCGTCAACTCCCTGCGCCGCACCATCAGGGAGCGGGCGGAAAAGTTTTTGACCGATCCTGCCGTGGCGCCTCTTCTGCAAGACAGTTTCGTGACCCTGCGCGACAACCGGTTCGTGCTGCCAGTCCGCGCAGAGGAGAAAAGCCGAGTGGATGGGATCATCCACGGCTCCTCCAATTCCGGGCAGACGTATTTTATTGAGCCGAAGGCGCTGGTGGATCTTAATAACCGTCTGCGAACCGCGGAGATCGAACTGGAGGAGGAGATCAACCGGTTTCTGGCGGAATTGACGGTAATGGTGGCGGACGAGGCGGAGGCCATTCGGACGATTTACGCCGCCATATGCAGGCTGGACGCCTTTGTTGCCAGAGCCCGGCTGGCGGCTGATCTCTCGTTGACCAAGCCCCTGTTGGGCCCAGCGCTTGATCTGAAGGACGCGTCCAATCCAGTGATGCTGCTGGAGAGAAAGCAGGTGGTTTCAAACTATGTCCTCATGCCGGAAGGGGCCAGGGCGCTGGTGATCTCCGGCCCGAACACTGGCGGCAAAACTGTGCTGCTGAAGCTGATCGGATTGTGCGCGGCCATGGCGGCCATGGGCCTATTCATCCCGGCGGGGGAAGGCTCTTCGATCCCTTTCTACCGCCGAATATTCGCCGACATAGGGGACAGCCAGTCGCTGGAGGATGATTTGTCCTCCTTTTCCGGGCACATCCTGGCCGTACGCCGAGTCCTGGATCAGTCGGGGCCGGGCTGCCTGGCGCTGTTGGACGAACTGATGATAAACACCGATCCGAAGGAGGGGAGCGCCCTGGCCATGGCCACGCTGGAGGCGCTGGTGGAGAGGGGAACGGACGTGGTGGTGACCACCCACTATCATGACTTAAAGCTTCTGGCCCAGACCGATAATATGTACGCCAACGTTTCCATGGATTTCGATACCAGAACCGCCCGGCCCACCTACCGGTTGATCGCCGGAGCGGCTGGTGAAAGCTCCGCGATATCCGTGGCGGAAAACCTCTCTCTGGACGCGAGAATAATAGTCTCGGCAAAAGCGCATCTGCAAGGAAGCGACGAGCGAACCGAACGTCTGTTGGCTCAACTGCGGGAAAAGAAGGACCAGATGGACCAGGCGGAGCTGGAGATGGCCAGGAGCCTGGAGAGTATGCGGAAGATGAGAGAGGAGACGCAAGCCCTGCGGGACGAGGCTGCCGCCATGAAAGAGGATACCGCCAAGGGATCGAAAGCGAAGATCAGTGCGGATGTCCGCGCCGCCAGGCGTGAGATCGCCCAATTGGTGGAGGAGGCCAGGGCCGCCGCCGGGTCCAGGGAGAAGTTGGCGAGCGCCTCCAGGAAGCTGGCTGACGTGGAGGCTCAGGTGGCAAAAGCCGCCATTCCGGACGCCAGGATCCGGCCGGAGAACCTGAAGGTGGGGGACACGGCATATGTTATTCCGCTTCAGCTAAGAGGAGTGGTTGCCACGGCCGCCTCGGGAGGGAAGATCGAAGTGATTGTGGGAAGGATGAGCGTCACTGTGGGGCTGGAGGAGGTTGTAGGCTTGGGCCGTGAGAAACCGGCCAAAAGCGAGCCTATCCGATGGGAGAAAAAATCCGGTTCCGAAGCCGTGGAGGAGGGAGAGCCATTGGAGATACATCTTCGTGGGATGCGGGCGGAGGCGGCACTGGAGGTGGTGGAGCGCACCCTGGACACGGCCATGGCAAGCAAGTCTCGGCTGGTGCGGATCATCCACGGCAAGGGTACAGGCGCCCTGCGTCAGGCGGTGCGCGAATATCTGGTGACATCGCCTTATGTAAAGGATTTCCGCCTGGGGGAGCCAAGGGAAGGGGGCGAGGGAGCCACTGTGGTGACGTTGCGTTGAGCCTGGGTGAGATGGCGGAAGATGAAGGGAGTCGAACCCTCCTGGGACGTGTTGCGCCCCCGCCTGGATTTGAAGTCCAGCCGCGCCACCGGGCGCGCTCATCTTCCTATATGATATGGGATGATAGATGCACTGAGCGGCGCCGTCAAGGAAGACTGTCCGCGGCGAGAATTATCGTGAATAAGGTGATCGCGAAGAAATGAGCAAACCGAAGCTTCTGGTGGCTGACGACAGCTCTACTGTCCGAAAGGTTTTCGAGCTGGCCTTCGAGATGGAGGGGGTGGAGGTGCTGATCGCCAGCGACGGGAAGAAGGCCCATGATATGGCGTTGGAGAATCCTCCCTCCATGATAATCGCGGATACCGACATGCCCGTCATGGACGGATTCGATTTGTGCCTGGCGTTGAAAAATGATAAACGAACCCGTGATATCCCCGTGTACCTCCTGGCCAGCGCGCTGGTGGAATATAACCAGGAGCGGGCGGACAAGGCTGGAGCGGATGGCAAGCTGGAAAAACCTTTTCGCTCCGAGGAGATGGTTCGCCGCGTACTGTATGTGCTAAGCCAGGGTCCGGCGGTCAAGTCGCCGCTGGAAGAAGCGGATCAGGAAACGGAGGAGGAGGCGTTCGAAGATTTCGGGGATCAGGTGGACTGGCTCCTGGAAAAGGCGGAACAGGAATTGCTGGAGGAGGAAATGGAAAAGATCGGGCCGGCAGTGCAAAAGGCCGTGGCGGAATTAGCGTCCAGCGGCGAACTGGCGCGGATAATGGAGGAGGTGGTGGAGACCGCCGTGGAAAAGAAGTTGGCCGGTGGGGCTCTGGAAGGGGCCGTGGCCCGGGGAGTGGAAGCCGCTGTGGAACGGATGAAACCGGAAATCATGGACCGGATAAACAAATCCGCCAAGGAGGCTACATTGAAAGTGGCCGAAGACCTGGTGAAGAAGACCATCGACCAGATTCGAAAAAGCGGGCGGCCTTAACCCAGGGATGCTAAATGGGCCAGGCTACCTGCGTTCATCACGGCGCCAAACCCCGCCGTGGCGCTATTTCCTGGAAGGCGCCGTAGTATAAACAATACCGTTGGCGGTTTTTGCCTTTTTCACGATTCCTTTTTTCGACATCTGGCTGAGCATGGCGTAGACGGTGGATGAGCCTTTTTCCACTACGTCCTTGTCTACTAAAACGGTTCGGATATCACCCGCGGCCATCGGCTTTGAAGCTGCGGCCAGGAGGTTTAGGATGGAAGTGGTGACGGAGCCGCGCTTGGCTCTTTTGGCTTTTTTAGCCCGAACCGGCTTGGCTGCGGCCACAGAGCGCTTTTGCTTGCTTCCGGCAAAGCTTGCCGACAGCGAAAGAAGCTGCTCAAGCTTGCTTATTTCATTTTGGTGGTTTTTGATTAGACGTTCTATCTCTTTTATGTTGATTAAACCCATTTATGGCTCCTATTAATGTTGCAGTAAATTGCATATAGCTACTTCACCATGTGATATTAGCAATGTTATCGTCTGATGTCGACAAACTTTGGCGGCTTGACCAATCATTCTTTTAGCTAGTATCGGGGAGTCGCTGTAGCATTGGGTTTCATCACTCCGGAAATGTCCAACTTGCCTTTATGAAGTAAGCGATGGCAGAATGTTTCGTATCCATCGAATCAATAAACAGATGAACCCATATGGAGACGTAAAACACTTGGGATCTTGCGCACAGGGCGAATGTACTGATAGGGCCACACGTTACGATGCAGTAAGACATTACGGATATCTCGACGGCGTGCGAGGGGCGGCTGTCTTGCTGGTTATTTTCAGCCATACAAGCAATGAAAAAGCTCACGTAATACCTGGGCTGAGCTTGTCTGGAGCGGGGAAACTGGGTGTGTGGCTTTTTTTTACGCTAAGCGCCTTTCTTCTATGCGCAAGGTTGATAGATATGTTCAGGCTGGATAGGCCGGGATGGAGAGTAATCGCCTCTTATGGAGCCGGGCGTGTGGCGCGGATATTTCCTTTATACATTGTGGTCATCCTGGTGTACTGGTTTTTTGGAAGGGTGGAGGCGGGTGAGGTGGCCCCACATCTTTTGCTATTGGAAGGGAAAAGCATATTCTGGGCTATCCCGGTTGAGTTCAAGTTCTATGCGCTGCTGCCCCTCATCGCATATGCTCTGAGCCGTCTGAGCCCCGCTCCCGCCACGATGGCGGTATTGGTCTTGTTTGTAAATGTGTTGCTCACAGTCATGTTTCCCCTGAAGGACTATCCGCCAAACACGCTGTCGTTCCTGCCATATGTCTCCATCTTCCTTTGGGGTGTTTTAGCGGCGCACTGCGCCCAAGCCGGGATACTGAAGCCGCCGAGAAGGATGAGCAGCATTATACTCATCATATGTTTGGTCCTTACTCTCCCCACGGCGGGCAACTTCGTCCTGTTGATTCTCGGCGGCGCTGCGCTTCCTGCAAGCGAATTTCACTTTCTGGGTCCCCTCCAGGGCCTGCTCAGTTCTTTGCTAATACTTCACGGCCTGACTGTGCCATGGCTGCGGCGTGGTTTCGAGAATCGCGTGGTTATGTACACCGGAAAGATCAGCTTCAGTATGTATTTATGGCATATTCTTTTACTGGAAAAAGCGCTCCAAGCGACATGGCTGCCACTTGGTTTGAAGGGGATTGCCACCCTGACTGTCTCCTTCATTCTGTCGGTGGCCACGTATGCTCTGATTGAAAAACCAGGAATATCATTTGGGCACAGGTTGGGCGCCAGGATATTGGCAGGTGGAGAAGTTGTCAAACCGGAGATGGCGCGAGCTGCTCCCGGTCCGGAGCCATCTTGATTCAGCAATTACGTAATGCTGTTAATCCACATCATTTTCCGCAGGTATGTCCGATGGCCGGAATCTTGAGCGGAGAGAGAGTAATCCGGAAAAGAGAATCAGGATCATGGCTGAAATCCCGCTTATGATCAGACCGGTTCGGAATCCCTCCGGTGTGTAGCGCATAACAACGGTTCGCTTCCCCCCTGGCGGCAAGTACACAGCGCGGAAAACGTAGTTAGCCTGATATATCTCCATCTTCTTTTCGTCCAGATACGCCTCCCATCCTGGGAAGTAGGAGTCTGTCATATAAAGATATGAAGGAGATTGCGTGGCGGGAACATTGAAATGGTATTCGTGATTGGAGACTCGAATGTACTCAACGGGAGTAGGCCCGATTTTTGCTGGATTCTGAATATCCGGCCCTCCTTCGACAAGCATGTCCGAGCGGGGATCGAATTCTTGGGAAGTGATGTATACAAGAGCTTCCTTTTCCCTCTTCACTTGTTTGGTGTTTTTTTCTTCTCCAGGTATTATGAACATAAACACAAAGCCGAAGTGGTCCGCGTTCTTGATAAATTCAGCGATTTTAGGATCCGGTTTATTTGGAACCACTCCCTGCTCCACTTGACTGATAACGCTCTGTAAAGAAGTGGCGCCATGAGAGAGGTAAGCCCTTGGCAGTCGGTCCATATTCTCGTATATCGTCACTCCCTCATCATTCCATACTTTCTGATATTTTGACATGGAGGCTAGTATTTCTTCTGGCCAGGGTGTTGACGTGGCTACATGAAGTACGTTCATCGCGTCGATGAGGGGTTTGCCCACAACCTTGGGATCTGAGAAGGGAACCACGCCGGTGATGGGATTGATTGGGGAGTCAGGATCCAGAGCTTTCATTAGAATGTAGCTACGAACTGGCGCGACAGACTTGACCCTTATACCCGCGTCCGGCACTCCCAGGGTGGAGATGACTCCTCCTGGCAGAAAGTTATCCGGACCCGTTCTGATGATTCTTCCGTCATCGACATGTTCCCTGAGCCAACTTGTGGTTTTGGTGTCAGGATAAATATATTTTTCTTTTATTGTCGGATTGAAGCCAATTCCGTAATAGGCAAGATTTATCAATACAGCTGTGGAAACCAATGCTTTATTCTCCAGTAAGGCAGGCCTCCGGAAAAAGAGCAACGACAGCAGGGAGAGCAATAGAGCCCCAGCTATTTCCGCTTTATGATATTTGATGAAAAATGACATTGGGATGTTCATGCTTGGCACTTGTCCACCACCAGCCTTCATCTGCTCGTAAATGCTGTGCACTGAAAGATATCCTGTCTCATTTACGATATATTCATATGCTGGTACGGGAGCAATATATAGGATAATCAAAAGCGTTGTACATGTCGCAACCATCAATGTTGGAAACCAGGCCATACGCCATGGCGCCACACCCCCTTTTCGCGCTATTTCCCGCAGATTGTCAATGCTGAACGATACTAGCAATGAGCCGAAAAAGCTGAAGATATATAGAAGCCTCACCGTTCCTGATCCAGGTACGAAAAAATTAAATATCTGGCAAAAGGGTGGTACGAATGCAAAAGAAAGAAATGCGACAACAAGTATCGCAAGAAATACCTTCTCTCTCAGATTTTTAGTGATGAACAACAGCGCGCCCAAAAGGCTTAGCTGAAAATAACCCAGAAAAGAATTCCACTCTACATAGCTGAAAGGCGACCAAAAGGCGTGATGCGCCCCGGACCCAAAACCGTATGGGAATATGGCGGAAAGAAATATTGTTATATGGTATGGAAAGAAATTCCGGAAATAGGTGTAGGAAATCGCGTATTCCATTTCATTTAGAAACATTTGCGGATTCAGGAACGCCAATTCACTTGTTCTGAAGCTATGTGAAAGAGCATATACCATAGGTAAGGTCATCACCATGGCCAGGGATATTCCCAGCCCGCAACAAAACAGGAGAAATTCCATTGCTCGGCGTGTTCTGATCCGCAATGCCAGTGATTCCTCTCTCAGCCAAAAAACATGCGCAAACTGATAAATCGTAAAAAATACCAGTATGTACGAGATAGGCTTTGGGTTTCGTGACATCACGACAAGCGCCACCGTCAACGCGCCGCATACCAACAGCCAACCATCCTTTTCGCGAGCGTATTGCCTGTAGAGAAGAAACAGTAGCGGCATGAAGGCGTAAGCGTCCATGAAAGAAATAAATTCCAGAAATGTCACGGCATGGCCGCATAGCATCAACGTAATCGCGCCAGCCAGAGAGGCTGTGCGGCTGGATTTGAAATCGCGCGCAAGAAAAAAGAAAAACACTCCGGCAAGCCAGGCGGTCAGCATGATGCGCATATTTGTGGCAAGGAAAATGGATACCCCGGGGATAAGGTAGAAAATATTAAGTGGGTGAAACAGGGAAAATGTGACATCACCCAGCTGCGTATACCCCGCCAACTGAGAATCATTCCATAACGGCAATTCTCCTGCCTTTATCATTCTCACGTTAAAATCAATAGCCGGCAGGTATGTGAATACGGGATCTGACAGGTCCGGATTGCCAGGTCGGCTTATCACGGGCCCCAGGGTCGTTCTATCCCCCAGCCATGCCAGCTTGCGGAGATAGGGATTGTCCGGCATCTGTTCTCGCAAGTCTGGCCGCGAGTGCCACGGCTGATACCAGTGGTTGATAATATCAGCGGGTAGATACAGGTAACCCAGGAGGAAGAACTTGAAGTAGAAAAGAACAAACGCAAGTGTAAGCAAGGCCAAGGATTTTCGCTCTTCCCTTATGGAGGCGATAACCCGGCTGGGTATTGACCTGCTTGGTATTGAGTCTTGAATGTTTTCAGAATCCATGCTACTTTTCAATTAGTCGATTATTCTGAGTCCAGAGCATATTTGTTCCATAGATGAGAGACAAGGACATTGAATCGTCCATTCTATGGAGACGAATGCTGTAAATCAATCCTATTTATATCCAGGGATCGAGTGAGCGTTCAGAATTTACAAGATAGATCCATTCCATGCCCTGACAGTGCTGTTGCCTTTACTCTTTCCCTTTCGTTTGGTGTATAATGCCTTTTGTTTGAGCCTCGTACCTGGATTCTTCATAAATTGCTGAGTATCCCAATCAACCCATGAAAAGTTACCTTCTGCTGAAGATTAGAATAGCGTTATCGTTGATCTTCAAGCGAAAAATATCCTTGCGTAAGATATATAACGCTGCAAAGTGCCATATATCATATTGGTTGAAAAGGCCGAAAAGTGGCCGCTCGCCTTTTATCATGTTTTTCGAAACATGGAATGAATGCAATCTGCGATGCGTGGCATGCAGGTCCATGGAAGGGGCCATCTTCAACCAGAATCCTGAAGGTGATGGATCGTCGGTTCCAAAAGGTAAGCTTCCTATTGAAACATATGAGCATATGATCAGAGAGGTGGCGGACGACCTTCTCTTGGCCGTGCTTTATGTCAACGGAGAGCCGCTGTTATACAAGGACATTTACCGCGCTTTGAAGCTGACGACAGACCTGGGGGTGGCCACGATGATATCCACCAACGCAATGCCCCTGACAGAGCAAAACGCCGAAAAACTTCTTGATAGTGGAGTGGATTTCATAAAGATAGCGGTGAGCGGGTTTACTCAAGAGACCTATTCTATCTATCACCGCAATGGGAATGTGGACAGGGTGAAGGAAAACATTGTTCGGCTTGTGAAAATGAACCGTGAAAAAGGCCGATCACTGATAATGGTCGATTACATAGTATTCAGACACAATGACCACGAAATCGACCTGTTTCAAGCTTTTTGCCGGGAGATGGGGATTCTTTTCAACATCCGCCACGGAATCACCCAGGACCAGGAAGGGATTGAGCATTTGAATGGAAAAGGATTGGAACCTGAAAAATCGCTGTGCGACTGGTTGTGGAAGATATTGGTGGTCAACTGGAACGGCAGCCTGCTCCCCTGTTGCGAATATGCGACATGGAATGGGAATAGTGGATACCCCGTTTATTCACCTGGCGCCGATAGCCTGCTTGAAGCTTGGAATGGGCCCCAGATCCAGGCATACAGAAAGGCCCATATAAGTGGGGGCAGGCAGGTCATTCCGCGCTGCCAGGATTGTCATTATAAAGGGACCGGACTTCAGGCATGATCATGGGTGGGCCTGTCCACTTTCATCATCAAAAATACCGCATAGAGGGCCAACCCAACCAAAGCGACGATGCTTATAATCGCCCCAGTGTAAAATCCCTCCGGTGTGTAGCGCATCAACACAGTCCGCTCCATGCCCGGAGGCAGATGAACGGCGCGAAAGGCGTAGTTTGCACGATATATTTTGGTTGGGACGCCATCGATGAACGCTTCCCAGCCTGGGAAATAGGAATCCGCTAAATACAAATACGCGGCGCTGGTGGTGGCAGGAATGTGGAAAGCATATTCGTAATTGCTGACCTTTTTCCATTGGACCTTTTCGGGATCTGTTTTTTGCGGATTAGAAAGGCTAATCCCCCCCTCCACCAGTGTCATGGTCCTTGGGTTGAATCCATCCATGGAAAGGAAGGCCAATGAGTCGCTGTCAGAAGTCGATAGGCCGCTAGATAGTTTAGGGGCCAAATTCCTCAAGCCCTTTACGCGCTCCAGCGAGTGCGCAAAGGCATCGGCGTTGTTATCAGCCACATACCGTTCAATGTCACCACGGCCTACTGTGTTGAATAGCAGACATGCCCTTGGCATGGCCCTTTGGTTTTCATAAATCACCAGCCCCTCACTGCTCCACACCATATCGTACCATGGCATTTTCGCAAGCGATTCTCTTGTCCATGGCGTTGTCGTCGCAATATAACGGATCGCCATGGCGTCCACCATCCCTGCCCCGGCATACTCCGGCTTTGTGAACGGCGCCACACCTGTTATCACATTCGTTATAGCCTCAGGATCCAGCGAACTGAAAAGCTGGTAATTACGGATGGGCGCAACGGATTTTACTCCTATGCCCGCGTCGGGTAGGCCTAATACCGAGATTACACCACCACTCAAAACGTTATTGGCTCCCGAACGGAATATACGGCCATCTCCAATATTTTCCCTAAGCCATTTTGTGGAGCCTGTATCGCGATATATTATTCTTTCACTAATGGTAGGGTTGAATCCAATGCCAAAATAAGCAAGATTCAAGAATAAAAAGGTGATGGTCCTTCCCTCATGGGTAGCCAAGGAGGGATAGCGCAGCAGCAAAATTGTCCCCAGGCAAAACACAAGGGAGCAAAAAGCATGGAGGATGTGGAAAATAATGAACCTATCCTTTGGCGCCTCGGAAAAAGGAGATTGACTTCCTCCCCGCTTCATCTGCTCATAGAGACCGTGGACGCCAAAGTAGCCGCTCTTGTTGACCACAAAATCATATGTGGTGTCTGGGGCCAAGAGAAGAGACGCCAGCATAATGGCGCTGACGAATGATAAACCGATCGGCAGCCAGGCGTGCCAGACGCTTACCTTGTTCCCAGCTTGCGTCTGGGCAAGCAATTTATCCACGGCCAGCGCCACAAGCATGGCGCCAAAGAAGCTGTAGATG
>Ga0224496_10000510_pt1 | contig 26982 bp, 36 predicted proteins | sample SF_Jul11_sed_USG_2_FD_168127 | JGI IMG/M metagenome (GOLD analysis project Ga0224496, IMG submission 168127) | Sediment microbial communities from San Francisco Bay, California, United States - SF_Jul11_sed_USGS_8_1 | ecosystem: Environmental > Aquatic > Marine > Sediment | place: USA...
TTCTTCCTATTCACCTTCATGTGCTTCCTTTTCGGATATCTAGAAACCCGCAAACAACCAAAACAAACCTAGCTTTGTTAATAGAACTACGGTCTAGAACTATCCTCTATTGCCCCCCGCCCCCCATAATAAGCCCCAAACATAAAATACGCTGCAGACACCACTAACAAACCATAGAGCATAACAAACACCACCCCACCCGGAAGCCTACAATGATTTGTTTACGAAAAAGGATATATTTGTTTGTGTAGAATAAGCGTTATATTCGCTTGTGTCTGTGTGGTGTTGGGGGTGACGGAAAGAATGCAGGTTATTAAGACGGCGCAGCTGCAGGCTGTTTCGCGTAGTTCTAGCCAGAATGGCCGACCGTGTAGTTTGGCCTATGGTGTTAGGTGGCCGGAAGTCCAGAAATTTATTGCTGAAAATCCGTGTGTCGGCGAATTTTTGGGGCGATATCCCCCGCGGACTGTGCGGGAATATGGGCGAACTCTTTGCATGTTCTTTAAGTGGCTGGGGCAGAAGGGCCTTACGTTTACGCCTGAAGAATTTATAGAGAAAGTGCGGCGGGGCCGCCGCAGCCTGAAAAACAATAAATTAAGGTGGGGGCTGCGGCTGGTGCTGCAGTTCACCCGGGATAATCCGGACCTGGCCGGGAAAGCCTGGTCTTATAAATATCACCGGTTTAACGCCTTAAGACAGTTCTGCGCATATAACGAAGCCGAACTGACCACAGTCAGCCGGGTGTTTGAAACGCATAGGGCCATTAAATACCGGCCTAGACCAGTCACCGTCGACGACGCCAAAGAAATACTGGGCTGTCTACAGCAGCGTGAACGCGCGATCATAATGGTTATGCTGCAGAGTGGTATGAGTATAGGCGACGTCCTGAAAAAGTTTAACTTTATGAAAGATCATGTGGTGGGGGCTATCAGGGCGGGCTCTGAACGAATCCGCGTAGACTTTGACGAAAGGAAAAGAAATAATTTCAGCTATTTCACCTTCATAAGCGGCGACGCGATTCAGGAATTAAGAAAATGGTTAGGCATAAGACAGGTGTGGCTGCGCGGGAAGCCGGACCCAGGGGCCATATTCATAACCCAGGAAGGCAAACCTTTCGCCGTGTCGAATTTTAACGCTTCTTATGTCTATGCCCTGAGAAAAGCGAAACTGAAAAAAGGGCCCTATAGCTGCCGCAGCCACCTTTTCCGAAAATTCTTTAAGACTGAGAGCCGGCCACCGGAAAGGGGCATAGACCAGCGCTATGTCGAATTTATGCTGGGCCACATAAACAGCCTGGATTCAAGCGGCGGCACATACGACCGAAGCCCGGAAGTCTACGCGCCCGCAGTCGAAGCCGAATATGCAAAACTGGAAAGATACTTAAACATATACACCGAAGCCGGCGGGTCCGTGTCATTAAGCGACGATCAAACACAGAAACTTCTGCAGCTGGCCGAAATGTTGTCTTCAGGGAAACTGGTGGTCGTGAAGGAAAACCGGTAAGTCGGCAAAGGCCCCCGCTGCCTATTTAATAATTAGTTATTAATGTACGCCTGGCGAACAGGGCATAATGCTTATATGCGTCAGAATTGCATTAAACCACGGTGTAAACATGACGGAGAAAGCGCTGCCGACAACCGGCGACCTAATAGCTGCCGACAGGTTCCACGTCAGCAAAAATAACGTGCGATTCGGCGAACCTTTTGGGGACTGCCAGGAAGACCAGGACCTTCTGCGCCAGATAAGAATGGGCAAAAAACTGGTGCAGCCCTTTAAAGCACGGCCGGAAGGCGACGGCTACGGCGTCTTTGTGGGCAAACGCAGGTTTCAGGCCAAAATGGAACTGGGCGCTGAAAAATTTCAGGTGGGCAAAGACGTGATAATAGAAGAGAACAGCGACGAAGACGCGCTGGACCAGTCTTTAATCGAAAACTTCAGCTTTCTGCGCAAAAGCATGAACCCCGTCACCCGGGCGAAGCGCATACAGGAAATACTGGCCAGTACACCGGCAGGCGTAAGAAGCCTGTCCCGGCGCTGGGGCATAGGGGCTTCCACTATCAGTGAATGGCTGAAGGTGCTGGACCTATCTGAAAAAATGCAGGACCGCCTGGTCGAAGGCCTGGTTATGTTTAAAGAAGCCCTGGACGTGGCCAGAATGAAGTTAGGCCCTGAACTTCAGGACAACCTGGCTGAAATATTGAAAACCCAGGGCAGGGACGCCTTCAGACAGGAACTAGCCCGCCACGCAGACAAAAGGGGACGGATAGGCCTGCCCCCCGGGAAGTTTTTTGTCGTCCGGGCTCTATTCGACAAATTCTTCCCGGAAGACGTGGAAGACGTGAAAAAACTAGAGCAGCTGGCAAAGGAAAAGAACACGCAAATCGACAAAGTGGCGAAGGCGCTGCTGCATGAAAAACTGAAAGACGTGGAAATAAAGCCCCCGCCATAACCCCCTTCTTTTCTGGACGACCCACCCCTTCATTTCCAGTGCAGTTATTAATCAAATTATTAAAAATTCTGTGGCGGAACTTAAAGAAATTAGACGATAAGCGTTATATGCCCTGGAAGGCCAAACAGAAAAACTACTTCTAACGTGGGGATATCTCCCGCGAAATTATAGCATAGGTGGCAGGCATGACCGCCCAGGGCCGGCGTGAAAAGTGTAATACTTACAGTAGTGACAGTCAGCCCGGGGGCTCTATTAAAGCCCAGGTGTTTCAGCTTTTAGACAAAAACCCGCTATTAATGCCGAAAGACCTGTGCGCGCTTTTACATTTAGACTACCAAAAACACGGGGGTCATGTCAGAAACGTCCGCAGCGAGTGGAAGTATCACCCGAAAAGACAGCAGGGTTCAAAATGTTCAAGTGTGCACGGCTGGCGGGGCTGGACTAAGGTGCCTTTGGTTTTGGCCAGGGGCCGGGAAGGGGCTGTGAAGGTGGGGTGGCGGTTGACGCGCGCGCGTAACCGGTGGATTTTATGGAAGGAAAAGCTGGGTCGGCTGCAGTGGTTTGAAACTGGCCGGGTTAATATTTATGCCAGGGCCCCGGTGACTGTGGGCCGGGTTTATCAGCTGATCTGTAACGCTTTTTCTTACACGGGGTTAATCACGGACCTTAAGGTGTTAGAAAAGGTCCTGGGGGCTATCCGGTTTAAGGGGGCTCATTATGTTTTTGAAACGGACCAGCGGCTGCCTTTCTTAACGATCAGCCTCTTCGGCAAAGGTAACGGCGTAGTCATTAAGGTGGGGGATAGGACCCACCCGCATGCAGTGGAAGTTATAGCCCACTATCCTGACTGGGCTGAACAAAACGAAAAACTCTTCGTCGAATTCCTGGAAGCCATAAATCGTTTGTTTGGAAGTGCAGAAAAGCAGCTGGGGAAGTCTAGGCCGGACTTCCAGGATTATGCGCGGTGACTTTATGACGAATCGCGTGAATGAATGGATAAAAAAGGCCATGGTCCGTCTTCGAAACAGCTTTGCGAATTGCTGCCTTTACTGTGGGGGTGAAGAAAAGCTGGAATTCGCGCATGTGAACCCGACTGATCTGAAGGGGTGGGGGCGGGGCAGAAAAGAACGCTATTACGATATCGTTAAGCACCCCGACGATTATGTCCTGTTCTGTAAAGGCTGCCACAGGGACTATGATAACGGCATGTTTGAAATTACGCCGGTGCTTTTATGTTCAACATAGCGCGCGCACCTTTAACACTAAAATGTCAAACAGCCCAGGCCTGGAGATCCCCCGCACACCATGCTTTTCAGATATCCATTAACATGAAAATGTTAAATAAGAAAACCTTCTAAATAGGGGTATGCCTGGAAGCATAGACGCACCGACACACCGGCTGTGTCACCTGTGTAGCCCCTGGGCGGAAAAATATATGGCCTGCCCGCCTGGGCCTGGCTTTCCTTTCTATAGCCTGCGGGGCTACACCATGCGTGCACTTTTGGCACCAAAAATAACGTGACAGTCAAACATGCGTGATATACTCGCTTGTTGATGTCTTTGTGCGATATTATCACTCTTTACGAGTATATTGAGAATACCATTAAGAAAAAAGGGGGATTTGAACCCCTGGGTCCTGCGTCCCTGGTTATGCGGTTTCGCAGGCCGCGGGGGCGCTGGGCAGTCCTTCCACCAGCAGCATACTGGTTTTCTGTCTTCCGCCGGTCATAAAGCTGACTTTGACCCTGACAGAATCGCTGCCTTCCCTGGGTCCTGGCACTAAGTTTTTGAAAGGGAACTGACTGTCTTCGCACAGGTCTTTCGGCAGGTATATCAGATATTTCCCGTCTTTGCGGCGGAATAGGCGACCGTATCCTTCGCTGACCATTTTTTATAACCCCGGTAAAACTGAATAGGTGCACTTTAATAAATCAGTATGGAACAAAATTCTAGAAGAATCGACAGGTTAAAGCCTAGAACTTATAATGTTAGCACTTCTAGAACCAAAAGAGCCGTCAGCCGCGCGTGGGTTCGAATCCCACCCCTGGCCCGGGACGAAAGGCAGGTTAGTTCTTTCCAGCTGTGTTTCTCTTTGCCACAGCTGAACGCCGTAGTAGCCGATTATCAGAAACGCCGCTATGAAGACCAGGATTATGACGGCTGTTTCAGTGTCGTCGTCCATTCTTATCCGTATAACCTTAAGGGACCTGTCCTTAAAACTTTTTATGGGTGCACCCTTCCCGTTTTTCTATTCCCACCTGGAATTAATTATTTGGGAATATGGGACAGCTGCTTTCACACTTCATAAATCGCCATACTTTTCCAAAGCTGGTTTTTTCCATTAGCGCGCGCGAAGTATTAAGGTGCTATGCGCATAGCACCTTATAGGCTGACCCCGGGGTCAAATCTCTCGAGAGAAATTTTAATGTTGTTTTTTCATGCCTTTGCGGCCCCTCGAGTGGCGGGATTTGACCGCACGCGCTAATTATTTAGCATACCAGGGCTCTTTTCCCTTCTGTTCATAATAACGGTCCAGAAGGGTCCAGTCGTCATGTTTAAAGGCCCTATGCACAGCATACTTGTATCCGGCTTCTATGGTTCTGCCGCAGTCCGGGCACTGTTCTAGGTCCATGGGTGCTATCTCAATTTTATTGGTTCAGCGAATTCTAAGCATGTATAATCTTCAGTTTCGTCGCCTTTGCCTGAAGGACAGCACGGATATTTTCTGCAGCATTTATAATAAACACAGGACCAAACCTTCATTCTCTTTCGACCCAGTCTACGATTTTTTGCTTAAAGTAACCGCCTGCCAGGAAGTCTATGAAAAAAGCGGCGGCAGCTAACAGCCACCAGCAAAAATGATGTGTGAATCCCAGGATAACGGCCACACTAAAGAAAAAGAGAAACAAGATAAACCAGGCGATTAAAGCCGCCGACCCTAACAGCATTTTTACCCTTTTCATGTTGTCACCTGACTATGTTGACGCGGAAGCCCCGGCCGTAAAGCACTAACAGTCTTTTGCCATATTTTTCCAATTCCTGTTCTGTCATTAAGATGTAGTGGTTTGTGGCTTTCTGTTTTGAGTGTAGCAGGCGGCCGTCCCTTTGGCTTTCCTGCATGCGGCTGCCATATAAAAAGTCGACTTCGATCAGGGTGTTAAGGTTTGGCAGGCTTATGCCCTGGTCGCCGACGCGGCTGACCACTATCATTTCGTTTTCGCGGATTTTAGCCAGGCGCCCCCTGGTTTCATGGTAGATAAAGTCTAGGCCGTGGGCCTTCGCTATTCTTTGGCCCAGTTTTATGCCGTCGCAGAAGATCACTGTTTTACCGGTTTCTTTTTTGAGCAGCTGCTTAAGTTTTTCCAGTTTTTCAGTTAAGTTTCTGACGACGTGCACTGTGACGCGGGGCTTTCTGATTATGCCCAGTTCAAAGAATTTTTCCCACGCCAGGCCCACGGGCATGCCTGTCAGGGCTATAATGAAGTTTACCCGGCCGTCTTCCCGGTATGGGCTGCCGCTTAACCCCATTCTGTATTTTGTCTTCAGCGTGGCCAGCCGGATAAACGTGTTTGCGGGCAGGTGGTGGCATTCATCATAAATGACCAGCATGTACTCTTCGCCCTGGACTTTGTGGAAGGCCTGGTATGTTTCCACCTGCACTTCATAAGAAACCGTCGAAAATTTCTGCAGGTTTTCCAGCCACTGTTCTTTCAGCGTCAAGGTCGGCACCACAACAAGTTTGCGGCCTTTGAGGGCTGCGCATGCATAGACGCCGAAAAAACTTTTTCCTGCACCAAACGGCCAGTATATGCCCACAGCCCCATGTTCGTTAAAGGCTGCCCAGCCCTGTTTCTGATAATCCCGCAGTTCTATGGTAGTCGCGGGCGTGCGCAGATCGTCTTTTTCCAGTGGCCGGGGTATGAACGGCAGACCGCCGTCTTCTATGATCTGCGCTATAAGCTGGAATTCATGGCCTTTTCGAATTCTTATAGCGTCTTTTCCTTCGCGCTGCTGCACATGCTTTCTATATTTTTGCCAGGCCAGTTCACGGACCTTTTCGTCAGGTGTCAAAAGCAAACGGTCAGCCACTTTAAGGCCTTTCAGGGGCTGCAGCTGAAATTTTTCTTCTATTTCTGGCGGTATGCCTGTGAAATAACGGGTGTATTGATTCACTAGAAACACGTTATAGCTGTCCGTCGACCTTTCAGGCCAGCCCAGCTGAAAATCTATAAACCTGGGGACGATCACATACCATTCTACCGCTTTGCCCTTCACCATTCTTTTCGGCATGATAATATAAGGCCGGTCCAGGAAGGCCTGCAGAAATTCAGCGTTAAAACGTGTGAATTTAGCCTGCTGCACCTGGGCTATGATGTTTTGCGATATCTCTTTTTTCAGTTTCTCTATGTATTCGCTTAACCGGTCCAGGCGGGTCCGGGCCTGGCCCACTGAATCTTCGACGGCCTGCAGTTCACCGATTATGTCCTCTTCAGTCATGTCATATATCCCCTAGATGTCCGCCGGGATATCAGCGCGCGCGTCGTTTCGATTCTGCATTTCTGACAGAAGCCTTTCAGGTAGCCCTTTTCTTTTACTATGCGCCGCAGCCTTTCCGGATTATTATATTGCTGCAGCTGCGCAGCCAGGTCAGGCGTTAAGTCCTTCTGCCATGGCTTCCACATTTCCGCGATTTTCTGCATAAGCGCTTCGAAACTTTCTTCCCACCGTTCAGCCCCGCACCGGGGGCATTTCACTTTAACCCTGCTCTCTCTCTTCATATTTTCCCCTCTAAAGAAAGCTTCACTAGAAAGCCCCGTCTTCATTAAAGTATTCCACATCGCACTTCTTTGCGGGGGATATCCCCCATAAGTTAGGTGCGAAATTTGGGCAAGTATACCGTGGTTTTGTGTCTCCACAGATTTCTTCGATTAATCTCACCCGAATACCTTCTGCCTTACACTTGGGACACTTAGGCGCAGCGCGCGCGCTTTGAACTTTGCTCATTTACTTAACACCAGGTCCGGGTCCGGCAGATATTTACATGCAATTAAAAGCACATATTTCCCTTCTATTGAAACGGGGCCCATGTCGTCGCAGACTATGCAGCCATATATCCTGTCGGTGATCTTCACTTCTTTCATGGTTTTCGGGCACTTCACATAAGTTTTAGTCCTTAAAACAGGCATTATCTAGGCCCCCTGGACCCGGCAGCCGGGTTCGAATCCCGGCCCGCCAGGCAGTTCTGCCACACGCCGTTTTTGATAAGCCGCATTTTTGTTTTCACCAGGGCGTCGATCAGCGCGTCCAGGTCTATGACTGCGAAAAATATTTCTGTCCGGCACCAGGGGCTAGAGTTTCTTAGTTCGTCCACATAAGTCGGGCTGTAAACCTGAAATTGGATTTGAGGGCCGAACCTTACGGAATTAAGGACGTTTATGCTGAATTTTCCTTCCACTATAAGTCTTTGCCGGCCTATGCCTGTGACGGCCTGGGCCCGGCCGAACTCTATGTTTTTCATGGTAAGGGCTGGCAGGCTAGATCGGCTTTCGACCCGGGTTTCTCTTTCATTCATACTTCCACTTCCGTGTACGCCGGGCGAACAGGGGCTTTAGCGCGCGCGGTTCTGTCATGCTTCCACTTCCGCTTCCAGGTCGCCTATTTCGTCGATGTCCTGTTTTGTTTTAAGTCTGTAGCTGTCTAGAGTTTGCCTCCGTTTTATGCCGGTCCACGCCATGATTTTTCTGTCGACTTCTGAGGGTGTGCCCTTCAGTCTTTTCTGTTTGTCTGTTATCCAGTTATGCCGCAGCCAGTGGGGGCAGACGCCCAGGGCCCTGAGAACTATTCTGTAAGCTGTGCTGGGTGACAAAGGCCATACTTTTCGGCCTTTCCTAGTGTGCTGCCACTGTTTTATTATCCAGTCGACGCCTGGCGTCGCTAAGTTTACTTTGAGAACGTCGGCCCTTTCGCCGTGTTTGAAAGCGGGGATTTTAATGAACAGGTGTGTTTCCGTGACGCGGATATCTTCCTTCACTACTTCGCAGGGCTCTAGTTTCCGGGCGCCCAGTACAAAAATAGCGGCCAGGTAAGATTTATCCCGGGTGGCCTTAACGAACACGGGCCTGTGGCCTGTGCTTAAAGTGTAGCCCTCTAGAGCTCTTTTAAAGTCTTCCAGGGGAATAGTGCGGTCCGGTTTCCGTTTATATTTGCCGTAGAAGCGTCCGTCTGCATGCAGCTTTCGAAGATTCGGGTTTCCTTTGCGCTTCTTTTTATTCTTCACATCAAAAACCCCCTGATCTATTACCATACTAATAAGTCATTTCCCATGATATATGCCTTATTCTTTACTATCTATGATAATTCGGGGGGCTTAATACATGATATGATATATTAAAGGGGTAATAAAAAAAGGGAAGTTTCAGCCTGGCTATTCAAACTGGGTGGGATAATCAAACTTAAGCATCTTAGCGATTCTGTACGCTTTGTTGTGCCCTATCTTCAGGTGTAGCACGCGGCGGCTGACTATGCGCATCAGGTCGACGTCGATGTGGCCGTCTTCGTTTGTGAACCTTTCGGCATAGGGATATAACAACTTTTCCAGCTGTTCGTCGGTTAGCAGGGCTGTTTCAGTTTTGGTGGCCTGGTCCAGCGCCTGTTCATACCTTTCGTCCTGTATGCTGGCCTTTTTCCTTTCATAGCGCGCGCGGAATAGCTGACATGGGTTTTCCTGGGCGATCAGTTTGGGGCAGCCCAGGCATGAATCACGGCTGCATGCCTTCCAGTCGAAAAGGCGATAGCGCAGCTGACATAAGGTGTATCTGTAGATTTTGTCTGTGTGCTGGCTGGGCACTATTCTGTAGACTATGGCTTTCCCCCGGTCTGTAACGTGGACCTGGAACTGAATAAGATAGGACCTTATGGTCTTATCCAGCAGCGCTTTGTTAATGATCGGTATGAAAAGCGGGTGGACTTTGAACCTTTTAGATTCGATCGTTAGAACCAGCGCTTTGTTAAGGTCTTTATACCAGTCGCGTTTTCCCATGGCGTAACTGGGTTCGTCGAAGACTATGCTTTTACCCATGTGCAATTTCATAGTTAAGCCCATGAAGGACTTATAACGAAAGACGACCTGGTTAAGTCCAAACCTTTCCTTTCTGCCGGCGGTTACGCCTTCCAGGACGCGGGCTATGTCTGACGCCATATAACTTTTGCCCTGGCCGGGTTCACCTGTAACCACGACGTTTGTGGCTTTCTTTTGGCGGACGCGGCGGGCCAGGTGCATGCTGAAATAGGGGCCCCAGCCGGCGTCGTGGCTGACCAGGGTGGCCCAGCCGTGAAAGTTCACTATCTGCTTCTTAAGGGGCATGGTCACACCGACGTTAATGTTTCCACTTCGTCCGCGGTTACTTCGTCGTATTTTTCGCCCAGTAATATTTCAGTCAGGACCTTACGCGATAGAAGGGCCCGTCTTTCCAGAAGGTTCACGCAGGCTTTCAGCAGAAGGTGGTGGTTATATATGGCGATCTTCTGGACGGCTGGGACGCCTTCAGCTGCACACCATTCTACTGTGGCTTTCTGGCCGCAGAAATTTGGCCGCACGTCTAATATGCGGACCGTGCGGGCTTTTTTAACGTCTTCATGGAAGGCGTCGTCTTCCCAAAGTTCAGGAATAAGGTCGAACAGCGTCATAACTGCTTCGCGGACCTGGCCTTCAGTGGCCTGCTGGTTCGAACAGGTTTCGACGAAAGACAGAATGGCTTTTGCTAACAGGTATGGGTGGTTAAGCCGGTCTTTCAGTGCCAGGCCGGGCAGTTCTTCCAGGGTTTTTTTTTCACTCACACGGATACACCTGCACTTTCTTTATCAGTCTGTCAGGGTGTGCTTTTTTATAGGCCTTCCTGGCGACGTCCGCCAGCCGTTCTTTCTTTTCGGGGGTCGCCCGGGCATGGAACCAGTAAAGCCAGTCGACGTCTTCACCGAATTCTGGCCGCTGGGCTGTTATCAGAACTAAGTATATTATTTCTGTGCTGTGTGTCAGGGTTTGCACCATTTCCTTTCTTCCCCTTTATCGGGTCCAGGCGTCTACACGCCTTTTTCTATCCCTTCTGCCGGACTTAAAGGCCAGCCACGCATGCCCTGTTTCGGCCCTAGCGCGTGCGCATGCGCTGACTTCGGTGTTTCATAGTGGCGGCACTTATTACCGGGCAGTCACCACCCATGACGCCCACACGCGAAGGCTACCTGTGGGGCCCCTGGACGCCTGGACCTTTCGACCGGGTTATGTCTTCGCCTGGGCTTCTTTGGCGGCGCCTAACAGGCTTTCAGCGGCCGGCTGCACGGTTTCTTTCCAGCATTCATTACAGTATTTTTCAGCAGTGTCGACTATTCCCTTTAAAGCTGGGAATAGTTTGGCGTTTAAGGCCACCATTTTTCTTATGGTCTTATCCTGGAAGCTAACGGTGTATTCTTTGCCGCATTTTTCGCAGGTTTTCATTCTACGACCTCTTTGCCTTCCCTAACAGCGTCACCCTTCCAGCTGCGCCGCCACACGTTTCTGGCCAGTATATTCGGTTTTTCAGCCACTGACGTGACAGTGGACCCAGTGGCCGCCCTTAACGCTTCTAATATGTGCCGGCGGGCCAGGGCATTAAGAGCTTGAGAACTGGCTAATTCCCAGTCGGTGATAAACGCGAAGAATCGCACACCGTCAGCTTTGCCGCGATATCTGAAATAGCCCAGGGCAGTCTGTGTGTAGTCATTCAGCACCGCCATTTTTCTTTCGTCGATCTGCATGGCTGCCGTGTATGACGGTGCACTTCCTAACTGGGGGGCCAGGCCTTTCGCCACGACAGCGGTGCCAGATTCTGTTTGTTTGTCTGCGGGTCCTCTTTGACCGGGCGGCATGGGCAGATTACCCGCTAGTTCTACGCTGACGCTTGGTTCAGCTGGCTGCACCGGCGGTTCAGGGGCCGCGGCTTCATTTTCAGTTTTCACTATGTTCGTTTTCGCTGCAGCTGCAGGCTTTTCAGCCGGGGGCTTTATGTTTTCACCGGCTTTATGATCGACCAGTCTGCCTGTGCCAGTGCGATATATGACGCGGCGTTCTGCCGGTGAATCGACGTTTTCTTTCTGTGTCATGGCAGCCACCTATATTCTGAGAATTCCGATAATCTGAAGTGCGCATGCTATGCCGAAGCCGGCTATGCCTATCACCAGCATGTTAAGCCACTGGCCCCTTTCTTCCTGTTTTTTGCCCTGCCATAAAGTGCGTGCGGCTTCCCTGTCCTCTTCACGTTTAATGTCCTCTTCGCTGACGCTGCTGAATCCGGGCGGGGTTAATCCGTCCTCTAGGTCCACTGTGACGCATAAGCTGTTCTCTTCCACTTTCCGTCTTTGTGGTTCAGGTATTGATTCATAGAATTTTTTGCCCCATAAAGACAGCAGGGCAGCCGGTAGCCCGCCGGGAATTTCTGTTAATTTATCCTGCACTGTCTGCCATACATAAGCGGTGCCTTCCTTTCCGATATACCGGGTGATCGACTTTTTCAGGAAGCGGCCGACGCGGCCGACGAAGCCGGCGCCTAACTTAATGAACCTGTGGGGCGGGAAACCTTTCTTATCTTTGCACGATATGCTGACCGCTGTTTCTTCGTCTATGTCAAAGTCTACAAACCGGTGGTCTTTCGGCATGATCTTCATAACGCTGTTTCCCCACCTGGGCCGGAATAAAATGCCGATTATAATGCCCAGGCATAAGAAGATCAGGGTTATGAGTATGTTGAAAATGTTCGAAAAAAAGTCTAAGAAGATATTCCACATGCTACGCGACCTTCCTGGCACCTTTCTTAAGGTGCTGCCTTAACTTGCGGCCTGCCCCGCCGAAATGCCGCTGTCGAAACTTTTCCAGGCCTTCGTTTATTTTGTCCGTGGTTTCAGACATTCATGTTCACCACCTGGTTACTTTCATTCTTTATTAAGCCCGCCAGGTGCATATAAAATTATATATACCTTCACCTTAGACTAATATTCTGGAAGGTCCGGGCCAGCCCAGCTTTCTGTCGCCCCCAGCGCGGATTCTGGCTGTGTTCGGGCCTTTTCAGTAATAAGGGGGCTTCGAAAATGGGCAAAGGTTCCGCAACCGGCGGGATAGTCGGGGTTATACGCACGCCTTTGGGCGCTGTCCTGATGGTAGTCGTTACTTTGATTCTGGCCGGCTTAAGCATCGCTTCAGCTGTGTCAGGCGAATTGACGGCTGCAGCCGTTTCGGCGGCAGGACTGATCGTTATTGTGTTAATCCTGGCCATGATTAACATAGTCGGAAAATAGCCCAGGCATGCCCCAGGTATGGCCTATCCACCCCTTTTTTAATTTTAAAATAAACTCGCGTGTGACGTGTGCAATTTGACAAAGAAAAAATCGAAAAAACGCCACTATGAAGTAGTTATAGGGGGAAATGTCAGAACGCGCAAACCGCAGCGCAGCAGGTCAGCAGCCATAACTAGGGCCAAAAAAATGCGGGAAGAAACCCCGAAGGTCCGAAGGCTAACCGTTCACAAGTTTACGCCTTCAGGCAAAGGTCTGAAAGAAGAAAAAGTATGGTCTGAATAAGCTGACGGTGCCCCCATGGGCTTATTAGAAAAATGGCGTCGATATTACCAGGACCCTTTCGGTTTCATGGATAGCCTAGACCTGATTTTCATGGGCAATAATCTTAATGTTTTTCAGAAGACCGGGCGGCTGCAGAAAAGCGCGCTAGGCGTCAGCCTGGTCATGCTGATCGCCTGGTTTCTTTTCGGGTTTGACAGCACACCCTTACAGTTCATTCATGTATTGTATGAGGGGGTCCCCGCGTTTCTGCAGGGGCAGGCTTCAGTGGCTGATCTAACTGCCATTTATCATTCTTATTATGGCCGTGAAATGCACTATTCCGCCTTTGTGATTTACGGGCTTATGTTTTGGTATTTGAGCCGGCACCTGCAGCGGTGCCACGGAATAGAAAAGAGCCGAAACATAGCCTATTCCTTCAGCTTAACCTGTCTAGCTATCGGACTGTTCGAATGGTTCTGGATAGGGTCTTTTGCTTACTGGCAAAGTCAGCCGTGGGTGGCCACCTGGAAATGGCCGCAGCTGCGCATTCTAACACAAAACTTAGTTTTCGTCGTGGTCGGCATAGTCGGCATTCTTTATATGTGGTCGGACAGTTTCATTCTGTTCGGCAAACAAGTCCTGGGCCGCCATTATCATTTTAACTGGTCCTGGAAGGCATGGCTGCTTATCACGTTCACAGTCGGGTCCGGGCTGCTTTGGTGGTTCTATCCCTGGCCTGTCAAACAGATAAGTGTAGAACTGGCCACCGGCGAAACCTGGACCAGCAGCCCCCGCTTCCCAAACACTCTTTACACAGTCGACCTGGACCCGACAGACCACATTAACGCGGGTGTATGGTTCTATGTGGAAAACGACGCGGTTCATGGGCTGAATACTTTAATGAAAATTCTATTAACGGCTTCCGTGCTATATGTGGGATTAATAAGGAAGGTGACGTCATGCGAAGGATAACGGGCATTATTATTCTGCTGCTTCTAGTTTCAGTGTTTCCTTCGCTTTTTTTGGTTTCCCCCGTCTTTGCTTCTAGCACAGTCGGTGAAACTGCAGAAGGGTGCCCTTTCGCCAGATCATGGGCGAAAAATAATTTCTATTCACCCACGACCGGCAGATTTTGGGTTTTTTATCTTAATGGGACAGCTTTGGGCTGGAAAAGTCTATCGGGCACATGGTCTGACTTCACCGTCTTAGAGGACGAAATTAGTGCTAGTTACACGAGTTTTTCGGTTTGGTATGAAGAGGGAAAAAGCACGGTGTGCGTCGCATGGGTAAAAGAAACGGGGGTGCTTCCTGGAATTTATTATAGGGAAGGCGTAGTCAACAGTGACGGAACAATTAGCTGGGACAGTTCGGCAAATCTTGTTCTTTCAACAACAGACGCTTATGCCGTCAGCGTTATGAAATTTATGAAAATGGGTGACGCCTATCCCTGCATTTCTTACCAAAACTATGACAGTGGAACTGCACGCCCCGGCATGTTTGTCGCATCGTCGCATATTAACGGAATATCGTGGGGCATACCATCTAAATTATGGTCCGGCGGGGGCAGTGAATTCACCCGAATAGTCCCAATATCCGGCGGAATAATGGCGCTTAAAGTTAGAGCAAACGACCCCCTCAAATATCGCACATACGACCCTGTTGAAACATACTGGTATGGCCTGGCTGAAGCTTCCACCTGCAAAATAGACGAACAATTTTTCTTTGACGCGGCTTCTGTCGGGGGAAACGTGGGCGTAGTTTTCGCAAACGACAGCGAAGCGGAAGAAATGCTTTTTATGATGTATGCTGGAACCTGGGACGAAGAAGAATTAGTCGTCGAAAACAAAACATACTATTCGTCCACTACGGACTTCACACTTACGCACACATCAGGCTATTATGGTTATAGAGTGTACTACCGTCGAAACTCTACGACGATTAACTACCGGGACAGGGGATATTTTGGCTGGGGCGGAATAATGACGGCTGAAACAGGCGAAACGTCGGTCGATGTGATGTCTAGTTCTTTCGAAGATTATGGCGGCCAGATTAGTTATTGCTGGCGGGCAAGTTCGTCGCCTTATCTTGTAAGGCATAATAACGCTTCTATAGAAGGGACGGCGGTGGTCGATATCGAAGTGCAGATAGACGGTGCTTTTTCAGCTGATACGCCCATAAAAATAGGCGGTGACAGCTTTTATAACGGGTCCGCGGCCACTGTTTCCGACGGGGTATGGCCCATAAACGGGACGTCCGACCTGCATGGCGTCAGTTTCATAAATTGGTATTCCACGGGATATGTGGCGGTTAGTCAGCTGTTTGTGGCTGAAACATTAATGACCGTTATCGGGAACGGCATGTTAGGGGTAAATCTTACGGCGTCCCCTGTTAATGAAAACGTGACCATAACAAATATGGAAGGCTGCGGCGACTGGGTTTTCACAGAAGAAAAATACTATTACTTCCAGGCGTTCTATCTTCGCTATGGCCCCGTTTGGTTCGACACTGTTAAAATAGCTTTTGCGCTGCCCACTCAACACGGGGACCTATGGGCTAATTTCACTTTTGACGTCGTGACTAACGAATGGGGCGTGGCGCATTCGCCGATCGTGGACCCGGCTGACCTGCCGACCCGCGTGACCATGGGGACGAATAAGACAGTCGGGTCTTATTTTAACGTGACTTTTCACGTTTGGTTTACCCAGGAAGCCCTGGACGTCTACCTTTCGGACTGCGTCGACATTTATATGTGGTGTAACGACACTGAGGGAAAACAAGACGGCTGGGAAGAGAAAGCCACAGACTACTTTCACGTTTACAATTTCGGCGGCTTCAGCTTAACAAAGACGCTGTCAGGGCAGGAACAGGCTGGAAGATTAGGCGGCGGCGACGTGTTTGATCTTTGGGCCACAAACGGCAGCGGGGTCCAGGTCGACCTTTATTACCGGCACCTGCAGCATGTTAAACTGCGCCCTGAAGTCCAGTGCATAGTGGGCTATCCCAGTTTCTACCTGGAATATTCCGTCGACTACTGCACTAACACGGAAGACTGGATAGAAGGCTGGAAAATCCGCATGGACGCAAACGCCGTGACTTATGGAACTGAACGCTATTTTAACTGGACCGTCCGCTGGTATTTCGGCGGCGTCTACGTCGACGGCACCTGGCAGGAAGTCGATATGTTCCATGGCGGTGACGCTGCAGCCCAGGGCGAAGTCACATACACCTGGTTCTGGATAGACCTGTGGTTCAATAAAGAGAACGCTTCCAGCGTCGTCGGCGGCCGCATTAATGCTTATCAGTGGGCCATGAAAGATAACGCGAACACATGGCTGCGGTGGTTAAGCAGTAACTGGGGCCCCTATGACGATCTGCCAAAGGAAAGCATGTTTTTCTATGAACTGCAGAACGGCACCGGCGGCAGACTACACACGCCGGAAATTAAAATGGTCCGTGTCAACTGTAAACTTTACGCGGGCTATAACAGTGAACAGCCGGCCCCGCAGTGGGTGGAAGTCAAAAACTATCAGATTTTCGACCCCACTATAGGCGATCTGCAGCAGCCCTTCCGCGGGGTGCAAACCCCCACCTTCGAAGAAACTGTCACGCCAGTCATGCCTATGGGCGGCTGGATAGGCGCCTTATGGACGGGCCTGAACTGGCTGGGCGGCTGGCTGGCTGATAACCTGATGTGGGGCGGCCTGTCATTATGGCCCAGGTTTGTCAGTTTCATGGACACTATCGCCGCGTGGCTGGGCTTTCCTAACGCCTTCAGCAATTTAGTGGCCTGGCTGGCCAGCGGCTGGACCTTACTGGTGGATTCTTTCAGTTACCTGATTAGCCTGTTAGGTCCTGCCTTCACTTTCCTGGCGACAGTCATGCCTAAATTCATAACGCTGGCTGCAGCTGCTGTGACGCAGTGGGTGGCCGTAATTCAGGGCATATATGGTTTTCTAAACGGCACATACACCAGCGGCGTCAACATATTTAACGACCTGGGCGTAATGGACTGGGTTATTCTAGGCCTCATTCTTTACCCTATTCACCTGGTTATCCTGTGGGACCTGGAAGGCTTCGGGGCTGTGGAAAAAGAAATTAGGCTGATATGGGACGTGGCCGCCTGGCTTATTTCCCTGTTCATTCAGGTTATCCGTGTGGTCATAGCGGTGATCGGCCGCATAATCGAAAGTATTCCGGTGGTAGAATGAGAAAGCAAACCTGTGCAGCCGCAGTTTTCCTTTCCCTTCTGTTAGTGGCGGCTGTCTTCGCCCCTTCCACCGTGACCGACACTTTCACTGACGAAAGCAAAATAGCCGCTTATCACCAGCTTAACGTCGACACTGTGCAGGGCCTGGTCGAACTGGAAAATAAAACCGTCAGCGAAAGAGAAACCCCTTATAACAGCAGCGGACTTGTGGCCCACTATCACATGAACGATTTTTCCCATACGTCAAACGATAACCGCACCGGCGTGGCCACTGGAAACGTCACCGACGCCAGCGGCGAAGAGAACCATGGCGACCTGTTCTATGTCAGTCAGACGGACTTAAAGGGCTGGTGGGCTTTCGAAGACGGAAATGCTTCGTCAACTTTCACCGATTTAAGTGGAAACGGAAACACAGGGACATGGTCGGGCAAAGCGTCAGGAGATAAAAATGTAACGCAAAGTTATGACGGTCTAAGGGACGCGGCATATTTTGACGGTGTAAATGATTGCGTGACAGTGACTGACGATTCTAGTTTAAATTTTGTGTCGAATTTTAGTTTGGTTGTGTGGGTTAAGACGGTTGGAAATGCTGAAGATGACGGTCGAGTTATTGCGAAAAGACTGGGACAAATCGGCTATGAGCTTTATATTAATTCTGCGGCGGGATATTTAGAGGCGTTTATCGGCGACGCTTCGGGCTATATGATGATGACTTCTTTCAGTTTTAGTTTTGTTGACGGTGTTTATCATCATATTGTGTTTAAGCGCGCGGGCGATCAAATGTTCATGTATATTGATGGGGAATTTAACAAGCAGCAAACCACTACGGTCACGGGTGATTTGAGTAATTCGCAGAATTTGTTTTTTGGGAAGTATGCGAGCGATATTCAATGGTTTAATGGAACTATCGACGGTGTTTGCCTTTACAACCGTGCTTTATCTCAGAATGAAATTGAAGCGGAATATAGGCAGTGGACTGAAGGCATACTGAATGAAGCCTTACATTTTGACGGCGTGAACACCTATGTCGATGTGACTGACGATTCTAGTTTAACGCTGCTGGTGCCTTTCACCCTGGAAGCATGGGTTAAGCGGGAAACAAAAACCGACGCAAACGGCATGATAATGACAAAGGACTGGAATTACCAGTTATACAGGGGCAGCAGTTACAAAATTACGGTCGCATTCAGGGACCAGTCTGCAGGCCAGTGGCGAACCGTATCGTCAAACGCACCTATCCCGGCGGAATTCACGCATGTGGCTGCTACCCTGGAAGCTAACGGGTCAGACACGCTGATTAAAATATACTTAAACGCAAGTTTGGATAATTCTGCGACTGTGACGGGGCAGCCTGGTGAATACGCCCAGGCTCTTAGAATCGGCGCGAATCAACTGGGGACTGAACGCTTCGTCGGCATTATTGACGAAACACGCATTTACACCCGTGCTTTGTCTGCGGCGGAAATTAAAGAAAGTTATGAAGACTACCTGGCCAGCGGTGTTTTATATTCGACGAATCTGCTGAAAGATCAGAACGCCACGGAAATTCAGGCTTTCGGTTATAACGTGTCGGTGGCTGGGGTCCAGGAGATAACGCTGCAGTTCAGCCAGGATAATCTGACGTGGGTGGATTCTGACGGCATAGTCGGCGGGTCTGAAGCCTGCACTGCCGGGGTGCACACAATTAACCTGAAAGGCCTGGGCTGGAAAGGAAACTTCTATTACCGGGCGAATTTCACCCGGGACCCGACGCCTGAACTTTTCGACATAACTGTCACTTTCAGCACAGTGGTGACTTATGCTTTCGCCGCCGTCTTCGCCGGTGTCTTCTTAATCGGCTGCGTCATGGTCGTCGGCGTTTTAGTAGTGAAAGCAGGGGGTAGACGTCGGTGAATGAAAAACAAATCGTCGCCATGGTCGTCGGCTTCCTCGGGGTCCTGGCTACGCTTCTAGCCTGGGCGTCATTCTACGGCGAAACATACACGGAAACAGCCCAGGGCGTGGCCGGCGCCATAATCTTCATAATCGTCTTCGCAGTAATTGCCGGGGGGCTCTATACGGCTAGCAGGAGATAATGAAAATGGGACTGTCTAAGGACGTTAAACCAGGCGTCATAATAATGCTGGCGGGTTTTCTAGGCATTATTCTGGCAGGTATTGAAAAATACATGGTCGACAGGGAATACTTATTGCATCATGTAGTAGCCGGCGGCGTCGGCCTGGTTGAAATTCAGGTGGCCACTATCATTCTTATTTTGTTAATCGGGGCTGTTCTGGCCATTATAACGTCGTGAAAGACATGGGCAAAGGGAAAAGCGGAAGGGGAAAACGGGCGAAGACCCCGGGGGTCCCAGTGTGGATTATGAAGGAACAGAAACGCCAGAACTTGGTGAAAATGCAGCGGGAAGCCGCAAAATTTGAGATAGGCCAGACCCTTTGTTATAGTTTGCGAACTATCGACGCGCTGGGGCTGAGAAAAAAAATTAGGAAGGATTCGACTGCCCAGCGTTTCCTGCTGACGTTTAAAGAACCCGTAACTGTTCTTAAGGTCGCCAAACTTGTCGAAGACGCCTTTGCGCGTTTAAGCATAGAGGATTTGACTAGACATGACGTTATGGCAAAAACTTAAGAAACGATTCAGAAAGGCCCCTGCCCCGCCGGACCCGTGGCCCAGGAAGTCGAAGCCGGGAAGTGCAGCGGCACCGCAGCCCCCGACTACATGGAAAATACCCGCGGAAAGGAAACCTGGCCGAAAATTAAGAATTCCTGGCCTGCGCACATTCAAAAGGTTCATAGCCTTCCTTTTAATGGTGTTTCATTTCATAATCGGCGAACTGGCGCTGACTGGCCCCGCAGTAAACCAGCCGCTGGCCCTGATCTTTCTAGTGACGGCTTTTCTGCTGGCTGACTATTTATGGAAGACACGGAAGAAACCGCGGGCTTTTGAGGGGGCCGAAACAGAATGAAAGTGTTATCGCCGCTGGGCCTGGTCGTAGTGTCTTTCATGGCGGCCGGCGTTTTAGGCAGCGTTTTTTTGCCTGTGCCCGGACTTAAATTTCTTATCAGCTTTGTCGTGGTGGCCCTGGTCCACCGGTTCAGCTTTGGAGAGCTCTTTTTTATGCAGCTGCTTTACCTGATGTTTTATGATTTAGTCCACATTAACCAGTATGTCACATACTATAGCACTTATCTGCCGTGGCTGCAGGGCTGGGTCCTGAGTATCGACCCCACGGCCAGGTTTATGCTGTATTTTCCTTTCGTATGGACCGGGGTGGTCCTGCTTCTGCAGTCTGTTTCAGCTTTGCTGGCCACAATATTCCTGAAACTTTTTAATGGTTTATTGCCTAAAAGGTGGAAGCAGCGCCTTACGGGGGGCCTGCTTTGAAAAGGGGGAAAGCGGCGTCAAACGCTAAAAAGGCCGGCAGCCCGGACCTGAACTATATGGCCCGGTATATCTGGCTTCTATTCCTGAAGATAGACGTGCGGTTCTTTGACAAACCCACGTTTTCACGTTTGTATCTGCGGCTTTTGAACCCCTTTAACTACGCGCTGGTCGGCGGCATAGGCGTCTTCATAAATTATGGTGTGTGGTCAGGTTTGCTGTGGCTGGTGCCATGGCTTCCCTGGTGGCTCATTAACGCCCTGGCCATTATAATCGCCTGGTCGTGGAACTGGGCGAACAGCGTGGGCCCGCTGGGCTGGTTTTGGGGGTTCAAAAAACGGACGTGAAAGCCGGGCGGCTGGTCTATCGCTTCATACGCCGCATAATCCTTTTCTGCCTGTTTGGCTTCGTCTATCTTTATCTTTATGGTTCACTGACAGGCCGGCTGGACCTTTGGCTTAATCTTTATTTTAATCCAGGCACCGTTATCCTGGCCTGGACGTATTCTACTTATTATCTGTGGAAAGAAGAAATGCAGCGGCTGACCCTGGCAGCCGGGGGGCGGTTAAAATGATGTGGGGCCCCCTGATAACCGTCGTGACGCCTAATTTTAATGAGGAAGAATACCTGCCGCAGTTTCTGGAAAGCATAGCCCAGCAGATTTATGGAAATGTTGAATTGATCGTGGTCGACGGCGGCAGCACTGACGGCAGCCTTAACCTTCTGCGCAGTTTTAAAAGCGTCCCTTCCCTGGTTATTGTTGACAAAACCCGGAATATCGGATATATTCGAAACCTGGGCGGCCACTATGCCCGGGGCACCATTCAATTTCACACTAACAGCGACACTTTTCTGCCGCCTGAACTTCTTATGCGCATAATGAATTTATTCGCGGAAAATCCACGGCTGGCTTCTGTTTCCGGCCGGACCCGACCGCTAAAAGCGTCTTTCATGTGCAGCCTGGCTTATCATGCCTTCGACCTGGTCCGGTGGGCTGCCACATATACCCTGGGCAAATACCGGCCCGGCGGCAGTTTCTTTTCTATCCGCACTAACGTGTTTAAAGCCATAGGCGGCTTCCCGGAAGTTCGAATAAATGAAGACGGCCGCCTGGGCGAAAAACTGGCCGGCATGCCCGTGAAGTTCGACCTGGGCCTGTGGGTGGGCCACCATGCCAAAAGGTTCCAGAACCTGGGAAGTGCAAAAACGCTTCTATATTACAGCTATATTTTCGGGAACTATGCGCCGGCCTTAAGACGACTGCTTAAAACCAGGGAAGCCCAGGCAGCTGCAGTCTTCACGTCGAAGAGTAATAAGGGGGTGGTGTAAATGGGACGTAAGAAAGGAAAGAAGAAACGACCCTGCCAGGTCCATGAAGGCCCACGCGGCGGCCGCTTTGTCATGGAAAGAAAGAAAGGCGGCGGCACCCAGCGGCGATATCTAGAGAAAGGGGAAAAGACGCCGAAATGACCTGCACAACTGTTCAGAAAAGGGCCCAAAATTGGACGGCAAAACTGGCGATCCCCGGCGGGGGGCCTGCGCAAACGTCCAGAATCCGGGGGGCTGAACTATAAATCTGTCTAACGTCTTCACAGTGTTCAGCGTATGGGCCCCTATCTTCGCGTTATTAATCGACCGGCTGCCTTTAAGGGGCCGCCGCTGGTTCATAGGCACAGAAGTGGCGCTGGCCGGTTTGGCCGTGATCGTCCTTTTAGGGCCGCCCATAGTGGAAGACGTGCAGGGCGCCATTCTTTGCCTTTATCCCGTTTTCGTTATGCTTTTCTTATGGGTCTTCACCGATCTGTGTGGATATCAGCGTTTCAGTCGGGCCCTGGCCCTGTCTTTAATGCTGGGCTTTCTTATCACTGAACTGCATGAACTTCCAGGCTTCATAAAATTGTATCTGCACCAGTTCGACAAAGTCCTGGCCCAGCCCCATTATTTAGTGTGGTTCACACCCCTTAACCACATCTACAGCGTCATAGTGGCTTTCCTAGCTGCCAGAATGGCCCGGCTTAAAGCTGGTGCATGGGGCCCGGCGGCGCTGGGGTTCATGGGCCTGTGGTTCTTCTATCCTTTCTATCACTTCGCCATTTACGTCGGGCCCGCCAGGTTTTTTCTTATGGCTTTTCTATGCCGGCTTTTCACGTTTTTCATAGTGCTGGTCGTCTTCGCAGTTTGGGGGCGCTATCCTTAAAATGGAAAATCAGGACGCTTTTGTCTATGGTGTGCTTTGCGGTGTAATTTTAATCTCTATTTTGCTGGCCACTCAATTCGGCGACGACTTCCACTATCTGCATGCGGAAGGCCTGACGCTGCTGCCCACTATGGGCGAAGGCCTGAACTGGAAGACTGCCATAATGCTGTGCCTAGCCCTGGCCCTGTTCTACGGACACATACACCTTAATGACGAAGCAGCCCTGCCCCGACTTTTTTATGCAGCTGCCTATCTGGCCTTCGCGTGGTCCATTTACGACAGTGTATGGATTCTTCGCCATGCAGTGCGGGGCCACGCACTTTTCGGCGAACCTTTAAGCCGGTATGTGCCCTGGACCGCCCTGGTCAGGCAGATCGCCATATTCACAGTCGCCGGGGTTAATGTTTGGCGGGTCCGGCATAGCTTCCACGTCCGATGTGCACAGGTTTACTGGGCCTGGTTTGCCTGGGCTGTCTATTGGGCCTATCTGTTTTTCCCGCTTAGTATTCCACTGCTCTATAACACGTTTTTCTTCCAGTTCTTTAATTTGCTGCCGTGGCTAGTTATGCTTAAGGAAGGGACGGGCTTATCATGGAAAAAGTTTCTGTACTTTTAACAACATATAACGACGGTCCCGGAATTCGCCGCGTCCTAGACTTCATAGATCGTCAGGCCGGCCGGTTTCAGGACCTGGTTATAGTTTCCGACGCCTGCCACGATCAAACCGACGCCATTATTCAGAAATGGCTAGTTTCGCCCCATAATGGCTATTTCCTTAAATCTTTCGTCAGGCGGAAAGATCGGGCGGGCAGGGCCGACGCTATAAGGTATGGCCTGAAATGCACACGCCACGACTTAACGGTGATCTTCGCGGGGGATATCCAGCCTTTCCAGGACGCTTTCATAAATTTGCTGCGTTATTTCGAAGAGGATAAAGTCGGCGCAGTAACGGGCCACCCTGTCCTTCTTAATGGCTGGGCGACCCCGGCGGACTATCTGGCTCATTTAATGTGGTCCAGCCACGACAACATAGGCAGGGCTCAAACTGCCCGGGGCCTGTTCTTTCATTTAAACGGGGAAATGTTCGCCCTTAGAAAGTCAGCCCTTAAAGGCTTTAAAGACTATGACGGGATAGCCGAAGACGCTATGCTGGGGGCTCTTATCCGCCGGTCCGGCTGGAAGGTCCTGTGGGCCGGCGACGTCCAGTATTTTATGAGATATCCCCACAGCATGAAAGAATGGCTGCGGGTCCGGAAAAGGTGCTGTTATAGCCGCATAGACCTGTGGAAACAGTGCGGCCTTCAGGACTATCCTTTCTATGAAGTCAGCCACCCGGAATATTTAGTTAATATTTTAAAGTGCGTGCAGCCCTCTATCAAAGGCGTCCTGGCGCTGGGTTTGGGCGTGGCCCTGGAAACCCTCATAAGAGTTTATTATATGTGTTCTTTCGCAAAGCACCAGCATCTTCTAGACACATTATGGCAGCCGGCGGGTGAAACAAAATGGTGACGGCTTCCCGTTATTTTAGAACGGATAAAGTCGCTAAATGGTGGAAACCCACTTCGGTCACACAGGAAATAAGGAAATGGATTCTTTCAAATAACAGCTGGAACAAAAAGACCGTCTTAGAGTTAGGCTGCGGTAACTGTGAAATGTTAGACCTGTTAAAGTGCAGGGGGGCCGAAGCGATAGGGCTGGATATCTGCAGGGCCATGCTAATCGGTAATAAGCGGGGCGCCCGCGTTCTGTCTGATGTTCATTTTCTGCCCTTTCAACCCGATTCTTTTGACGCTGTGGTCTGCATCGAAGCTTTCAAACACTTCGATAGGCAAAGAAACGTCTTAAAAGAAATTGCTAGGCTGCTTAGACTTAACGGCAAACTCTTCGTACAAGACGACGAACTGGGGCCTGGCTACATTCTTAAAATGCTTCCTTTCTACATAGCGAACATTTTACGATATGGGTCCAAACTAGAGCATAATAACACGTCAGACAGCCTTCGAAGGCTGCTTACAGAAAGTTCGATCACCCCCCTGAAACTTGAATATTTTGATAACCATAAGAAATTTTGCATTAAAGGGGAAAAACAGAAACTATGGTGAAGATTTTATTAGTTAATGCCGGCTGTCTGCAGAATCCGGGCATAGGCATGATGTTAAAGGCCATAGTTTCCTGCATGGGCATAAACGCTGAATTTTATGCGCCTGCCTTCACGGTTTGCCGGGGCTACGACAAATATGGGGTGAAATACACCTGGAAGCTATGGGGCTACGACGTAGCCCTGGACCTGGGCGGCGACACATTCACACGTTATTATGGTTTAACGCGGTTTCTGCAGCATGCCTTCTATCTTTTTCTTCTGTGGCTGGTCAGGCAGAAATATGCTATTTTCAGTCAGACCCTGTCGGAATACACCGGCTTAACCCGGGGCATAGCACGGTTTTTCTTATCTAGAGCTCTATTCATAACTGTGCGTGAATTTCGCAGTCTTCAGGTTTTAAGCAGCTGCGGCATAAATGGAACCCTGGCGGCCGATATCGCTTTTCTGTTAAGGCCTGGGTTCAAATCCCAGCCCTATGCCGGCGGCAGTTATCACCGGATTATAGGGGCTATGCTGGCGGGGCAGCCCTGGGCCTGGGACGGGTCCCGCGGTGAAAACTTTAAATTCGATATTTTCACTCTTCCACTTGCGTCGTGTCTATTCTTAAAAGTCATGCGGAAAAGGGCGTGGTTAAATGTTAAAATGTTATGTGGGATACTCAAAAATTAAGCCCTTATACACCCATGGGCAGACCGGCGGCTGCACGACGACCCTGGCGCTGACGGCTTTAAACACTTCCCTGGTGGACGGGATAATCGCAGCGCGGGATTTGAACCCGCCCGCGACTTTTGTGGCTCATAACCTTCAGGACCTGGTTATGGCCTGCGGCAGCATCTACGAAGAGTTTCAATATGTTCGAATCCCTGGCGGGTGGGCTAAAATGGGCCAGATCGGGAAGCCCTGCGACATTAACAAAGCGTTCAAACTGAAAATAAGCCTGTGCTGCAGTCACGTCAGCCGGCCGGGGCTGGCAAAAATTAATAAACAAAACCGGGCGAAAGTAACCAGGTGGCGCACACCTATGAAATGCTGGTTATGCCGGGACCACACCGGAATAAAAGCTGACATCACTGTCGGCGACACACAGGTCCACCCTAAAAGAAACATCATAATCGCACGCACTGGCCTGGGCCTGGAATTGCTGAACCGTTCTGTAAATATGGGATTTTTAAACGTGAAAGAGCACAGTTTTCAGGCGATTAAGCAAAAGCAGCCTTACCTGTTCAGGGGGCCTTCACATGGACTGCTATAAGGGCCGTGACGTCGTAGTGACCGGGGGCGCTGGTTTCATAGGCAGCCACCTGGCTGAAAGACTGGTCCAGCTAGACGCCAGGGTCACAGTGGTCGACAACATGGAAAGGGGCAGCATGGAAAACATAAGTGGCTTCCGTGACAGATTAGAAGACGTTAAGTTTTGTGACCTGCGCAGCTTTCGGGCAGCCATGAACGCTGTGCAGGACGCTGATCTAGTTTTCCATTTAGCCTTTAAAGTCGGCGGTATTCCATACACTGGGGCCCCTGCTTTCTTCAGCGAAATATGGCGGGACGGGACGCTGATAAACATGAACCTGCTGGAAGCATGTTTAAAAGAAGCGGTAGTGGACCGTGTTTTATTTACGTCTAGCGCCTGCGTTTATTCGGGCGGGCTGCAGACCCGGCCGGATTCACCGCCTATAAAAGAAGATCAAGTGTTTCCCGCTTTGCCGGACGACGCTTATGGCTGGTCAAAACTAGCCGGTGAACTTCAGGCGAAATGGCTTTTTGAAAACTACGGCATGGAAACCGTTATAATCCGTCCGTTTAATGTTTATGGACCCCGGGAATTTCTAGACCGTGAACTGGGCCACTGCCTGCCGGTGCTGTGCCGAAAAGCCTTAGAATGGCCTGAAAAACCTTTCACTGTGCACGGCGACGGGCTTCAGACCCGCTGTTTTCTCTATGTGACCGACGCGGTGGAAGGCATGCTGACAGCCATGGAAAAGGGCCAGCCGGCGACCGCTTATAATTTAGGCACCGACCAGCCCGTCAGCATTAAAGAACTGGCTCTAAATATCCTTCGCATA
>Ga0224496_10000513_pt1 | contig 26881 bp, 24 predicted proteins | sample SF_Jul11_sed_USG_2_FD_168127 | JGI IMG/M metagenome (GOLD analysis project Ga0224496, IMG submission 168127) | Sediment microbial communities from San Francisco Bay, California, United States - SF_Jul11_sed_USGS_8_1 | ecosystem: Environmental > Aquatic > Marine > Sediment | place: USA...
GTGTCTCTCCTGTCACCGAGCCCACGGCAGTAACTATTCCGATATGTTGCGCTGGGATTATACGACCATGACGGCCCATGGTTATGCCGGCGATCAGACTACAGGTTGCTTCTATTGTCATAGGACAAAAGATACTTGATGTAGTTTGCCGATAATTTAAAAAAAAGCACCGTTGCCATTTGGCCACGGTGCTTTTTTTGCTTTCTCTTCTGGTCCGTCCTGCCCTTGATAAGGGGCGGCTCAAATTTTTTAATGATTGGTCTGGGTGCCGAGCACCTTGGCCACGATCATTTGCTTGGCCGCTTCATCGGGTTCCTGTTCCCAGTGGATAAACTGGGCGACAACTCTCTCGAAGGCGCCATGATCTTGTTTGCATTTGTCGCAGATGCTTTCGGCCTCGTCACGGTAAGTTATGACCTTGCTGGCTGCATCGCCGTTTTTGTCGACCGCCGCCATCTTCCGGCAACCGCATTCAAGGCGGATCACCGCTACCCCGATGCCGTCCGGGCTTCCTTCCATGATCCCGGCGATCATCGCTTCTTCGTTTTTCTGGGTTCGCAGTTCCTGGCTGATGCCTTTTTCTTTCTTCTTTTTTGGTTTTATTTTCATGGGTTGGGCTCGTTGCAATGGATTATGATTTTAGGGTAATTTATTTATGTTAAAAATTGGTTGGGCCTATCCTAAAAGATCAATGGTTGGAGGTCAATATCAAACCTTGACCGGCCAGGTTAATCTACGGCGAATTCGGGGGAAATCAAAATGATTCACCGCTTTTTTATTGACAAAAAAAAAGCGGTGAAGTAGAGGGGATAAGGTATTTTTTTGTGTTTAACGGGAAAAAATGGGATTAGATGTACCATCTGCGGTTGGCGCCTTTCAATTCCCAGTTGATCTATTTTTTTTAACCCTATATGGAGGTAGAACCATGTGGCAGATTGAAGTTGATAAAGACAAATGTTCCGGTGATGAAGAGTGCGTAAACGCTTGCCCCGCTCAGGTTTTTGAGATGGAAGACGGCAAAGCCGAGCCTGTTAACAGTGACGAGTGTCTGGGCTGTGAGACCTGTGTTGAGGTTTGTCCCGAAGGCGCTATCACCGTTACCGAGGTGTAATGCAATAAATTGCAGAACATCCTGTGAACGTAATAGGCCTATTCCCAATCCTGGGGATAGGCCTATTTATTTGCTGCCGATGAAATTTGCTGTTAGCGTGATCATTGGTTCCCTGAGCATTCAATGTTATGAACTGGTTCGCATCTTTAAAACCTGGGGCATCCATCCGGACCCATCTGTTTTCCGCCGCTCTGATGTGGAGCTTGATCGGTATCTATCTTCTGGTCCGGGGCGGCATTATGCTTGGGGTTGACCACGCCCTTTATTCTTTGCTCGGGATCATGATTGGAACGGCCAAGTCTTTTTTGGTGCTTGATCGGGCGGCCGGGAAAAATATCGGTCGGATTCTGGTTTTCGAGGACGGCGCCTGTATCGGCGGGGTGTATTCGTTCAAAATGTGGGGTATGGTTGTTTGCATGATGATCGGCGGCAGGTTGTTGCGTCATTCCGGGGTGCCGGTCATGCTGTTGGGGATTTTTTATATTGCGGTGGGATGGGGGCTCTTTTTTTCCAGCAGGTTGTTGTGGCGGCAATGGCAGGGCCTGCGGTGAGTTCCTTATAAAGGGAAAAGTTGAGGCGAGATGACAACTTCTTCATGGAACAGGGTGGAGATCGACCTTGGAGCCTTGCGTTATAACTTAACGCAGATTAAGACTCTGGTTGGGGCCGAGGTCGAGATCATGGCGGTGGTCAAGTCGGATGCCTATGGTCATGGCCTTGTTTCGGCGGCGCGGGCTTTTAGCGAGGCCGGGGCCGGGATCTTCGGGGTGGCCGAGGTCGAGGAGGGGGTTCGCTTGCGAGAAGCCGGGATCGCCGGCAAAATTGTCGTGCTTCTCGGTGTCGGTCGGCAAGGGGTTGCCGATGCGGTTGCCTACGATCTGTCGCCGGTGGTATATGATCTTGAAACCATTCGCGCCCTGTCGGTTCAGGCGGCAAAGGCCGGGCATGATATCGGGGTGCACCTGAAGATAGACGTCGGCATGGGGCGGCTGGGTATTATGCCCCATGAGTTGGACGGCTTTCTTGAGGTGCTTGCCGGTTTGCCGTATATTCATTTGGCAGGTTTTTTAAGTCATCTGCCCAAGGCCGATGTGCGGGATGACAACAGCACCCAAGCCTGCCGCGCTGTTTTTGCCGAGTTTATTGAGCGATTAGACCGGGCGTCCTTAAGGGGCCATGTTGCCCATATTGCCAATTCCGCGGCCCTGATGCGAATGCCTGCGGCCCGTTTTGATATGGTCCGGCCCGGCATTTCCCTCTACGGTTGTTCGCCTGCCGATTGGCTGCCGGGCAACTGCGGGGTAAAGCTCAGGCCCGCCCTGAGTTTTAAGAGCAGCGTCATTCAGCTCAAGGAGGTTCCGGCCGGATTCGGGGTGAGCTATGGCCATCGTTTTATCACCGAGCGCCCCACCCGGCTGGCTGTGCTGCCGGTGGGCTATGCCGATGGCTACTTACGGCGTTTGGCCAGGAAGGCCGAGGTGCTGGTGGCCGGCCGGCGGGCGCCGATCAGGGGGATGATCTGTATGAATGCCTGTATGGCCGATGTTACCGATTTGCCCGAGGTGGTGGTGGGGGATGAGGTGGTGTTGCTGGGCCGGCAGGGTGAGGCGGAAATCACCGCCGATGAGATCGCCGAATGGTCGCAAACCATAAATTACGAAATTTTATGCCTGCTCGGTGCCGCTAACCGCCAGGTTTATATTGATAGTGACGCCTCACAGGCGTGAAGCTTTTGTTTTAACAAAAATTGGTTGGGTAAAAACAATGATCAAGGCACGTGTAAAACAATTGGTAGATGACTGTTTCAGGCAGGGGGTGGCCAAGGGCTTGTGGACTGAGGCCGCTGCCGGGAGTTACACCGTTGAGGCGCCCAAGCATGCCGGCCAGGGAGATCTGGCCACCAACCTGGCCATGGTGGTGGCGGGCAAGGAAAGAAAGAATCCTCGGGCAATTGCCGGCCTCTTGGTGGAGATGCTGGGGGAAAATCAGGGCTTGCTCGACAAGGTTGAGATTGCCGGCCCCGGCTTTGTTAATTTTTTTATCAATGAAGCGGTCTGGCAGTCGGTGCTGCCGGAAGTGTTTCGCCAGGGTGAGGCCTTCGGCACCAGTGAGGTCGGCGCGGATAAGAAGGTGCTGGTCGAGTTCGTCAGCGCCAATCCCACCGGGCCATTAAGCGTGGGCCACGGCCGGCAGGCCGTGCTCGGCGATGCCATTGCCCGTCTGCTTGCCGCCACCGGCCATCAGGTGACCAGGGAGTATTATTATAACGATGCCGGTCGCCAGATGCGGGTGCTCGGCGAATCGACCAGAGCTCGTTATCTTGAGCAGTTGGGGCTGCCGTTTGAGTTTCCGGAAGATGGTTACCAGGGTGATTATATCCGGGAGATCGCCCAGTCCCTTATCGATGAAAAGGGGGATTCGCTCAAGGATGTGGCGGATTATCTGCCCTTCAAGGAAAAGGCCGAGTCGGTTATTTTTGCCGATATCAACGGCACCTTGAAACGCCTCGAGATTGTTTTTGATAACTATTATAACGAGCACTCGCTTTACGAGAACGGCCTGATCGATGACGTGGTCGAGACCCTGCGCGGCAAGGGATTGGTTTACGATAAGGACGGGGCGGTCTGGTTCAAGGGCACCGAGATGGATCTTGACCAGGATCGGGTCATTATCAAGTCCACCGGCGAGCCGACCTATAGGTTGCCGGATATGGCCTACCATCGCGAGAAGTTCCGGCGCGGTTTCGACTGGATGGTCGATATCTTCGGTTCCGACCATATTGCCACCGTGCCCGATGTGTTGGCCGGGGTCAGGGCTTTGGGCTACGATGATTCCAAGGTCACGGTTGTTCTGCACCAGTTTGTCACCCTGATGCGGGATGGGCAGCAGGTGAAGATGTCCACCCGCAAGGCCACCTTTATCACGGTGGATGAGCTGCTTGACGAGGTCGGCGCCGATGTGGCCCGCTTTTTCTTTCTGATGCGCAAGTCCGACAGTCAGCTGGAGTTTGATCTGGATCTGGCCACCAAGCAGAGCCAGGAAAATCCGGTTTATTACGTCCAATACGGTCATGCCAGGCTGGCAAGTATCGCCAAGCAGGCCGTGGCCAAGGGGGTTGCCGCCGGCGATTTGGCCGAGGTGGAGCTTGATCGGCTGGTGTCGGCGGAAGAGCTGGAGATGCTGAAGGCCATGGCCGCCTATCCGGAGCTGGTGCAGTCCGCCGCTCTTGATCTGGCCCCGCATCGGATTGTTTTTTACTTGCAGGATCTTGCGGGCAGCTTTCACAGTTACTACAATAAGTACCGGATTATCGACGAGGATGATTTGGCGTTGAGTCGCGCCAGGCTGTGGTTGGCTGCGGCCATGAAGATTGTCCTGGGTAACGGTCTCAGGCTTATCGGGGTCAGCGCCCCGGAGAGCATGTAGGTCCGGCGCAGAGGTCGGCTTAGGTTAAATAATTACCTTTATCTGGGATGCAAAAACTAAGAAAATGGCGGCCAAGGCGCGGAAAAATAAATTTGTCATCCGTTTTGAACTGGGCCTGTTCGGCATGTTCAGCCTGGCCCTGGTCTGTTTTTGTATTTTTTTGTGGATGTATCTTTTCGGGGTCTGGTCGGGCCAGACCATCCTCAAGCCTACCGGGTTGCTGAAATCACCCCTTACCGGTTTTGTTGCCCCTGATAAAAGCGAAGAGGCCGAGCCGGCGGCCGCCGATCCCGGAAGTGAAACGGTGGCGCCCTCTGATGATCCGGAGCCTTCGGTGGCAGGGTGGGATACCGATGAGCCCTCCTTCTTTTCGCTGCAGATCGCCGCGTTCCGTGATCCGGCCCGGGCCGAAAAGTCGGTGTTGCAGTGGCGGAGCCGCGGTTATCAGGCCTTTGCCGCGCCGCCGGAGGATAAGGGCGATCCTTTTTCTCGGGTTTATGTCGGGAAATTCGAAAAGCTGGTTGATGCCAACCAACTGGCTGCCCGCCTGGAACAGCAGGAAAAGACCAAGGGCTTTATCGCTCTGCTGCCGGCTTCTAGAATTCGTATCCCCTGATATTTTTTGGAAATTTAAAAACTGTTGTGGTAGAACAGTGTTGCCGGGCGGGATTGCCCATATTTTTTTATTTTTTTTGACGGGAAAGTGAAAAGTATGATCCGTGATGCCAGAATGGAAGATATCAAGGCAATGTATGGCCTGTTGCATTATTTTGCCGACAAGGGGTTGCTGTTGGGGCGCTCGTTGAGTTCGCTGTATGATCAATTGCGTGATTTCAAGGTTTTTTTAAACGAAGAGGGCAAAGTGCAGGGACTTTGCGCCTTGCATGTCTGCTGGGAAAATCTGGCCGAGATCCGCTCGCTGGCCGTTGCCGAAGAGGCGCAGGGCCGGGGAGTCGGTGCCAAACTGGTGGAGGCCTGCCTGGCCGAGGCGGATCAGTTCGGGATAACCCGCGTCTTTACCCTGACCTATCAGCCCACTTTTTTCAAGAAGCTGAGTTTCAGGCCTATCGATAAAAATGAGTTGCCCCATAAGGTGTGGAGTGACTGTATTCAGTGTCCTAAGTTTCCCGACTGTAACGAAGAAGCCTTTATCTGGGAAAAATAAACGGGCGGAGAAAATAACGCATTGTGGCGGCACGGGCTGGTTGTCCTGATGTTGCGGACTGTTGGAGTATACTTATGTTCGGTTCTTTGTTGAAAAAGGTGTTTGGCAGTAAAAACGATAGGGTACTCAAAGCTATTCAGCCGGTGGTGGATCAGATCAACCAGCTGGAACCTGAGATGCAAAAGCTTGATGATGCCGCTCTGGCCGCCAAGACCGTTGAGTTCCGGGCAAGGCTTGCCCAGGGCGAGGAGCTGGACAGTCTGTTGCCCGAGGCCTTTGCCGTCTGTCGCGAAGCGAGCACCCGGGTCTTGGGGATGCGTCATTTTGACGTGCAGTTGATCGGCGGCATCGTGCTCCATCAGGGCAAGATAACCGAGATGAAGACCGGTGAGGGTAAGACCCTGGCCGCGACCCTGCCGGTTTACCTTAACGGCCTTACCGGTCGCGGCGTACATGTGGTCACGGTCAATGATTACCTGGCCCGGCGTGATGCCCATGACATGGGTAAACTCTATGAATTTCTCGGCCTTAGCGCCGGGTCCATCCTGCACGACATGGATGATGCGGCCCGCAAGGCGGCTTATGGTTGCGATGTTACCTATGGCACCAACAACGAGTTCGGCTTTGATTATCTGCGCGATAATATGAAGTTTGATGTGAACGAGTTCTGTCAACGCGAGTTTCATTACGCCATTGTCGACGAGGTTGACAGTATCCTGATCGACGAGGCGAGAACCCCGCTGATTATTTCCGGGCCGGCGGATATGTCCACCGAACTTTATGAGCGGGTCGACCCCTTTATCAAAAAATTTGAAAATGAAGTCCATTTCATTACGGATGAGAAGGCCCGGAGCGTTACCCTCACCGATGAAGGGGTCGCCCTGGGCGAGAAGCTGCTCAAGGTCGATAATCTCTATGATCCCCGCAATATCGAGTGGCTCCACCACCTGAACCAGGCGCTAAAGGCTAATATTTTGTTCAAACGCGATGTTGATTATCTGGTCAAAGACGGCCAGGTGGTGATTGTCGATGAGTTTACCGGCCGGGCCATGGAAGGCCGCCGCTTCAGCGATGGCCTTCATCAGGCCCTGGAGGCCAAGGAGCGGGTCAAGGTTGAGCGCGAGAATCAGACCCTGGCCTCGATCACCTTCCAGAACTACTTCCGGATGTACGATAAGTTGGCCGGGATGACCGGTACCGCCGACACCGAGGCTGCGGAGTTTAAAAAGATCTATAACCTCGACGTGGTGGTGATCCCCACCAACAACGACATGATCCGCAATGATTTTGCCGACGTTATCTATAAGAATGCCAATGCCAAGTTTCGGGCCATTATCCAGGAGATTATCGCCCTGCATAAAAAGGGGCAGCCGGTACTGGTGGGCACCATCAGTATCGATGTCTCGGAAAAGATTTCGGCCATGTTGAAAAAGGAGAAGATTCCCCATGCGGTGCTCAATGCCAAGCAGCATGACAAGGAGGCGGAGATTATCGCCGAGGCCGGCCACAAGGGCAAGGTGACCATTGCCACCAACATGGCGGGGCGCGGCACCGACATCAAGCTCGGGCCGGGGGTTACCGAACTGGGCGGCTTGCATATCCTGGGCACCAGCCGCCATGAGTCGCGGCGGATCGACAATCAGCTAAGGGGGCGTGCGGGCCGCCAGGGCGATCCCGGTTCCTCCAGGTTTTATCTCTCCCTCGAGGATGACCTGTTGCGGATTTTCGGCTCGGACCGGATCTCCGGCATCATGGACAAGCTCGGCATGGAAGAGGACGAGCCCATCGAGCACACCATGATCAGTCGCGCCATCGAGAACGCCCAGCGCAAGGTGGAGGGCCATAACTTCGATATCCGCAAGCACCTGCTCGAGTATGACGATGTGATGAACAAGCAGCGCGAGGTGATTTACCGGCAGCGGCGTGAGGTGCTGGTCAGCGATGACGTCCATGAGGTGATCACCGACATGCTGCCCGACCTGACCGCGCAGGTGGTGGCTGAATTTTTTGAGGACAAGGTGCCCAGCGAGGATTGGGACTGGGATGCGATTTCGGATCGGGTTGTCGCCCTGTTCGGTTTTGCCCTGGATTGGGATGCGGCCGAGAAGGAAGATCTCGACTATGACGAGTTCAGCCATCGGCTGCTCAAAACCGTGGAGGAGCGCTACCAGGCCCGGGAACAGGAATTCGGCTCCGAAACCATGCGGCATCTCGAGCGGATTGTGCTGCTGCAGATGGTCGACAATCACTGGAAAGAGCATTTGCTCAACATGGATCATCTCAAGGAGGGGATCGGCCTGCGTGGCTATGGCCAGAAAAACCCCTTGGATGAGTATAAAAAAGAAGGCTTCAACATGTTCGGCGAGATGATCGACACGGTCAAGGCCCAGACGGTCAACACCCTGTTCCGGGTGCAGCTGGCCCGAAACGACGAGGTCGCCGAGCTTGAGCGGGAGCAGCGCGCCCAGCAGCGGGAAATGCAGCTGAGCCATGGCAAGGATGTGGATGAGCGCCGACCGGTGACCAGGGAGGGTGATAAAATCGGGCGTAACGCCGAATGCCCCTGTGGCAGCGGCGAAAAATACAAACGTTGTTGCGGTAAGCAGAAATAATCCCACCGGATTAATTCGGAGATCGTTATGGCAAACAAAAATATAGAAATCAATGGCTTTAAGGCGGTGGCGGTCAAGGCCGGCATCAGGGGCAAGGATCGGCTGGATCTGGCGGCGATTGTCAGCGATCAGCCGGCGGTGCTGGCCGGGGTGTTCACGAAGAGCTTGGTTAAGGCGGCCCCGGTCTTGCTCGATATGGAGCGGCTGAAGGGCGGCCGGGCCCAGGCCATCATGGTTAATTCCGGAATCGCCAATGCCTGTACCGGTGAAGAGGGGATGGGTTTTGCCCGGATGACCTCGGCGATGTTGGCCGATGCCCTTGAGATTGACCAAGACCTGGTGCAGGTCTGCTCCACCGGCGTTATCGGGCAACCCCTTGACCCGGCCTGGTTTCGGAAAGGGGTGCCCTTGTTGGTCAAGGGATTAAGTGAATCCGGACTGCCCGAGGTTGCCCGGGCGATGATGACCACCGACACCGTGCCTAAGATTGTCGAGCGCATCGTGATCATCGAGGGCAAGCCGGTCAAGCTGGTGGGGCTGGCCAAGGGGGCCGGGATGATTATGCCCAATATGGCCACCATGCTCGGCTTCATCCTGACCGATGCCGCGATTGAGCAACCGATTCTCCAGGCCATGCTCACCAGGAGCATGTACACCTCTTTTAACGCCATTACCGTTGACGGCGATACCAGTACCAATGATACGGTGCTGGTCATGGCCAACGGCCGAGCCGCTAATCCCACCATAACTTCGGCAAGCACGGAGGCCCTGGCCGCTTTTCAGGCCGGCCTGGATGCCCTTTGTCACGAGTTGGCCCTGATGATTGTCCGGGACGGCGAGGGCGCCAACAAACTGGTTACCGTGCATGTCCATGGCGCCGCCACCGAGGAGGAGGCCGATAGGGCCGCCCGCACCGTGGCCAACTCCAATCTGGTCAAGACCGCGTTTTTTGGTGAAGACGCCAACTGGGGCCGGATTATCGCCGCCTTGGGGCGCTCCGGCGCCACCTTTGATCAGGGGCAGGTGGATATCGCCTTTGATGATGTGCTCATGGTTAAGGCCGGCCTCGGCCAGGGCGCCGAAGTTGAGGCGCGCGCCACCGCGGTTCTCAAACAGAGCGAGTTCTCCGTGCATATTGGGCTCCATGCCGGCACCTGTGCCCGGCAGATTTATACCTGTGATTTCTCCCTGGATTACGTGAAGATCAACGCTGATTATCGTTCTTGATTTTCAGCGCTTGCTTGTGGTCTGGTTGCTTCTTTTGCCTATCCAGAGCAAAAGAAGCAGCTTCACTTTGCAAGAAGATAGTTGTTGTTTTCTTCTTCTTTCCGGTTTACCCCATTTTGTTTTCTTATCTCCCATTTAATATTTTTTTTGTGAGTTAAAAAAAGACGAAGAACTAAATGGTTGCACTTGCCTAACATCTTGATCTACCTGGAAAAGGTGTGGCGAGTTGGAAAAAGAAATTGACTGGGGCATCTGAAAAAATATAACCTTTTTTAGGATGAGTACCTTTTTTATAACTGCAATTCTAGGGGCGGGGATGATTTTTGGTCCCACAATGTGGTAGTCGAGATTTTTTGCCGTGTGGCGAAAGCAATATTTCGATAATTTTGAACTTTTTGGTTAGGGAGAATCCGTATGGGTAATCAAAAGAAAAAAAATGGCATGTTCTTTTTTGTTTTGGCAATGACGTTGTTGTTTACCACCGTTGCCCAAGCTGAGATCAAGATCGGCGTTCTTGCCAAGCGTGGCCCGGAAAAAGCCATGTCGCAATGGGGGCCGACCGGCGCCTATCTTTCGGCAAAACTGGGCGAGCCGGTTACGATCATCCCCCTCAAGTTCACCGCGATCGAACCGTTGGTCAAAAGCGGTGGCATTGATTTTATGCTGGCTAACTCGGCGTTTTATGTGGAGATGGAAAAAAAGTATGGGGCCCATTCGGTGGCCACCCTGATCAACTCCCGTAACGGCAAGGCCCTTGATACCTTCGGCGGCGTAATTCTGGTCCGCAAGGACAGCCCGATTCAGACCCTGGCCGACATCAAAGGCAAAAAATTCATGTGTGTGAAGTTTTCTTCTTTTGGCGGCGCCCATATGGCCCAGCGGTTGTTTTTGGATAACGGCATAGATGCCAAGAAGGATTTTGCCGCGTTTGTGGAAGGCAGCAAGCATGACAATGTTGTTCTCGCCGTGCAAAACGGCAGTATGGATGCGGGCACGGTGCGTACGGATACCTTGGAGCGGATGGAGGGGGAAGGTAAAATCTCCATGGCGGATTTCAGGATTATCAACGAGCAAAAAGATGATTTCCCCTTTGTCCGCAGCACCAGGCTTTACCCGGAGTGGCCGATGGCGGCCCTGAAGCATTTTGATGCGGCCAAGGCCAAGGCAGTGGGCGCCGCGCTTAAGGCGATGTCCTCCAGCGACGAGGCGGCCAAGAGTGCCAAGATCGTCGGCTGGAAAGATTCCGCGGATTACACCAGTGTTCGTGATTGCCTTAAGGCCATCAAATTCGGGGCTTTTGCTGATTAATTATTAGGCGTGGGTGTTTGCGGAGGTTTTCATGGCATCTAAAAAAAGAGGGATAGCCGCCAAGTTTATTCTGGTGGTTTCCGGTCTGTCCCTGGTTTTATTGGTAGGATTGGCCGCAACGGTTATTTATTCGGCCTATGGTGAGCAGGCGGAGCAGGCGCATCATTTTATCGCCAAGCAGAAGAATGAATTAAGGCATCAGGAAGGTCATCTGCAGGAGAAGTTAACTGAAAAGGTTGATTCGGTTGCGGCCATCCTAGCGCAGACCGCGCCGGGCCTGATTCTTGGCTATGATTTTGATGGATTGCTGAAGTTGGCCAATAATGCAAAAAAAGATAAAGACATCGTCTTCGTGGTCTTTATGGGCAAGGATAAGAGCGTTTTGGCCGAGGCGAAGAGTGAGGGGGGCAAGGCGGATAAAACCTTGTCCCATCCGGTGTTGTTTGAGGATGCGCCAATCGGTTTTGTCGAGATCGGTTTGACCTATGCCGCTATCCAGGTTGATGTTGACCAGGTGGCGGCCGAGATTGACGAACAGACCACGCTTACCGAGGCGGAATTAAGTGAGGCCGCCTGGCGCTTGGGCAGATTTATTTTCGTAGCCACCGGCCTTATTGTTCTTGTGTTATGTTTTGCGATTCACTGGACTCTTTCCCGCTTTGTGATCAGGCCGGTGGGGGAGATCATCAGTGGCTTGGAGGATAATGCGGCCCAGGTGACCGATTCCTCCTTGCAGATGTCGGGGGCGGCCCATCAATTGGCGGAAGGGGCCTCGGAAGAGGCGGCCTCGCTTGAGCAGACCTCGGCTTCATTGGAGGAGGTTTCCACCATGGCCCGGCGCAACGCCGATAATGCCACGGAATGTAACGGCCTGATGAAAGAGGTTGATACGGTCGTCAAAAAAGCCAACCAATCCATGGCGGCCCAGACCCTTGCCATGGAGGAGATCTCCAAGGCAAGTGAGGAAACCTCCAAGATTATTAAAACCATTGATGAAATCGCCTTTCAGACCAATTTGTTGGCGCTTAACGCCGCGGTGGAAGCAGCGCGGGCCGGCGAGGCCGGCGCCGGCTTTGCCGTGGTGGCCAATGAGGTCAGAAACCTGGCCATGCGGGCCGCGGAAGCGGCTCGCAATACGGCCGGGCTCATCGAAGGCACGGTCAGCAAGGTCAAGGAGGGTGAGGTGCTGGTTGAGCAGACCAATGCCGATTTCGGTGAGGTTGCCGAGTTGGCGAGCAAGGTTGGCACTTTGGTCGGCGAAATTGCGGTGGCCTCGAATGAGCAAACCACGGGTTTGAACCAGGTTAACACCGCCATGGGCGAGATAGATCGGGTGACCCAGCAAACCGCGGCAAGCTCGGAAGAGGCGGCCAGTGCCTCCGAGGAGTTGAGCGCCCAGGCTGAATATATGAAAAAGCATGTTCATGACCTGGCGGAATTGATCGGCGGCAGTAAAGGGCAGGGCGGTGCGCCCGCGGCAAAGTCGCATGGCCTGTCGAAAAGTTCGGCAGGGGCGAAGAGGTCTCCTCTGCCCGCTTTGGCGCCGCCCTCATCCGGCCCTGCGCGCAAGGATGTTAAAGCGGCGAAGCCGAAGAAAACTTCTGGGCAGTCCTCCCCTAAGCCTAAGGCGGCAGAGCTTATCCCGTTTGATGACGATGAGTTCGAGGATTTTTGAGAAAGGTATATTGGGGTGGTGAACAGTGTGGAAAAGGCCCGGGGTAATTCCCGGGCCTTTTTATTTTCTTAACGGTTATATTTTTCCTCGCAACTGAGCAGCAAATCCTTCTGGGCGTCGGCCAGCACTTTTTGGGCGTCTTCCACATCCTTGCTTATCTGGCGGACCAGCTCGTCAGGGCCGGTAAACTTTTTCTCCCCCCGTAAAAAGCGCAGCAGATTAATCTTGATCGGTTTGCCGTAGATATCTTCGTTGAAATCGAAGATATGGGTTTCCGCGGACAGACGACGGCCGTCAAAGGTCGGGTTGTAGCCGATGTTGAGGACGCCGCCGTAGCATTTGCCGTCGTAGATCACCTGGGTGACATAGACCCCGAGTTGCGGGCAGAGATCTTCCTCGGAAATATGGAGGTTGGCGGTGGGAAAGCCAAGGAGCGGGCCGCCCCGTTGTTTGCCGAGCTTGACCTCGCCCCGGATCTGGTAGTAGCGGCCCAAAAGCTTTTTAACGTCCCGCATCCTCCCCTGGCTGACCAGTTCCCTGACCTTGGTGCTGCTGGCCAGCATGTCCTCCACATAAAATGGCTCAACCACCGAGACCTCGAATCCTTTTTGGCGGCCCTGTTCCTTGAGGAAGGGGATGTCGCCCTGCCTGCTTTTGCCGAAGGCATAATCGTAGCCAACCACCAGTTCATGAACGCCGATGCGTTTGATCAGGATCTCATTAACGAATTCTGCGGCCTGGGTGTTGGCGAATTCCTTGGTAAAAGGGACAATGATCAGCTTGTCGATATTGGCCAGGGCGATCAGTTCTTTTTTTTGTTCGGCGGTGGAGATCAGTTTGATCCCGAAATCCGGGCGCACCACCTTGAGCGGATGGGGCTCAAAGGTGATGGCCACGCTGGTGCCTTTATTTTTATAGGCACGGCTCACCACCTCGGAAAAAAGAACCTGGTGGCCGAGATGAACGCCGTCAAAGTTGCCGATGGTCACGGTGGGTTTGACAAAAGGCTCTTTTATGTCGTTAAAATCGGTATATATTTCCATAAAATGTTTGCTCCCCTTTTGAGCCACATACAATAGGGCACAACCGAAAAAAGGTCAATATAACTTCTTTACTGATTTTTTATTACCTCTTCCCGAAATTGTCTTGACACCGGGAGCAGGAAAAATTAATATCGCTTCTCACGATGTGCCGAAGTGGCGGAATTGGTAGACGCGCTAGGTTCAGGGTCTAGTGGGGTTATCCCCGTGGAGGTTCAAATCCTCTCTTCGGCACCAAGTAAAGAATTCAAGGCGCAACCTTTTTGGGGTTGCGCCTTTTTTCGTCTTGCCCTTCGATCTGTTCGTCGGTGCCATCTCCATCCCTGGTCATTTTTTTCGCATTTTCCCCCTTTTCAAATCATGGATCGTTGTTAGAGTATTCGGTTAAATCTTCAGTTATTTTTGGTTGCCGATGCTTAAAAACGAAACAAAAATAAATACCATTGTTCGGCAGACCCGTGACCGGCAACAACTTCAGCTCTGGTCCCTGGTGTTGTCCGCGGTTAATATTCCCCACCTGGTGGAATTGGCTGAAGATGGTTGGCAGTTGACGGTTGAGGCGCACCTGCTTGATTCTTGTCAAGATGAACTTCGTCTTTTTGAGGAGGAAAATCTGGACTGGCCGCCGATCAAGTATGGGGCCGCGGTGCCGATTATCGAGCAGGAACCGCCGGTCTTGCCGGTTATGGCCGCCTTGTTCATCTTTTACGGGATCACCGGTCCCTGGGCGGCAAATAGTCATTGGTTCGCTACCGGCGCCCTGGTCCGGGACAAGGTCGTACTGGAGGGCGAGTGGTGGCGGCTGGTGACCGCCCTGACCCTGCATGCCGATCCGGTCCATGTGGTCGGCAATGTTTTTTTCGGTGGCCTGCTCGCTTTTTTTCTCTGCAGGCATCTGGGCAGCGGCATTGCCTGGCTGCTGGTCTTGTTTGCCGGGATTGCCGGCAATGGAATTAACGTGCTGCTCCATGGAGGGATGTATCGATCAATCGGTTTTTCCACCGCGGTTTTCGGAATGGTCGGCATTCTGAGCGGCATGCGGCTTAGGCGGGTAGGGGGCTGGCAGGAAACTGTCCTTGCCCTGGGCAGCGGCATCGGCTTGCTCGCATTGATGGGCACGGCCGGGGAAAACACCGATCTGGGCGCCCATCTCTGGGGGCTGGTCGTGGGGCTCTGCTTAGGGATTTTGGTGGTCGGCCGACGATTTTCTTCACGCCTGATGCCGGCGGTGCGGTATCAGTGGTTGCTCTTTGGCTGCTGTCTGTTGTTGGTTGTGGTGAGTTGGCGGTTGGCCCTTGTCGCCTAACTTGTTGATTGGGGAAAGTGCCGCTTTTTTTATTTGGGCGGTTGAGTTATTATATTTCGAAAATCCTTGTAAAGATAAGAGAAATGAAGGAGACTGTTTCTTCGTTTTTATATGAAAAATCATTATACTCTGTGAAATTTAACAAACTGGATAAAGGAGTTGTTTATATGGCCTGGGATGATCAACAGCCCGATTGGGGCAAAAAGAAAGGTCCGCAGACCCCGGAAGAACTGATTGCCGCCCTGCTTAACAAGATCAAGGACGCCTTTGCCGGCGGCAGCGCCACCGGGGGTAACGGCGGCGACCGGAGCGGGGTGAAGCCCGAATCCGGTAATCCGTTCGGCGGTCTTGGCAAGATCGTGCTGATTGTGGGGGGGGTCTTTCTCTTTAATGTTATTTATTCATCTTTTTACACCCTGGAGCCGGGTGAACGGGGCGTTGTGGTCCGCTTCGGCAAGTACAGCAAAACCGCGCCTCCGGGCCTTAACTTCAAGGTGCCCCTGGTCGAAGACGTGATCAAGGTCGATATCGAGGCGGTGCGCAAGGAGGAGTTCGGTTTCCGAACCCGGGTACCCGGCCAGCGCAGCCAGTTTCAAAAGACCGGCTTTGAGGCGGAATCCCTGATGCTCACCAGTGACCGCAACGTTATTGATGTTGAGTGGATCGTCCAGTACAAGGTTCAGGATCCCATCTTTTTCTGCTTTAAGGTGGGCGATGTTCAGCAGGCGGTGCGGGATGTTTCAGAAATGGCCATGCGGCGGATCGTCGGCAACATGCGCTTCGATTATCTGCTCAGCAATCGCGAGGTGTTGGCGGCCCTCAGCCAGCGCGAGGTGCAGGCTGCCCTGGACCGATACCAGGCCGGGGTTAAGATCGTTACCGTCCAGCTGCAGGATGTTAATCCGCCGGAAGCGGTCAAGCCGGCCTTCAACGAGGTCAATGAGGCGGATCAGGACATGAAGCGGTTGGTGAACGAGGCGGAAGAGGCCTATAACCGCGAGGTGCCCAAGGCCCGCGGCGATGCCAAGAAGATGTATGAAGAATCCCACGGCTATGCGGTGGAGCGGGTCAACCTGGCCAAGGGTGAAACTTCGCGGTTCCTGTCGGTGCTCAAGGAGTACAAAGCGGCCAAGGATGTAACCCGCAAGCGTCTCTATCTGGAAACCATGCAGGAGGTTCTGCCCACGGTTTCGGAAATCTATGTGCTGGATAAAGATCAGCGTTCCATCCTGCCGTTTTTGGATGTGAGCAATCGTGATCGCAAACCCATAACCGGACGCTAGGTTTTAGGTCCGGAGTCGGCAGAATCAAGATTAATTAAATAAGATAAGGGGAATCCCGTGAATTCCATAGTTCGAGGATTTTTGATTATAGTTATTGTGGTGGCAGGGCTGGTTGTGATGAACGGCCTTTATGTCCTGCCTGAAGGTAAGCAGGCGGTTATTACTCAGTTTGGGCGGGCGGTCGGTGAGCCGATCACCGAGGCCGGTCTTAAGTTCAAGACCCCCTTTATTCAGGACGTCACCTATTTTGACAAGAAGATTCTGATCTGGGACGGCGATCCAAACCAGATTCCGACCAATGACAAGACCTTTGTCTATCTTGATGTCACCGCCCGCTGGCGCATCTCCGATCCGCTGGTCTTTCTGCAGGCGGTCAATAACCAGAACCGGGCCCAGTCGATTCTTGATGATATTATCGACGGCACGGTGCGCGATCTGGTCAACAAGAACGACCTGATCGAGATCGTCCGCAGTTCGGATTGGAAAACCGAGGTGATGGGCCAGGAAGAAAAGGCGGCCGATGAGGAGATAAGGTTCGGCCGGGATAAGATCGCCAGCCTGATCCATGAGGCCGCCTCCAAGGTCACCCCCCAGTACGGCATCGAGCTGGTTGATGTCATGTTCAAGCGGGTCAATTATATCGAGTCGGTGCGGCTCAGGGTTTATGATCGGATGATCTCCGAGCGCAAGCGGATCGCGGCTGAGAAACGTTCCCTGGGTGAGGGAATGAAGGCCGAGATTATCGGTAAGTTGCAGCGGGAGCTTAAGGAGATCCGTTCCGGGGCCAATCGCAAGGCCCAGGAGGTCAAGGGTCTGGCCGATGCCGAGGCCGCCAAGATCTTTGCCGATGCCTATAATCAGGATCCGGAGTTTTATGCCTTTTCCAAGACCCTGGAGAGCTATCGCGGCACCATGGGCAGCAACACCAAGCTGGTATTGTCGTCTGATTCTGACTTTTATCAGTATCTGAAAAAATCGATGAAATAGTTGTTACTTCAGATCCTCAGGGGTCAATGGGTAACCGGGCCGGTGTTCCTCTGCATTAAAGGGGACCCGGCCTTTTTTATTGAGCTTTTCCAGCAGGTTTTCCAGCTGGGTTTCTTTGTTGAGCTGCCCGGTGTTGAGTTTCTTGAAGCGGCAATCGCAGACCGTGAGCTGGCCGCCGCACCAGGGGCAGATCTCCACCGGACAGCCGAAGTTGTGCAGCTCGCCGTGGGCGGTGTGGCAGATCGGGCAGAGGTCGTTGTGGAGCAGGGCCGGCACATAGACCGGAAACTTTGACAGATCCGCGTGTTTTTTGATGAAGTTTTCCCGGTCGCTAAAGCCGAAGAAGTCCAGCACCTCCTCCTCCCAGATTCCTTCCTGGATGACCCCTAAAAATTCGGCCCGTTCGCTGGTGGCCAGGAAAATATAGTCCCCCAGGTTGGTGCTGGCGCAGATCAGGAAGGTTCCTTGTCTGCGATCCAGCAGGCGCAGCAGTCTGATCCGGTCTTCCTCGCCCTCTGGCAGATAGCTGTAAAAGTGATGGAAGATATTGAGGCCGACCTCGTCGCTGCCGTGTTTTTCAAGCAGGGCGGTGGCTTCGGCCAGCTGGTCGGGCGGCACCGCGTACTTCATGAGCAGTTTTATCTCGTCCAGCTTGTTTGGTGATGAATTTGCAGTCATGGTCTACCTGTTTTTTAGGAATTTTTTTTGATGCCGGCATTGATCGCGGTTATCCATTGCCTGGTTTCTTCGGCAATGTCGTCGGCCTGGGTCAGGGCGGTGACCACGGCCAGACGCCGGGCGCCGGCATCGGTGAGTTCGGCGATATGCTCTTTTTTGATGCCGCCCATTACCGTGAAGGGCAGATCGCTTTGGGTGCTGAATGGTTTGACGGCCGCCGCGCCTAAAAAGGCCTTAAGGCCATCCTTGGTCTGGGTGGTGAAGAGCGGGCCGATATTGTAGTAGGAGGCGCCGCGCTCCACGGCGCTGGCCGCCTGCTCCAGGGTGTTGCAGGAGACGCCGATGATCAACTCCGGAAACATTTGGCGGACTTGTGCCGCCGGGAGATCGCTGTTGCCCAGGTGCACCCCGTCGGCCTCGGTCAGCAGGGCGATGTCGAGCCGGTCATTGACGATGAACAGGGCGCCGGCCTCCCAGGTCTTTTGGCGGAAGATCAGGGCCTTTTTGTAAAGGCTGAGGCTGTCGGACTCCTTGTCCCGCAGCTGGACTATCTTGGCGCCGCCGGCCAGAACCGCTGCCAGCCATTCGAGGTCGCTGCGGCCCTTGGCCAGCCGCTCGCAGGAGACCGGGTAGATGGTGACCTCGTTGATAAGGCGGGCGAGGCGTTGGTCATGCGTTATTGTTTTTCTATTCATTTCAGTGAGTTGTTGTGACGGTTGGTAGTCGGGGCCGTTCTTGCGGCTTGAAAAAATAAGGAATTGGGGTATAGTAAACGATTAAGTATAATCTTTCATCATGCTTTTCTTGCCCCGGTACGGGGAGTAAAAAGATTGACTGACAATAACAGATTGACGGCGCGTTTTTTTATAATGAAAATGTCGAGTATACCCATGGGTCGTCAGCTATACAGAGGTTGGTGTTATGACAAATAGAATCATTACAGATGAAAAAGCGGAGTTGATCCTTGACGGCAAGACCTATCACCTGCCGGTGATTATGGGCACGGAGGGGGAAAAGGCCATCGATATCAAGTCGTTGCGGGCGCAGACCGGTTACATTACCATGGACAGTGGTTTTATGAACACCGGCGCCTGTTGCAGCAGTATCACCTTTCTCGATGGTGAGGAAGGGGTGCTGAGCTACCGGGGCTACGGCATCGAAGAATTGGCTGAAAATTGCACCTTTGTCGAGGTTTCCTACCTGCTTGATAACGGTTGTCTGCCCAGTCAGGAGCAACTGAGCAACTTCAGCCAGATGCTGGGCAAGTATGCCATGATCCATGAGGATATGATCCGCTTTTTCGACGGATTCCCCCCCAACAGCCCGCCCATGGCGATTTTGTCCTCCATGGTTAATTCGCTGTGCAGCTTTTATCCGGACATGCTCGACAATCCCCTGGAGAATATCGACAAGATGGCGGCCCGTCTGCTGTCCAAGGTGCGGACCATTGCCGCTTTTTCTTACAAGAAGTCCATGGGCCAACCCCTGGTTTATCCCCGGCACGATCTCAGCTACTGCGCCAATTTCCTGAATATGATGTTTGATTCGCCGGTTAAACCCTACGAGGTCGATGATACCGTGGTCAAGGCCCTCAATAAGCTGCTGATTCTCCATGGCGACCATGAGCAGAACTGCTCCACCTCCACGGTGCGGGTGGTGGGCAGCGCCCGGGTTAACCTCTATGCCTCGATCTCCGCCGGGATCAACGCCCTGTGGGGCCCGCTGCACGGCGGCGCCAACCAGGCGGTCATGGAGATGCTGGATAAGATCCACATGGAGGGGGGTAACTTCAAGAAATATATCGAGCGGGCCAAGGATCCCAATGATCCCTTCCGGCTGGTCGGTTTCGGGCACCGGGTATACAAGACCCATGATCCGCGGGCGCGGATCATTAAAAAGGCGTGCGAAGACGTGCTCAATGCCCTTAATGTGAAGGATCCGTTGCTGGATATCGCCAGGGAGCTTGAGGCGGTGGCCCTGAGCGATGAATATTTTATCGAAAGAAACCTCTACCCCAATGTCGATTTTTACAGCGGCATCATCTATCGGGCCATCGGCATCCCCACCAATATGTTCACCGTGATGTTCGCCCTGGGTCGTCTGCCCGGCTGGATTGCCCATTGGAAAGAGATGTGGGATGATCCTGATTGGCGAATCAGCCGTCCCCGGCAGATCTATGTCGGCCATAAGCGCCGGCCTTTTGTGCCGATTGAGCGCCGCACCGGCTGTGTGTAGTGCTCGATAACTAAATTTTTTTAAAAAAAGGGGGGGCTTGCCGGTTGGTGAGTCCCCCTTTTTTTTAGGCGTAAGATAAAGATGAGGGCAGGGATTTTTTTGCCAAAAAATCTAAAGTATTTCGGGCGAAATGTCGAAAAGAATGACGCTAGGGCTGTTTGCCCACTTGATGCTGGAGAGTTACAATAATCCTTATGGTTTTTTATCATGCGCATTAATGCATTACTTTCAGGATTACCCGCCGCCTCTGTCGGTCAGATTGGCGGCAATGGTTTGCCGCAGCCCCGGGCCGATAGGGGCCCGGCCTCGCCCCGGATTGCCGAGGATAGCTTTGCGCAGGGACAGTGGTGGCGGAATATGGCCAAGGCCGGGCCGGCAGTTGAGGCTGCCGGGCGGCAATGCAAGTGCGGAAATTGTCCGGCCTGTGCGGTGAGTGCTTATCGGGCCCAGGGCTCGGTTGCCCGGGCCGAGGCGGGAGGTACGGTTAAGACCGGTGCCGATCAGCGGCAGTTGGCGTCTGGCGGTGAAGCGGGTGAAGCCGTTGCGTCTGACCCGGCGGCCGCGGAACGGCCGGAAGAGGGAGGGGCAAAGGTCAAGGTCGGCCCCAAGGGGCTTGACGGCGAGGTGTTGAGTCAGGCCGAGCGGCTGGAGGTGGCCAAGCTGCAGCTGGTCGATACCAAGGTTAAGGCCCATGAAATGGCCCATTTGGCCGCCGCCGGCTCCTATGCCCGGGGCGGGGCCAATTTCAGTTATCAAAAAGGGCCGGACGGCAGGAGCTATGCCGTGGGCGGCGAGGTGAGTATTGATACCTCCAAGGCTGATTCGCCCGAAGCAACGATGAGCAAGATGCAGACGGTAAGGGCGGCCGCTTTAGCCCCGGCCGATCCATCGCCCCAGGACCGGAAGGTCGCGGCCAAGGCCGCCCTGGCCATTACCGAGGCCGGTCAGGAGTTGCAGATGATCAGGCTCCAGCAGGCTAAGTCCGGTATAGAGCATGGGCAGAGTTTTAGTCCGGCGGTCGATCCGCCAGGCAATTCCGTTGATCAGGCAAGCCCAACCGAGGCGGCCTCTTCCACCCCGACAGCAGGGCAGAAAGCGGCAGCCGCGGCCTTGGCCGGTTTGGGGCGGCCGCTTGCCCGCTTTGATTTCACCGTTTAATACGCTGTGGTCATCATCAGCGGCTAGAGCACCCCGCACATGGCCTTGTAGTTTTCGCATTCTCTTTGGCAATTAAAGGGGCAGGGGGCGGTGTTGAACCATTTCTTTTTCGGGCACCAGTAATGATCTTTGAACGGCTCGTTGCAGCCGTTGGCAGTCAGCTTTGGCCGTTGCTTTTTGCCGAATTTCACCAGATCGTTTTCAATCGAAAATCTTATCACTTTCATTCCGGTTTCTCCTGCTTAGGTGTCTGAATATGGGCAGTTGTGCTCCGGTCTTAACCATTTTATCGGCAATATCAGCAATTCTATAAAGCACTTATTGACTTTGCGTCAGCGCCTGTGTTAGAAATTTCCCTTTGGCCTAACCCCTTTGGCGGATGTTTATCCGAGGGGTTAGATCTGTTTGTGACCTCAATGATGGTCTGGTCATTTGGGCTGTCTGAAATCAAATTTGTGAAGGAGAACAACTGATATGCGTACTGATATCCTGCATATTGGTGCCGGTGAGCTCACCTACGAAATTCGTAACATCGTCAATGTGGGTGAAAAACTGCAGAAGATGGGAACCAAGGTTTATTGGGAAAATATTGGCGACCCGGTGGCAAAAGGTGAAGAGATCCCGCTGTGGATGAAAGAGGTGGTCGCCGATCTGGTTATGGATAATTCAACCTATGGCTATTGTCCCACCAGGGGCATTCTCGCCACCAGGGAGTTTTTGGCGGAAGCGACCAACAAACGCGGCGGCGCCCAGATCGGCCCGGATGATATTATCTTTTTCAACGGCCTGGGCGATGCGATCAGCAAGGTGTTCGGCTTTCTGCGGCGCACGGCCAGGGTGGTTGTCCCTTCTCCCAGTTATACCACCCATTCTTCCGCCGAGGCGGCCCATGCCGGTGATCGGCCCGTGACCTATCGCCTTGATCCCGGCAATAACTGGTATCCTGATCTCGACGATCTGGAAAAAAGGATCAAGTATAACCCCGCCGTGGCAGGCATTTTGATCATCAATCCGGATAACCCGACCGGCGCGGTCTATCCCGAGGATATTCTCCGGGGTATGGTGGCGTTGGCCAAGAAATATGATCTGTTCATCATCTGTGATGAGGTCTATCATAATATTATCTATAACGGCCAGACCACCTTGCCGCTTTCCGATGTGATCGGCGAGGTGCCCGGCATGGCCATGCGCGGCATTTCCAAAGAGATGCCCTGGCCCGGTTCGCGGTGCGGTTGGATCGAGGTTTATAATGCCGACCGTGATCCCATGTTTGCCAAGTATGTCAATTCGATCCTTAATGCCAAGATGGTTGAGGTGTGTTCAACCACCTTGCCCCAGAAGGCGATTCCGGCGCTGCTCAGCCATCCCCAATATCCAATCTACCTGCAGGAGCGGATCGACCGGTATGAGAAATATTCAAACATTGCCTATGACGCGCTCAAGGATATCGACGGGGTGATGGTCAACCGGACCAACGGCGCTTTTTACATGAGTGTCGCCTTTGAGCCGGGGCGCTTGACCCATCAGCAGACCCTGCCCATTGAGAATAAAGAGGTGCGGACCCATGTCGAACAGCTGGTGAGCGGGCCGGGGGTGGAGACGGACAAGCGCTTTGTCTATTACCTGCTGGGGTCCACCGGGGTGTGCGTGGTGCCGCTGTCATCCTTTGCCACCGATTTGATGGGCTTTCGGATTACGATTCTCGAGCGTAATGAAGATAGGTTCCGTGAGATATTTAGGATAATCGGCGAAGGGATCAAGCAGTATCTGGCTTCGTGAATTAACGCCTAATTATTTTGGTTGACCAAAAACTCCTTCCGCACCCCGGAAGGAGTTTTTTTATTTGGGGGTATTTTTCTTGGCAGGCTTGGGCTGGTCAATCACGGCCCGGCGCCCGACCAGGGCGCGAAGCTTTTGGTCGAGGCGGATGAGGTGGTTGATGCCTTGCAGGTTCTTGGGGTCTACCTCGCCGTTGATATTGATCAGCACCAGCCGGTTTCGGCCCCGGTCATAAAGATTGGCCAGGTCAAGCACTGCCCCTACCACCACCAGCCTGCCGCTCTTGACCCGTTGTTCATAGCGCTTCAGGGCCTGGCTCACCTGGAAATCGACGTTTTGTTCAACCAAGGTCAGCTCGTGCCGGGCGGGGGGGGTGCCGGCTTTTTTCGGTGCGGATTGGGCGGTCAGGGGCAGGTGGAGATGATCGAGGCTCTGCCGGATGGCAGGGCCTTGCTGGGCGTAGCCTTCAATAAAAAGGCGGATCGGCTCGCTGTCGGTGTTGCCGGTGATGAGCAGGATAGGGGTATGCAGGGTCTCGACCCCATGGTCAACGGCGGCCAGGGAGAGAATCAACTGGTTGCCGAAGTTGCGGGCCGTATATACCTTATCTTCGGGGTCGGTGAAGAAGAGGCCGGCCTGGACCCTGGCGTCGCAATCGGCCAGCCAGGTCAGGTAAGGGGTGGACGGTGTTGCCGCCTTTTTCTTGGCCGCGGCTCCGGCAATGGCCTGGTCATTGTCCTTGAGGATCTTTTCGATTACCACATAGGGCGGCAGTCCGGCCCGAAGTTTTGGGGCCGGGCGCATCTTGGCGTTGGTGACGCCGATGGCGGCAATGATTAAACACAGGGTGATCAGATATGTTTTAGCGCGCATTAAATGGTCCTGAGTCAATAAAGAATTTTCCGGATATCGTGCTATCTTTTGTTATCGGTTTATTTATTAGAGTACTAAAACTTTTTTACGGCAGGAATTGAAAGTTCATGCCTTGACAAGGAAAACGAGCATACTTATTGTTGCAGGAAAATTTGGAACTCTTTTTTAAAAAAATCAAGTTATTGCAACTGGATACATTTCGAGCATGCGCCGGATAAATCGCGGCGGGCAGTGGGGTAAAAGGAGGACATGGTGTCAGGGAAAAAGAAAGAAAAACAAGAGCCTGTCGAGCAGGCTGCAACTGATACGGCGGCCGAAAAAGTAGAAGCTTCGGAGACCGCCCAACAGCAACCTGCCGCGGAAGAGAGCGTGGATCTGGTTGCCGAGCTTGACAAGGCCAAGGCCGAAAGCCTTGAGCTGAGAGATAAAATGCTGCGCATGGCGGCGGAGCAGGAAAATTTTAAAAAGAGAATGCAGCGGGAGCGGGAAAACGCTCTGAAGTACGCCGAAGAGGATATCCTCAAGGAACTGCTGCCGACTTTAGATAATCTTCAGCGCGCCATCGAGCAGGGGCATGGTTCAAGTGATGCCTCGGTACTGCTCGAAGGCGTTGAGATGACCAGCAAGGGGTTGCTCAATACCCTGGAAAAATTCGGGCTCAAGGCCATCGACAAGGTGGGGGAACCCTTTGATCCGAATTTTCATGAAGCCCTGGCAGCGGAGCATAGTGATGATGTCCCTGAAAACATGATTCTGCAAGAGTATCAGCGGGGCTACATGTTTAAGGATCGGCTTATCAGGGCAGCCAAGGTGGTTGTGTCCAAGGGTAAGGCAGACAAGTAATAATAATGGCTTATACATTTTAGTACGGAGAATTTTGAAATGGGAAAAATTATAGGTATTGACTTAGGAACAACCAATTCCTGCGTTGCGGTAATGGAAGGCGGAGAGCCCAAGGTTATCGCCAACGTTGAAGGTAATCGGACCACCCCTTCGGTGGTGGCTTTTAACGACAAGGGCGAGCGCCTGGTCGGGCAGGTTGCCAAGCGGCAGGCCGTTACCAATCCGACCCGGACCCTGCATGCCATCAAGCGGATGATCGGTCGGAAGTTCACCGATGCCGAGGTGAAAAAGAGCATCGAGATCAGCCCGTTCACCATTGTGCAAGGCAAGGACGGCGACGCCGCGATCGAAGTGGACGGCAAGAATTATGCCCCGGCCGAGATCTCGGCCATGGTTCTTACCAAGATGAAGCAGACCGCGGAAGAGTATCTCGGCGAAGAGGTAACCGATGCGGTTATCACTGTGCCCGCCTACTTTAACGACAGCCAGCGGCAGGCGACCAAGGATGCCGGTCGGATCGCCGGCCTCAATGTGCTGCGGATCATCAACGAGCCCACCGCCGCATCTCTGGCCTACGGCCTTGACAAGAAAGGCGAGGAGAAAATCGCGGTATTCGACCTCGGCGGCGGTACCTTTGATATCTCGGTTCTTGAGATCGGCGATGGGGTTTTCGAGGTTAAATCCACCAACGGCGACACCTTTCTCGGCGGCGAAGACTTTGATATGCGGATCGTCAACTGGATGGCGGACGAGTTCAAGCGTGACCAGGGTATTGACCTGCGAAGCGACAAGATGGCCCTGCAGCGCTTGCGCGAGGAAGCGGAAAAGGCCAAGATGGAGCTCTCCACCACCATGGAGTCCGACATCAATCTGCCCTTTATCACCGCTGACGCCTCCGGGCCCAAGCATCTTAATCTGAAGCTGAGCCGGGCCAAACTCGAGAGCCTGGTTGATGATCTGATCGAGCGGACCGTGAAACCTTGCCAGATTGCGATGAAGGATGCCGGCATCAGTGCGGCTGAGATCGACGAGGTCATTCTGGTCGGCGGCATGAGCCGGATGCCCAAGGTGCAGGCCAAGGTCAAGGAGATCTTCGGTAAGGATCCCCACAAGGGGGTTAACCCGGACGAGGTTGTCGCCATCGGCGCCGCGGTGCAGGGTGGGGTCTTGGGCGGTGACGTTAAAGACGTCTTGCTGCTGGATGTCACCCCGCTGTCCCTGGGCATTGAGACCCTGGGCGGCGTGATGACCAAGCTCATCGAGAAAAACACCACCATCCCCACCAAGAAGAGCCAGGTGTTCTCCACCGCCGCCGATAACCAGCCGGCGGTGTCCATCCATGTGCTCCAGGGTGAGCGGGAGATTGCCGGCGGAAACAAGAGCATCGGTCGGTTCGACCTTTCCGATATTCCGCCTGCCCCGCGCGGGGTGCCGCAGATCGAGGTTACCTTTGATCTGGACGCCAACGGTATTCTCCATGTGTCCGCCAAGGACATGGGGACCGGTAAAGAGCAGTCCATCAAGATTACCGCTTCTTCCGGTTTGTCGGAAGAGGAAATCGAGCGGATGAAAAAGGACGCCGATGCCCATGCCGATGAGGACCGCAACCGTAAAGAGGCGGTCGAGGCCAATAACCAGGCCGACTCTCTGATCTATGCCACCCAGAAAAGCCTGAAGGAGTTGGGCGACAAGGTTGATGCCGAGACCAAGGCCAACGTGGAAAAAGAGATCGAGAGCCTGAAAAAGGCCATGGAGGCCAAGGATGTCGAGGCCATGAAGAAGGGGACCGAGTCTTTGACCGAGGCGGCCCATAAACTGGCGGAGATCATGTATTCCCAGGCCCAGGCCAAGCAGGGTGAGGCGGCCGGCGGTGCAGAGGGCGGCAAAAAGGATGACGATGATGTGGTTGATGCCGATTTTGAAGAGGTGAAGTAAGATCTCGTCTTGGCCGCCGGATGTGAGTTGAGTCTGGGGCCGGTGTTTCATCGCGGTTATCTGAGGGGCAGGGAGCAATCCTTGCCCCTTTTTTACATTTTATTTTTGCTTATGGGTTGTTTGGGGTTAGACCTCGATTTTTAGCTGGTTTATAAATTTCTCTCTTGTGCTTAAAGCCCTTGCGGTCATATATATGATATAACTGATATGCGGCGCGCATGGTTCGGGTCATGACAAAAA
>Ga0224496_10000514_pt1 | contig 26814 bp, 23 predicted proteins | sample SF_Jul11_sed_USG_2_FD_168127 | JGI IMG/M metagenome (GOLD analysis project Ga0224496, IMG submission 168127) | Sediment microbial communities from San Francisco Bay, California, United States - SF_Jul11_sed_USGS_8_1 | ecosystem: Environmental > Aquatic > Marine > Sediment | place: USA...
CTTGAGGGCACCGCCGCCGCCCTTGCCCATCTTGATCTGACCGTTCAGGACCGCGCCTTCCTCCACCACCAGGCAGGCGGTCTCGACGTCGCCGTCCACGCGCGCCGTCTTGTGCAGCACCACCTTGGCGGAGGCCGCGATGTTGCCCACGACGCTGCCGCTCACCACGACGTTGCGCGAGTGGATCGCCGCATCGATCTCGCCACTCTCGCCCACGATCAGCGTGTTCTCACTCGAGATCTCGCCGCGGAAGCGCCCGTCGATGCGCACCGTGTCCTTGAAGGAGAGCTTGCCCTCGAACTCGGAACCCTGGTCGATGAATGCGGTCAGACCGCCCGCGGTGGTGCTGGAGCCCGACGAGGTCGTCGGGGGAGTGAAGACAGGTTGGGAGCCGGTGTCGCGGCTCTTGCCGCCGAACGGAGTACGCGCCATCGATGGGTCCTCCTTGCGCCGCGAAGCCTGCGCTCCGCGCGCCGAATTGCGCATGTGTTGCACGCATCGGCGCAGCCCTTTCGGAACTTGAGAAGGCTTTGGGCTGCCCGGCTTGGGCGCAGCACCTGCACAGGCGTGAGGGCGTCGGCTTTCGCCCCCGGGCCGGGCGCACGGGATCCGCGCAGGCGGGCAGGATGCGCCGAGACGGCAGGCCGTCGCGGGGCGAGCGCCCGGGACGGAACGGCTGCTACTCGCCGCGCGCCAGGCGGGGTAGACTGCGCGCCCGATGTCGGCCTCCCCCAGCGAGCCCAGCGCGCTGCTCGATCGTTGCCTCGAGAGCGGGCGCATCCACTCCGCCTATCTGCTCTCGGGCCCGGGCGCGGCGCCCCGGGATGCGGCGCTGCGCTTCGTGCGCGGCATCGTCTGCCAGGGAAGCCCGCGCCCCTGTGAGGCCTGTCCCTCGTGCCGGCGCTCGACTGGACGCGCAGAGATTGCCCTCGATGGCACCGGCAAGAAGGGCCCGCTGCTGCGGCACGTGGGCGATCACGCCGACCTCTTCTGGGTGGAGCGCGGCGAGCAGGACACCCGCGTCCGCATCGGACAGATCCGCGCGCTGCAGCAGGCGCTGCGCCTGCGCAGCAGCGAGGGCGGGCGCCGCGCAGTCGTGGTGGCCGACGCCGAGCGCATGAATCAGGAGGCGCAGAACGCGCTGCTGCGCCTGCTCGAGGAGCCCCCGCCGCAGACGACACTGGTGCTGGCCACCGCGACCTCGGCTGGCCTGCTCGCCACCGTGCGCTCGCGCTGCCAGCGCGTCGCGTTCCGACCGCCGCGAGCCAGCGCCCTCGACGATCCGGATCTCGCGGCGCTGGCCGCGCGGCTCGACAGCATCGGCCAGGCGGCGCTGCCGGATCTGCTCGACTGGGCCGAAGAATACCGGGGAGCGCGCGCGCAGGTGGCCGAGGGTGTGGCGGCGCTGCTCGAGGGCGCATCCCACTGGCTGCGGCAGCGCGTGGCGCAGGCCGTGGAACGCGGCGCGGCCGACGACCTGCGCGAGCTCGACGGCCTGCGCGTGCTGGCGAGCTGCCGGCGCAACCTCGTGCAGCGCAACGCCAATCCCCAGATGGTGGCGGAGCGCGCGCTCTTCGCGCTGCGCGATGTGGTCGGACCCTGATGTGGTTCGACAGCCACTGCCACGTGGGCGCGGACGAATTCGCGGGCGATCGCGACGCGGTGATCGAGCGCGCGGCCGGCGCAGGGGTCGAGGGACTGCTCGCGGTCGGCTCGGGCTACGGCATCGCGCGCAACGCAGAGTCGGTGGCGCTCGCCGCACGCGACCCGCGCGTGTTCGCCGCCGTCGGCGTGCACCCCCACGAGGCGAGCGAGCTCGACGACCGAGGCCGCGCCGCGCTCGACGCGCTGCTCGCGCAGCCGCGCGTCGTCGCCGTCGGCGAATCCGGCCTCGACTACCACTACATGAATTCGCCGCGCGGCGTGCAGCGCGACGTATTCGCCGAGCAGGTGGCGACCGCGCGCGCGCGCAGCCTCCCCGTCTCCGTCCACGTGCGCGGAGACGAGCCGGACGCCTTCGCCGAGATGCTCGACATCTGGCGCAGCGAGGGGCGCGGGGAAGTGTGGGGGGTGCTGCACTGCTACACCGGCACGCTCGAGTTCGCGCGGCGGGCGCTCGACGCGAACTTCTACGTGTCGTTCTCGGGGATCCTCACCTTCAAGCGGGACCACGGCCTGCGCGGCGTGGCGGCCGCGCTCCCGCTCGAGCGCCTGATGGTCGAGACCGACGCGCCCCTGCTCGCGCCGGAGGGATTCCGCGGCAAGCGCAACGAGCCCGCGCACGTGGCGCGCGTCGGCGAGGCGCTGGCGGCGATCCGGGGCCTGGAGATCGAGGCGGTCGCGCGCGCCACGACGCACAACGCGCGCTCGCTCTTTGGGATCGGCGACCCGGCGTGAGCGCCGCCGCGCGGCGACGACAGCTGGCCGAGGCGCTGGCGCGCGCGGCCGGGAGCCTCCAGCGCGAGCGCTACGAGCACGTGCACGAGGTGCGCACCAAGTCCGCCTCGATCGACCTCGTCACCGAGGTGGATCAGGCCTGCGAGACGCTGATCCTCGAGGCGCTGCGCGCGCAGTGCCCCACGGACGCGGTGCTCGCCGAGGAAGGCGGCGGAGACGATCGCGCGGACGCGGCCTGGCGCTGGGTGATCGACCCCCTCGACGGCACCATGAACTACGCCCACGGCTATCCGCGTTTCTGCGTCTCCATCGGCGTGGAGCACGACGGCATCGCGACCCTCGGCGTCGTCTACGATCCGCTGCTCGACGAGATGTTCGCCGCGACGCGCGGCGAGGGCGCCAGCCTGAACGGGCGGCCGCTGCGCGTGTCGAACGAGGACACGCTCGGCCGCGCCCTGCTCGCCACCGGCTTCGCGTACGACGTGCACCACAGCCGCGACGACAATCTCGATCACTTCGCGCGCTTCGTGAAGCGCGCGCGCGGCATCCGGCGCGACGGCAGCGCGGCACTCGATCTCTGCTATGTGGCAGCCGGCCGCTTCGACGCGTACTGGGAGCTCAAGCTGCAGCCCTGGGACGCCGCGGCCGGGGCGCTGATCGTGTGCGAAGCGGGCGGGCGGGTGAGCGATTTCTCGGACGCGCTCGCCGCGCTGCCGCGCGAGATCGTCGCCAGCAACGGGCGACTGCACGGCGCGATGCTCGAGGTGCTGCGCGGCTGAAGACGTGGCGCGGGCCCGACCGGATCAGGGAGGAAACGCGCGGTGCATCAGGCGTGCGCCGCGGGCGCGAGCGGCCTCGCGCAGCTTCTCGCTGGGCGGCTTCGGGCTGACGAGGAGCACGCGCAGCCCCGACAGGCGCGGGGCGCGCACCAGGGCGAAGGCGTCGAGCAGGGTGCGATCGTTGAGCGAATCGTACGGGCCGCCCACCGCGAAGTCGAGGCGCGTGCGCGCGGCGCCCTCGAAGGACTGGGCGAGTCCGCGCGACATGGCGGACGGGCCCTCCGCGCTGGCCGCGGCCAGCTGCGCCCAGGCGGCCATCTCGCTGTCCGCGTGCACCACCACCACGCGCGCGCCGCGCGCGAGCTCGGGCTCGGCGGACGCGACGCGTCGCAGTGTCGCCTCGAGCTGCTCGTGACTGGGCGGGGTCGTGCAGCCGAGCGCGGCGGCGACGAGCCACAGGCAGCCCCAGCGCGGCGCGCGTTTCACGGTCTCCACCTCCTGCCCAGCCATCGGGAGCCCGCGCCGCGCGCTGAACCCCCCGGCCCGGGGTGCACTCCGGCGCCTACGGCGACTCCTGGGTCGGGGTCAGGAACCCCTCTCCCTCAGCCTCTTCGCTCCCGAGCGGCACCGGCGCGGGCGCCGCCTCGCCGACGAAGCGGTTGCGGAATGCCTCCAGGCTGACCGGGAGGGAGTCCGCCAGCTTGTAGTCGAGGCGATACACGACGGGGTCGCCCGCCGCGCGCGCGATGATGCCGTCCGGTCCCCGGAAGTTGCCGATGTGGACCTCCGCGAGCCGCGGCGCGGCCGCATCCTCGGCCGCACCTTCGGGCGCTGCGCCGAACACCGCGATGCGCGCGGCGGGCGGCGAGAGACCCAGGCCGTGCAGCTCGGCCGCGCCCGCCGCGTCCGCCAGGATGTCGTCGGCGCGCAGGCGCGACAGCTCGGAGAGCATCTGCGCGATCTTGTCCGCGGGAACCGACTCGGGGCTCGAGGTCCAGCCCGTCGCATCGCGGCTCGCGAGGATCGTCACCGGCTCGGCCCCTTCCGCCTGGAAGGTGAGCTCGATGCGCTTCGCGTCGGTGATCGGGAAGCGCGCCAGCTGCTTGTAGCGGTAGGCCACCAGCTCGCGCGGGAAGTCCTCGAGGCGATCCGCTGGGATCGTGTAGAGCGAGGCCTGTGCGGCGCGCACCAGGCGGTCGCCGTCCCGCAGGCCCCCGACCGCCAGGCGCAGCGGCGCCGGCTCCGCGCCCTCCCCGCCCTGCGGCGTGAGGATCACCTCGAAGGCGGCCGGCGCCAAGCCGGCCTCGGCGTCGCTCGGGGGGTCGTCGACGAATCCCTTGGCGCGCAGAAAGGAGAGGTCCGCGAGCAGGTCCTCGACGGTCTCGTCGTCCGCGCGCGCGTCGATCGGTGCCGTGAGGTGCCAGTGCGGCGGCGCGTCTTCCTCGGCCGCCGGCGCGGCGGCCTCTCGCGCGAGGATGACGCGCCCGCCGGGCCAGCGCACCTCGACGCGCTCGATGGACGCCGTGTCGAAATCCAGGATGTGCTTGTCGCGCAGATCGTCGAGCTTCTTGTCGAAGCTCCGCGCCTTGTAGGTCTCCACGGTGAAGACGGCGTCCGATCCGCCGACCGCGGCGTAGGTATTCGAGCCGACCGGGGTCTGGTAGCCGAGCCGCAGCTCGTGCTGCGTCCCGCGCTCCGAGAAGCGCACCCGCCGAGCCTCGGCATCCAGGCCGTACTCCGCCGGGGGCTGCGGATCCTCGATCTCCGCCTCGCGCCCGAGCGACGCCAGATTCGAGGCGAGGCCATCGACGGCGAAGCGGTCGGCGGGAAACACGACGGGCTCGCTCAGCGCCCAGCCCTCGGCGTCGCGCACGAGGCGCGCCTCGCGGCGATCGCTCGTGGTGAGGGCGATCCACTCGATCTGCTCCGCCTCCACATCGGGAAACAGGCGTTTCGCGCGTTCCTCTGCCTCGCGCCGCGCATCCGCGCCGCGGATCTCGTAGAGGTAGACGAAGCCGGCGAGGAGCAGCGCGATCGCGAGCAGGATTCCGGTCGTGCGCGGCTTCATGGCGTCCTAGTGCTCCGGATGGCGTCGGAACCACCACATGAACACGCCCAGCACGGCGATCGCCTCGGGCAGCACGAACAGCGAGAGCGAGCGGATCGTGCGGAACTGCTCGGCGCTGAGCTGGAAGCGCGACGCGCGGGACAGGTTCGGGCGGACGGCAATCGCTTCGATGTCGCCAATCAGCCAGTTCACGGTGTTCACGAAGAGATCGCGGTTGCGATAGGCCTCGATCAGCTCGTTGGACACAAAGTCGGCGTCGCCGAAGACGGCGAGGCGCGGCTCGGGGCTGGCGGGCTCGGCCCCGGCGTCATCGATGGCATCGGTCGCGGCCTCGGCCGCGCGCCCCGCCACTTCGGGCGTCCCCGCGACGGCCACGGACACCGGCCCGGGCAGGTCGCCGTCGCCCATGGCCACGGCGCCCTCCGCATCCAGGCGCGCCAGATCGCGCTCGGCCCAGGACGCGTCGCCCGTGAACACGAGTTCGGTGAACACGCCCCCCGTTTCGGGGCGCGGCGTCACGCTGCGCACCTCGTGAAACAGCGCAGGCTCGTGCAGATCCCGGGTGATCTCGTGGCTCGGGTCGTAGCGCGCCGCGAAGGGCGACATGGCGCGTCCGAACAGCGCCAGCGAGCGATCCACCACCACGTCGTCGCCGAGCTCCACGCCCCAGCGGCTCAGCTGCGCGACCAGATCGCTGCGGCTGCGCGGGTCGACCAGCGCGAGCACCGCGCCGCCGCGCGCCAGGTAGCGATCGAGCGCCGCGTGCTCCACCTCGAGCAGCGATCGGGTGGGTCCCGCGATCACCACCACGTCCGCGTCCTTGGGCACCTCGCCCGCGGCGGCGAGCAGCAGCGGCTCCACGCGGTAATTCTCGTTGCGCAGCGACAGCGCGGCGCGCGCGTAGCCGTTGCGCTCCTCACCCGCCTCCTTCTCGATGGCGCGCTCGCCGTGTCCCTCCAGGAAGTACACCACCTTCTCGCCCGTGCGCGTGAGCTTCACGATCGCGTTGGTGATGTTCTGCTCGGTGAGATCCGTGACCTCGACGGCGTCGCTGCCGATGGCGACGCGCACCAGCCCCGTCTCGAGCTGCTCGGGGCGGATGCCGTAGCGCTCGAGCAGGCCGGGTCGCTCGTTCGGATCGGCGTACTCGACCACGAAGCGGTCGCTCTCGTAGGCATAGCGGTCCAGGAACTCGCGCACCGGCGGCGTGTCGACCTTGGGCACCAGCGCCAGCACGCTGACGTCGCTCTCGAGCCCGGCCAGCACCTTGCGCGTCTGATCCGAGAGGCTGTGGATCTTCTGCTCGCTCCAGTCGAAGCGATGGGGATGGCGCGCGGCGAGGTAGCCGAGCATGCCGAGAATGGCGATGCCGAGGACGGTCGTCGCGATCGCGCTGCTGCCGTACTTGCCGGCGCGCCGCGCCTCGCCGGACGCCATGCGCGCGCGGATCGCGTCGAAGTTGATGGCCGCCGCCCCGATCAGCAGCAGCACGCCGATGGACAGGTTCCCGACGATCCAGGACAGATCGGACGTGAGCCCCCCACCGCCGAGAAGCATGACCAGCAGGCTCAGCAACGCGAAGACCAAGCCGACCAGACCGAGCGCCGCGAGCAAGGAAGCCATACTCTTCACTGCGTTGCCCCTCCCCTCAGCGCCATCGGACCGACTCCACCGCCGCCTTGGTCAGCATGAGGAATACGCCGATCGCGACGGCGAAGTAGGCGAGGTCCGCGGTATTCACCAGCCCCCCGATCAGCGCCTGGAAGTGCTCCCCGGTCGAAATCCAGCGGAATACCGCGCCGGCCACATCGCCGGCCACACCGAGATGCGTGATGGCGGGCAGCAGCAGCATGCCGAGCAGCAGCGCGAAGGCGATCAGGAAGCTCACCACCTGGCTGCGCGTGACCGAGGACGCGAACGCACCGATCGCGGCGTAGGTCCAGCCCACGAGCAGCAGGCCCAGGATCCCCGAGGCGGTCTTGCCGAACTCCGGATCCCCGTACACGAACAGCAATCCCGGGAACGCCGCCACCATGGCGACCAGAATCGTCACGAAGGCAGCCGCCGCCGTGAACTTGCCCAGCACGATGTCCCAGATCGTGAGCGGGCTCGTCATCAGCAGCTCTTGCGTGCCGTTCGTCTTCTCGGCAGCGAACAGACCCATCGTGATGCCGGGGATCACGAAGAGCAGGATCACGCCCATCGAGTCGAAGAAGTAGGCGAGCAGGTGGTCGTTGAGGTTGAGCTGCTGCAGCTCCTCGAAGGCCTGGAACTGCTGGGCCTGCAACACGCGGAGATTGAAGGCGGCGATATTCAGGATGAAGAACAGCCCCGAGAGCGCGGCGAAGAGACTCAAGACGACGTACGCCACGGGGGAGACGAACAGCGAGCGCAGCTCCCGGCTGGAGACGGTGGTCACGTGTCTCATCGCGCGCCCTCCGCGGCCGCGGCGGCCGCATCGGCGGCGAGGTCGCGCGTGGCCTCGCGCGCGAAGAGCTCCTCGAGACCGTGCCCGTCGCGGGTGAGCTCGTCGATCGGCGCGTCCACCGCCTTGCGCCCTTCGACGATCAGAATCACGCGCCGGCAGATGGCGCTCACCTCGGCGAGGATGTGCGTCGAGAGGATCACGGTGTGCTGGTGCTCGCCCTGGCCCGAGGCCAGCTCGCCGATCAGGTCGCGGATCTCGCGGATCTGGAGCGGATCGAGGCCCACCGTGGGCTCGTCGAGGATCAGCACGGGCGGATCGTGCACGATCGCCTGGGCGATCCCCACGCGCTGCCGATAGCCCTTGGAGAGCGTGCCGATCACCCGCAGCGCCACGTCGCGCAGCGCGCAGCGCTCGAGCGCGCGGTCGACCGCAGCCCGGCGCTCACGCCGCGGCACGTCCTTGATGCGCGCCGCGTATTCCACGTACCCGGCCACCGTCATCTCGGGATAGAGCGGCGGCGTCTCCGGCAGGTAGCCGATGGCGCGGCGCGCGGCGAGGGGATCCTCGAAGATGTCGTGGCCCGCGATGATCGCCTCCCCGTCCGTGGGCGGCAGGAAGCCCGTGAGCATGCGCATCATCGTCGTCTTCCCGGCGCCGTTCGGTCCCAGGAAGCCGACCACCTCGCCCCGCTCGATGGAGAAGGAAACGCGATCGACGGCGACGATGTCGCCGTAGCGCTTCGAGAGCTCCCTGGCCTCGATCATGGTCCGCCTCCGCTCCTCGTTCCCCTGTCGAAATCACCGCGTCGCGTGTGGCTGCGCGGTGCGCTGTCCCGCGGCGACACCCCCTGCCGCGTGTCTCCCGGATCGGACGACCGTCGATCGAGCCAGCGTCCCGGGCCGCCGAAGAAGGTGCTGTTCAGCGCTGTGCAGCAGCGTGCGAGTCTGCAGCCGGCCGCAGCTCCGCCCCGATCAAGCGACCGGCGGCGGAGCCGGAATATACGAGGCGTCGGGCGCCCCTGGCAACGCCGCGCGGCGTTGCGCGCTGGCGCGGCAGCGCAGGCGGGATATTTTGAACCCATGGACCGACTGCGCGCATCGCGAGAGCGCTGGACGGCACGCCGCAGCGGCTGCGTCTCGCGCGTTGCGACGCGCGGCACAGGCGCGCGCGTCGCGCTCGCTCTCGGCGTGGCGCTGCTGCTCGCGAGCAGCGCCAGCGCATCCGCGGCGCAGTCGACGCTGCCCGCGCAAGCGCTGTCGGCCCCGCCCTCCGACGCGCGGGCCTGGCGCGGTGTGTTCTGCACCCCAGCCTCCTCTCGCACCGCTGCGCCCTGGAACGCGGCCGCGTTTGCTGCGACGCTGCTCACCATGGCCTGGCTGGCGCGGCGCCGCTCCGAACCCCACCCCTGACCTGACCCCTGCGCGCAGGCGGGGGTGAGACACCCGCGAGGACGCGCGGGTTCCATCGAGCCGGTCGCGCGCTCAGGCGCGCGTCACGGTGAGCCAGCGGTAGTAGCTGGACGATCCGTGAATGTGCCCGCCCTTGCCCAGCTCGTAGCGAAACGCGGCGCTGCTCTCGGAGCCGCTCGCAATCTCCTTGAAGGCCGAGATCTTGGACTCCGGATCTTCGGGGTTGAGACCGTGGAACACGATTTCGACCTTCGACTTCGTCTCGAGCACATTCACCAGCAGCGTGGCGAGCGTGAAGAGCTTGCCGATGCCTTCGATGGCCTCGACGGCAAAGCAGGGAACGTCGACTTCCGACAGGTGGAATCCGTACTCGAGCCGCATCCACGCTCCTCCTCGGCAGCTGCTGAGGGCCCCATCGAGCACGCGCTCGGCGCGCCGCGGGGGCGCCGCAGAGTGGCCCTCAGGCCCGAACGTGTCAAGCTTGCGGCAATCGCCGCCGGAGCGCATCGGCGCAAGGCAGCGCCGCGCCCCACGGGGTGATGGGTGTCTGGCCCGCGGCGAAGTCCGCGCGGGCTGCAGCGCCATCGGACCCCGCCGCAGCGCCGGCCGCGCCGTCCGTCCGCAGCAGACCCCAGAGCAGGGCCAAGACAAGCAGGGCGGCCAGGAGCACCGCGAGGATCAGATGCCAGCGCTGCATGCGCTGCAGCGCTCCGAGCGCGTCCACCGCCGCCCGTCCGCGGCACACGGGTCCGCCGGCAGCGGGGACGCGGGCGATCTGCACGGTGACATTGTCCGGTCCGCCGCGCGCGTTCGCGGCATCCACCAGCTGCCGCGCCGCCGCCTCGGGAGGCTCGCGCAGCAGGACCGCCGCAATCTCCGCGTCGCGCAGCACGCCGCACAGCCCGTCGGAGCAGAGCAGATATTGATCGCCGGGCCGGACCTCGAGCGCCACCACATCCACTTCGACGTCCGACTCCACCCCGATGGAGCGCAACACTTCATGGCGTCGGGGGTGGATCTCGGCCTCCTCGGCCGTGATCAGACCGCGCCGCTGCAGCTCTCCGACCAGCGAATGATCGGGCGTGAGCTGCTCGAGCTGCCCGTCGCGCAGGCGGTAGGCGCGGCTGTCGCCCACGTGCGCCACCCAGGCACTGCCGTCCGGCTGGAAGACGAGCGCCACGCCGGTGGTCCCCATGCCGGACAGGCTGGCATCGCGCCGCGCCTCTGCGTAGATGCGCCGGTTCGCCATCTCCATGGCGCGGCGCAGCGTCGCGTCGGGCGTGTCCGGCGACTGCTCGAAGACCTCGACCAGCGTGTCCACCGCCAGGCGGCTCGCGGTGGCGCCGCCGGCGTGCCCGCCCATGCCGTCGGCCACGACCAGCAGGCGCGCGCCCGAATCGATCAGCGCACTGGCGCAGGCATCCTGATTGGAGGCGCGCCGGCGCCCCACGTCGCTGAGCGACGCCGTCTGGATGCAGCGCGGATCGATCGACTTCATCGCTCGTGGAGGGGCCGCTCGGTGCCCCCGCTGCCTCCCAGACGCGCGCGCCCCGCGCTGGATCGCTTCGGAGCAATCCAGTCTGCGCCGCACGGCCCGTCGATCGAGAACGCGATGGTGCGGATCCACCCCGGTGCGGTCCGCAGCTCGCCGCTCAATGTACCGCCTTGGATGCGCTTCTCGCGCCTCTGCCAGCCCCGGGGAGACAGCGTAGCCAACCGCTGCTGCGCTGGAGACCCCGCAGTCGTCGCGGCCACAGCGGCGCAACCGGACGCCGCGCCCTTGCTAGCGGATCGGGATCTGCGCTGAACTGGGCGGCGCGCTGCCGGTTCGCTGCGAATCCGGCACGCGCACATCCTGCGGAGGCCGGAGGAGATCGATGCGCACTCGCTCCCGAAGCACGGGGTGGATCCTGCTGGGGCTGATCGGCATCGCGATGATCGCGGCGGCTTGCGCCGCGCGGGGCGGGCGCAGGGCGCCGAGCGCCGCCGAGGCGCGCGCGTTCGTGCAGTCGGCCAACGCGCAGCTCTACGAGCTCTCGGTCAAGGCCGCGCGCGCGGAATGGGTGAAGGCCAACTTCATCACCCAGGATACCGAGGCGATCGCCGCCGAGGCGAGCGAGAACTACGTGACGGCCAGCGTCGCCCTCGCCAAGCGCGCGGCGCGCTTCGACGGGGTGGCGCTGGACGCGAGCACGCGGCGCCAGCTCGAGCTGCTCAAGCGCGCCATCACGATGCCCGCACCCGAGGATCGCGCGCTCGCCCGGGAGCTCACGCAGATCGCCACGCGCATGGACAGCCACTACGGCACGGCGCGCTACTGCCCCGGCGCGGCCCAGGGAGACGACTGCCTCGACATCATCGAGATCCGCGAAATCCACGAGAAGAGCCGCGACCCCGACGCGCTGCTGGACGTGTGGCAGGGCTGGCGGACCACGTCCGCCGCGATCCGCGATGACTACCGGCGCTTCGTCGAGCTGGCGAACCAGGGGGCGCGGGAGCTCGGCTACGCGGACACCGGTGCGCTGTGGCGCTCCAACTACGACATGCCACCCGCGGCCTTTGCCGAGGAGATGGATCGGCTCTGGCAGCAGGTGCTGCCGCTCTACGAAGCGCTGCACTGCTACGTCCGATCCAGGCTCTCCGCGTTCTACGGTCCGGACGTCGTGCCGCTCGACGCGCCGATCCCCGCCCACCTGCTCGGCAACATGTGGGCGCAGCAGTGGGGGAACATCTTCGATCTGGTGGCCCCGGCCGATGCGGATCCCGGCTACGACCTCACCTCCCTGCTGGCGCGGGCGGGCTACGACGAGCTGCACATGGTGCGCTCCGGTGAGAACTTCTTCAGCTCCCTCGGCTTCGCACCGCTGCCCGACACTTTCTGGGAGCGCTCGCTGTTCGTCAAGCCCCGCGACCGCGAGGTGGTGTGTCACGCGAGCGCCTGGGACGTGGACGAGGTGGACGACCTGCGCATCAAGATGTGCATCGAGGTGGGCGCGGAGGATTTCCAGACGATCCACCACGAGCTCGGGCACAACTACTACCAGCGGGCCTACAACCGACAGCCGTTCGTGTTCCGGGGCAGCGCCAACGACGGCTTCCACGAGGCCATCGGCGACGCCATCGCGCTGTCCGTGACCCCGGCCTACCTGGTGAAGCTCGGCCTGCTCGAGCGCGAGCCGCCCGCCTCGCAGGACATCGGCCTGTTGCTGCGCGCAGCCCTCGACAAGGTGGCTTTCCTGCCCTTCGGCCTGCTCGTCGACCAGTGGCGCTGGGGCGTGTTCTCCGGCGAGATCAGCCCGAAGGACTACAACGCGGGCTGGTGGGCGCTGCGCGAGAAGATCCAGGGCATTCGCCCGCCCGTGCCCCGCCCCGAGACGCTCTTCGACGCGGGTGCCAAGTATCACGTTCCCGGCAACACCCCCTACAGCCGCTACTTCCTCGCCCACATCCTGCAATTCCAGTTCCACCGGGCCCTGTGCGCGCTCGCCGGCTACGCGGGCCCGCTCAACCGCTGCACCATCTACGGCAGCGCTGCGGCCGGACGCAAGCTCAACGAAATGCTCGAGATGGGACTGAGCCAACCGTGGCCGGTCGCCTTGCAGGCGCTGACCGGCTCGCGCGAGATCGATGCCAGCGCGATCCTGGACTACTTCGCGCCGCTCAAGACGTGGCTCGATGCACAAAACCAGGGGCGCCGCTGCGGCTGGTAGCCGCGGGCGCCGCCGATCGGTCCTGTGTCGGCGGCGCCGCGCGATCGCCGCTCTAACGCGCGGCGGAGGCGATCTCGCTCACGGCGAGATCGAAGGCCGCCGCCATGAGGGTCCGCGTGTAGGGATGCTCGGGATGCTCGAAGACGCGCCGCGCCGGACCGTGCTCGACGACGACACCCTCCCGCATCACGATGACGTGATGGCACAGCGCGCGCACGACCCGCAGATCGTGACTGATGAACAGGTAGCTCAGGTTGTGTCGCCGCTGCAGGTCGCGCAGCAGATCCACGATCTGCGCCTGCACGGATCGGTCGAGCGCCGAGGTGGGCTCGTCGAGCACCACGAAGCGGGGCTCGAGCACCATGGCGCGCGCGATCGCGATGCGCTGGCGCTGTCCTCCCGAGAACTCGTGCGGGTAGCGCTGGCGGCTCTCGGGGTCGAGCCCCACCTCTTCGAGCACGCGGATCACCCGGCGCTCGCGCTCCGCGGCGTCGCCGATGCGGTGGATCGCGAGACCTTCTCCGACGATGTCACCGACGGGCAAGCGCGGGCTCAGGCTGCCGAAGGGGTCCTGGAAGACGATCTGCATCTCGCGGCGCAGCGGCCGGATCTGCTTCCAGCGCAGGTGCTGGATGTCGCGATCCTGGAAGCGGATGCGACCCGTGCTCGACTGGAGGCGCAGCAGGGCCATGGCCAGCGTCGTCTTTCCGCTGCCACTCTCGCCCACGACGCCCACGGTCTCGCCCTCGCGCGCCTCGATCGAGACCCCGTCTACGGCCTTGAGGTGCGAAACGGTGCGCCGCAATACGCCCCGCTTGACGGGAAACCACACGCGCACGTCGGTTCCCGCGAAGAGGGTCCGCGCATCGGAGCGCGGCGTGGGCGGATCGCCCTTGGGCTCGGCGGCGAGCAGGTGCCGCGTGTACGCATGCTGGGGCGCGCTGAAGATCTGCTCGGTCTCGCCCTGCTCGACGATCCTTCCATCGGTCATCACGCAGACGCGGTCCGCGACCTTCCTCACGATTCCGAGATCGTGCGTGATGAGCAGCAGCCCCATGCCGGTCGCTTCCTTGAGCTCGCGCAGCAGCTCGAGCACCTGCGCCTGGATGGTGACGTCGAGCGCGGTGGTGGGCTCGTCGGCGATCAGCAGCTCGGGGTCGTTGGCCAGCGCCATGGCGATCATCACGCGTTGTCGCTGCCCGCCCGAGAGCTCGTGCGGATAGCTCGAGAGCCGCGCTGCGGGGTCGGCGATGCCCACCAGGTCGAGCAGCTCGAGCGCGCGCGCGCGCGCCGCGTCGCGCTCGAGCTTCTTGTGGAGCATCAGGGTCTCCGCGATCTGCTTCTCCACGCGATGCAGCGGGTTGAGAGAGGTCATGGGCTCCTGGAAGATCATCGAGATGCGGTCGCCCCGAATCGCCTGCAGGGTGCTCTCGGGGGCCCCCATGAGCTCCGTTCCCGCGAAGCGAATGCTCCCGGATGGGTGCCGCGCCGCCGGATACGGCAGCAGCTGCAGAACGGAGAGAGCCGTCACGGACTTTCCCGAGCCGCTCTCGCCCACCAGCGCCACGGTTTCGCCCCGCCGCACCGCGAAGGAGACGCCGCGCACGGCCTCCAGCGCGCCGCCCGGCGCGGCAAAGTGAACCGCGAGATTCTCCACTTCGAGCAGCGCGCTCACGCCGGCGCTCCGGGGTCGAGAGCCCCGTCGTGCAGCGTGCGCTCCGCCGGAAGCGCGCGCGCGCCCAGAGTCTTGCGCGGGTCGAACGCGTCGCGCACCGCTTCTCCGATGAAGATGAGCAGGCTCAGCATCACGGCGAGCACGCTGAAGCCGGACAACCCGAGCCACGGCGCGTTCAGGTTGTTCTTGCCCTGATTGAGCAGCTCGCCGAGCGACGGCTCGCCGGGGGGCAGGCCGAAGCCGAGGAAATCGAGCGCGGTGAGCGAGGTGATGGCGCCGCTCAGGATGAACGGCAGATAGCTGAGCGTGGCCACCATGGCGTTGGGGAGAATGTGCTTGGCCATGATGACGAGGTCGCCCGCTCCCAGCGCGCGGGCCGCGCGCACGTAATCGAGATTGCGGGTGCGCAGGAACTCGGCCCGCACCACGCCCACGAGCGCCGTCCAGCTGAAGAGCATGAGCAGGCCGAGCAGCCACCAGAAGTTCGGCGTCACGATGCTCGCCAGGATGATGAGCAGGTAGAGCCGGGGCAGGCTGGTCCAGATCTCGATGAAGCGCTGCGCGAAGAGATCGAGCCGGCCGCCGAAGTAGCCCTGCAGCGCGCCCGCCGCAACCCCGATGACCGAGCTCACCAGCGTCAGCGCGAGGCCGAAGAGCACGGAGATGCGGAAGCCGTAGATCAGGCGCGCCAGCACGTCGCGCGCCTGGTCGTCGGTGCCGAGCCAGTTCTGCGCCGTGGGCGGCGACGGCGCGGGCGTCGGGAGATCGTGCGCGATGGTGTCGTAGCTGTACGGGACGACGGGCCAGAGCATCCAGCCCTTCGCCTCGATCAGCTGCTGCACCTCGGGATCCGTGTAATCCGCCTCGGTCTCGAAGAAGCCTCCGAAAGTGGTCTCGGCATACTCCCGGAACACCGGGAAGTAGAAGCCGCCGTCGTAGCGCAGCAGGAGCGGCCTGTCGTTGGCAGTCAGCTCCGCAAACAGCGTGACGACGAAGAGGACCGCGAAGATCCACAGCGACCAGAAACCGCGCCGGTTGGCGACGAATGCCGCGAGCCTGCGACGCCCGATCGCGGAGAGCGGCACGTCTAGATCTCCTGACTCTCGAAGTCGATGCGCGGATCGACCAGGACGTAGGTCAGATCGGCGACGAGGCCCATCACGAGGCCGAGCAGGGTGAAGAAGTACAGGGTCGCGAACATCACGGGATAATCGCGGTTGAGCGCCGCCTCGAATCCGAGCAGCCCCAGACCGTCCAGCGAGAAGATCACTTCGATCAGCAGCGACCCCGTGAACAGGATGCTCATGAATGCGGCCGGAAAGCCGGAGATCACGATCAGCATGGCGTTGCGAAACACGTGTCCGTAGAGCACGCGCCGCTCCGCGAGACCCTTGGCCCGCGCCGTCGTGACATATTGCTTGCCGATCTCCTCGAGGAACGAGTTCTTGGTGAGGATCGTGAGCGAGGCGAAGCCTCCGATCACCAGCGCGAAGACCGGCAGCGCGATGTGCCAGAGATAGTCGATCACGATGGCCGGCCACGACAGCGCGCGCCAGCCGTCGGAGTGGAGGCCGCGCAGCGGGAACCAGTCGAGGTACTGGCCGCCGGCGAAGAGCACGACGAGGAGGATGGCGAACAGGAAGCTCGGCACCGCATTGCCCACCACGACCACGGCGCTGGTCCAGACATCGAAGCGCGAGCCGTGGCGCACCGCCTTCGCGATGCCGAGCGGAATCGAGATCAGGTAGACGAAGAGCGTGGTCCAGAGACCGAGGGAGATCGAGACGGGCAGCTTGTCGATCACCAGCTCGGTGACTTCGCGGTCCCGGAAGTAGCTGCGGCCGAAGTCGAAGACCAGGAAGTCCCGCATCATGTGCAGGAAGCGCACCGGCAGCGGCTTGTCGAAGCCGAATTGCACCTCGAGCGACGCGATGAATTCGGGCGGGAGCCCCTGGGCGCCGCGGTAGGTCTTGCCACCCGCGGAGCTTCCGCCCGCCCCGGCCACGTCGCCGCCCAACCCCGAGACGCGGGCCGTGGCCGACACATCCGTGTGGTCGAGTCGCGCCAGGATCTGCTCGATGGGGCCCCCGGGCACCATCTGCACCACGAGGAAATTGACGAGCATGATGACGAAGAGCGTCGGCACGATCAGCAGGAGTCGCCGGATGATGTAGGCGCCCACGTCAGACCCCTCCGATCTCCGTCCCAGCCCGCGCTGTCGCGCGCCGCCGCCGGACGGCGCGGCGGGCACACATCCCGGATGCCGCGCTCAGGATCCGCCCTGCCCCCGACGCCGCTCCAGCGCAGCGTCCTTCGCCGCGTCGATCCACCAGGTCTCGATCGACACGCCCCGATCCGGTGCCAGCGCGGGCCGGCCGAAGCGATCCCAGTAGAGAATGCGATCCGCGGAGATGTACCAGTGCGGAATCATGCAATAGCTCCACAGCAGCACGCGATCCAGCGCCCGGGTGCGCGCCACCAGGGCCTTGCGGTCGGGCGCGGAGATCACGAGCGCGACCAGCTCGTCGACGACGGGGTCTCGGATGCCGTTCAGATTGCGCCCCCCCTCGATCTCCGCCGACGCGCTGGACCAGAAGTCGCGCTGCTCGTTTCCGGGCGATTCGGATTGGGCGTAGCCTCCCACGATCATGTCGAAGTCGAAGGTGTCGAGGCGCCGCCGGTACTGGGAGACATCCACGGTGCGCACGCTCGCCAGCACGCCGATGCGCTCGAGATTCTTCTTGAACGGAAGCACGACGCGTTCGAAGGCCGGCGACACCAGCAGGATCTCGAACTCGAGCCGGGCGCCGGATGCGCCGTGGGTCATCACGCCGTCGCGAATCGACCAGCCGGCCTCCGCGAGCAGCGCGACCGCGGTCTTCAGGTTCTCCCGGATGTTGCCCGAGCCATCGGTCACCGGGGGCGCGTATGCCTGGGTGAAGACCTCCTCCGGAATGCGCCCGCGATACGGCGCGAGGATCGCGAGCTCCTCGGCGCTCGGCAGACCGCGCGCGGCGAGCTCGGAGTTCTCGAAGTGGCTCCGCGTGCGCTGGTACTGCCCGTAGAAGAGCGTCTTGTTCGACCACTCGAAATCGAAGGCGTAGCCGAGCGCGCGACGCACCTTCCGATCCGCGAAGATCTCGCGGCGCAGGTTGTAGAGGAAGCCCTGACCGCCCTGAGTGCGGCGATTCGGGATCAGCTCCTTGCGCAGGCGCCCCGCGCGGACGTCCGGGACGTCGTAGGCGGTCGCCCACTTCTTGGAGTTGTTCTCTGCGCGGTAGTCGTAAGCGCCTCCCTTGAGGGCCTCGATCGCGACGTCGTCGTCCCGGAAGTAGTCGAAACGCCAGACGTCGAAGTTGTAGCGACCGCGATTCACGGGGAGCGCGCGCCCCCAATAATCCGGGCGGCGCTTCCAGCTGACGAAGCGCCCGGCCTCGAATTCGGCGATGGCGTAGGGCCCGCTGCCGAGGGGGGGCTCGAGCGTGGTGGCGTCGAATTCCCGCGTCGCCCAGTAGTGCGCGGGCAGGATCGGCATCTGGCCGAGGATCAGCGGGAGCTCGCGATTGTCCCCCGGCACGAAGCTGAACTTGACGCTGCGCGGGCCCGTCTGCTCGACCTTCGCAACGCTGCCGAAATACGCGCGGTAGAAGGGCATCCCCTTGGCCATCAGCGTCTCGAAGGTCCAGATCACGTCCGCGGCCGTGATGGGCTGCCCGTCGTGCCAGCGCGCCTCGGGACGCAGCGTGAACGCCACCCAGCTTCGATCGCGCGGCGTCTCCACGGATTCCGCGAGCAGCCCGTACTCGCTGAAGGGCTCGTCCTCGGCGTTCTTCAGCAGGCTGTCGTACAGCAGGCTCTGACCCAGGAACGTGAGGCCGCTCGCGCTGGTGCCCTTGATGATGAACGGGTTGAAGCTGTCGAAGCTGCCGATCGTGGCCATGCGCATCGTGCCGCCCTGGGGCGCGTCCGGATCCGCGAAGTCGAAGTGCTGGAAGTCGGCGGCATACTTCAGATCGCCGTGCATGGCGAGCCCGTGCACGGGCTGCGCGAGGCCGGGCCGTGCAACGATGCCGACGACGAGGAGGACGAGCGAAACGAGCCCGAGCGCGGCGAAACTCCTCAGCTTGACCGACAAGATGCACCTCCGACAGCGTGAAGACCGATTGAATCCGCGCGGCGGTTCGCTGCCACCGCGCAGGGCACGCCGCCGCATCTCAATCCCCCCCCGCGGCGTGCGGCGCGCCCGTGGCGAGCGCTTCGAGCCGGAATATAGACGGCGACAGCTCCGGGTTCAGCTCGACGTCGGACAGGGTGAGCAATGCGCGCGCGCCGCCGCGATCGGTTTCGATCGAGAGGCGATGCGCGAGCGGCGCGTTGGCGACCGGCGCGTAGTCGTCGAAGTGGACCTCCCAGACGATCGCCCCGGCGCGCCGCTCCTGCAGCCAGCGCAGGCGGCCCTCGGCGTCGAACTCGACCTGACGTCGCAGCCGGCTCGCGGCATCGGAGAGCGCGATGCGCACGCGGCCATCGCCGGCATCGAATGCGGCGCTGGGCGAGAGCGCATCGCTCAGCTGCGGCACGCCGAGGATCACCTCGACCGCATCGGCGGGCGTCAGCGCGATGCGCGCCACCTCCCAGAGCAGCGAGTCGTGCGCCGGTCCCGATTCGTACGAGCGATCCGCCGCCTGGAAGAGCTCGTAGCGCGCGCCGTCCGTGGCGAAGACGGCGAGGGTGTCGCCGAGCATGCCGCGCAGCTCGACGCGCAGGCGCGCGGGTCGCGCGATCACCAGGGCCTGGCGACTGCGCCAGCGCACGTCGCGACCCGCGCGGCCCGACGCGTCCGCGTCGACCGCCAGACGCGCGGTACCGCGCAGCGCGGTGCGCCCGTCCACTGCCTGCGCCCAGTCCGCGAGCAGCCGATCCGGCCGCGGATCGCCGCTCGGCAGGCGCTGCAGCGTCGGCGCCGTGCGGCAGCCGGCGAGCGCGAGCAGAACGGCGAGCGCAGCCCCGATCCTCGCGCGCGTCACTCGAGCTCGCGCCGGAGGATCTCGAGCTTCTCGTGCAGGTTGGGCTGCTCGTCCTCTCGCGGTCCGAGATTCAGCGCCTCTTCGAACTTGTCGAGCGCGCGCCGCCGGTCGTCGAGCAGGAGATAGGCGTCGCCCATGTGCTCCGAGATCACGGGGTCGCCCCCCGTGAGCTCGACGGCGCGCTCGAGCTCGGAGAGCGCGCGGTCCAGCAGGGCACGCGCGTCCTTCTCGTTGCCCTGCGCCATGAGCGGCCGCGCGCGCATGTAGTACACCCAGCCGAGGCTGTCGACGATGTAGCCGTCGTCGGGACGCAGCTCGATGGCGCGCAGGATCATCCGCTCCGCCTCGTCCAGATTCAGGCCCTGGTCCGCCCAGCTGTACGCGATGTAGTTGAGCGCGCTCGCGTTGTCCGGGTTGAGCTCGAGCGCACGCCGCATGTAGGTGAGCGCGCGCTCGTGCTGATCTGCCTCGCCGTACACGACGCCCAGGTTGTAGAGCAGCTCGTCGTTGTCCGGCTCCTCCTCGAGCAGCGCCTCCAGGTGCGCGACGGCGCCCTCGAAGTCGCCCGCCTTCGAGCGCAGCGTCGCCCGGTACAGATCGAGCTCGCGGGAGGGCTCCACGACGAGCGCCCGGTCGAGCTCCTCGAGCGCCAGCGCGTACTCGCCGCGACGCTCGTGGATCACCGCGAGCTGCGTGCGCGCCTCGGCGTAGTACTTGTGCGAGGGCGGAATCGCGGCGAAGGCCGCCGCCGCGCGCTCCTCGCGACCGAGGCGGCGCTCGGCGATCCCCAGGAAGAAGGCGATCTCGTATTCACTGGGATCCTCGGCCAGGACCTGCGCGAAGCGCGCGGTGGCCATCTCGAAGCGACCCGCCTCGTAGAGCAGGAAGGCGAGGCGAACCGTGGCGCGCAGGTCCTCCGGGAAGCGCCGGTCGAGCTCCTCGTAGGTGGCGATGGCGCCGTCGAGGTCGTTCTCCGCCAGCTGCGCCTCGGCCAGGGCCAGCAACGCTCCGTGGTTGTCCGGTTGCCGCGCGAGGATCTCGCGGTAGATCTCGGCCTCACCGGCGGGATCGCCGCGCTCGCGCCGGGCCCGCGCCAACGCGGTGTAGAGGCGCAGATTGTCCGGATCCGCCTCCAGCGCCTCGCGCAGCGCGCGCTCCGCGTCGTCGGGACGGCCGAGCTTCTGATACGCGTTCGCCAGCGCCACGTGTGCGCGCAGATCCTCGGGATCTTGTGCGACCATCCACTCGGCGAGCTCGAGGGCGGCGGCGGGGCGCTCGGCCTCCAGGCAGATCTGGTACAGGAGGAAGGCGGACTCGAAATCGATCGGGCTTCCGGAGGCGTCTCGCAGCACCCCCTCGGCGGCATCGAGGTTGCCCAGGATGCGGTAGAGCTGCGCCAACAGATCGCGCGTCGAGGCGTCGCTCGGGTCGAGATCGTGCGCCCGCCGCGCGTGCTGCAGCGCCTCGTCGAGCCGGTTGGAGCGCGCCAGCGCATCGGCGAGGATGCGGTGCAGGTAGGCCGAGTCGTCGTCCTTGGCGACCGCGCGTTGATACGCGGCGAGGGCCTCGGGAATGCGCCCTTCGCTGGCGTGCTGCTGGGCCACCAGCACGTCGTACTCCGCGGGTGCATCGGGCCGGATCTCCGGGCCGATCGCCGCGCCGTTCGGCTCGGGCCCGCGCGATCGCTGCAGCATCGCGCAGCTGGGCAGCGCCAGCGCGCCGGCCAGCAGCAGAGCCCGAGTGGTTCGAACCCAACGCGTCACGCTTGCACTCCCGCCGGCAGCCGGCCGGCATCCCTCAGCATCGACCCGTCACGGAGCGGAACTGAGCCTCCCGCGCCCCTCAATCCCCAGTGGGCGTGTTCAGATAGCCCTTGTCTTCCAGATAGCGCACGACCTGCTCGACGCTTTCCTCGACGCTCTGTCGCTGGGTGTCGAGCACGATCTCGGGCCGCTCGGGCGCCTCGTAGGGGGCCGAGATTCCGGTGAACTCGGGGATTTCGCCGGCGCGGGCCTTCTTGTACAGGCCCTTGACGTCTCGCGATTCGCACGTCTCCACGGGCGCGTCCACGTAGACCTCGATGAAATCGCCGGGGCCCATCAGCACGCGCACGTTGTCCCGATCCGCCCGGTAGGGCGAGATGAACGAGCTGAACACGATCACGCCCGCGTCCGTGAAGAGCTTCGCGACCTCGCCGATGCGGCGGATGTTCTCGGTGCGGTCCTCGGGCGAGAAGCCGAGATTCTTGTTGAGTCCGTGGCGGATGTTGTCGCCGTCCAGCACGTAGGCCAGGCGGCCGCGCTCGATGAGCGCGCGCTCGGCTGCGACGGCGATCGTCGATTTGCCGGAGCCCGAGAGCCCGGTGAGCCAGACCGTGGCGCCGCGCTGCGCGAGGAGATTCTCGCGATCCGCGCGCTCGACGTGACTGGCGTGCCAGGTGATGTGGGTTGCCTTCTGTTTCGTCAAACGGGGGGTCCTTCCTCGAGCCTCGAAGATCTCGTCTGCCGGCGCGCTCCCGGAGGGCTCGCGCTCTCGGGACACGAGCCCACGGATCGCGAGCGTCGCGCGAATGGAACAGGGTAGCGCGGCCGCCTCACCAGCGTCCCGCTCAGATCGCCCCGCCGACCCCGGCCTGCGCGCCGCCGCGGCGCTGCCGGCGATGCGCGCGCACGGCCTCCGCGATGCGCTGCGCCGCGGTGTCGATTTCCTCGGGGGTATTGCCGCGTCCGATGCCGAAGCGAATCGCGCCGCGGGCCAGCGCGGGCGGAACGCCCAGCGCCGCCAGCACGTGACTCGGCTCGGAGCGGCCCGATGCGCACGCCGAGCCGGTGGAGAGCGCGATGCCTTCGAGCTCCGTGAGCACCGCCACGGCGTCGATGCCCTCGAAGCTCACGTTGAGGTTGCCGGGCAGACGCGGCGCCGCGGGGCCGTTGCGATGGGCGCCCCCGACCGCCTGCAGCTGCGTCCAGAGGCGCTCGCGGAGCTCGCGCAGCCGCGCGGATTCCGAGGCCAGCTCGTCCCGGCAGATCTCCAGCGCCCGGGCGAATCCCACGATCAGCGGCACCGGCAGCGTGCCGGAGCGCAGGCCGCGCTCCTGCCCGCCGCCGTGCAACAGCGGCGCGATGCGCACGCGGGGGCGACCCGAGCGAACGTAGAGGGCGCCGACGCCCTTCGGGCCGTAGATCTTGTGTGCGCAGAAGGCACACAGATCCACGCCCGCGGCACGCACGTCGAAGTCGATGCGGCCGATCGCCTGGGCGGCGTCGCTGTGCAGCAGCACGCCGCGTTCTCGACACAGCGCGGCGATCTCCGTCAGCGGCTGCACCCCCCCCACCTCGCCGTTGGCCGCCGCCACCGAGACCAGCGCCGTGCGCTCGCTGAGCGCCGCGGCGACATCGGCCGGATCGAGCGTGCCCTGTGCGTCGACGGACAGGTAGGAGACGGAGAAGCCCTCGGCCTCCAGCGCGCGACACGGATCCAGCACCGCGTGATGCTCGATCCGGGTCGTCACCAGATGGCTGCGCCGGGCGCGCCCGGCCCGGGCCACGCCCTGCAGCGCGAGGTTGTCACTCTCGGTGGTTCCGCTCGTGAAGACGATCTCGCCCGGATCGGCGGCGCCGATCGCGGCCGCGATGCGCTCGCGGGCGTCCTCCAGCGCGGCGGCCGCGCGCAGGCCGTAGGCGTGGGTGCGACTCGAGGCGTTGCCGAACTCCTCCGTGAAGTACGGCAGCATGGCCTCGAGCACGCGCGGGTCCACCGGGGTGGTGGCGTGGTGATCGAGATAGATCGAGGGGCTCATCGCGATGTCGCACCCGCCTCGCGCGACCAGCCCGCCCCGCGGAGCCTCGCGCGCCCTCGACTAGGCGTTGAACGATTCGCCGCAGCCGCAGGTGGTGCTGGCGTTGGGGTTCACCATCTTGAACCCCGACTCCTGCAGGGTATCGACGAAGTCGAGCTTCGTCCCGACGAGGTAGAGCGCGCTCTTCTCATCGACGATGACGCGCACGCCGTGGGACTCGATCTCCGTGTCCGTCTCGCTGACCCGATCGTCGAAGGCGAGCTCGTAGCGCAGGCCGGAGCAGCCTCCGCCCACCACCTTCATGCGCAGGCCGTGCGTGGCGGCCTTGCCATCCTTCTCCAGGAGCTCGCGGATGCGCTGCGCCGCGGGCTCGGTCACCTCGATCAGATGCATCGTATACTCTCGAGTCCGAATTCAAAGGTGAGGATAAGAGCCCCGGCGCATCCGTCAACCGGGCCCCGACGCGGGATCGGCCGACGCGGGTCGCAGCCATAGGAAGATCTCGCGATTCCCCTTGGGGCCCGCAAGGCGGCTGTCCGCGCGCCCGAGCAGGGCGTAGCCCAGGGCGCGGGCCGCAGCGACGATGCCGTCCGCCGCCTCGGCGCGCGCCGCGTCGTCGCGCACCACGCCTCCCTTGCCCACCCGCTCCCGGCCGAGCTCGAACTGCGGCTTGACCAGCACCAGCAGCTCTGCGCGCGGCGCCACCCGCGCGATCGCCGGCAGGAGCAGGCGGACCGAGATGAACGAAACGTCCACGCTCACGAGATCCACGCCTTCGAACAGCGCCGCGGGCTGCAGGCTGCGCGCGTTGGTGCGTTCGAGCACCGTGACGCGCGGGTCCTCGCGCAGGCGCGGGTCGAGCTGGCCGTAGCCCACGTCGAGCGCCACGACCGAGGCTGCGCCCGCCTGCAACAGGCAGTCGCTGAAGCCCCCGGTCGAGGCGCCGATGTCGAGGCAGCGGCGTCCGCGGGCATCGATGCCGAGATCGGCGAGCGCGCCGGCGAGCTTCTCGCCGCCCCGCGAGACGAAGCGGCGCGCCGCCTGGCGCACGCGCAGCACGGACGCCGCGCGAATCGGCGTTCCCGGCTTGTCGACGGGAACGTCGTCGACGAGCACCTGTCCGCTGCGAATCAGCGCCTGCGCACGCGTGCGCGTGGGGGCGAGCCCCTCGCGCACCAGCCGCTCGTCGAGGCGCTCGCGTTTCAGGAGGGCGCGCCGTGCAGCAGCGCGCGCACCGCGCTCTCGATGCCCGCCGCGTCGAGACCCAGCGCAGCCCGCTGCGCCTTGGGGTCCCCGTGCTCCACGATGCGGTCCGACACCGCCAGGCAGCGCGTGGGCACGCGGACGCCCGCCTCCGCGAGCGCTTCCAGCACCGCCCCGCCGAAGCCCCCCATGCCGCTGTGCTCCTCGACGGTGACGACGGCCTTGCAGCGCGTCGCGAGCGCGAGGATGCGCTCGGTGTCGAGCGGCTTCACGAAGCGCGCGTTGAGCACGGCCACCGAGAGCCCTTCGGAAGCGAGCGCGGCCGCAGCCTCCAACGCCTCGTGCGCGAGTGGGCCGATGGCCAGCAGCGCCGCGTCGTCTCCGTCGCGCAGCAGCTCGGCCACGCCGAGCGGCAGCGCCTTGATCTCAGGATCCATCGGCACGCCGAAGCCGTTGCCGCGCGGAAAGCGCAGCGCCGCCGGCCCGGCGTACTCGATCGCGGTGCGCAGCATGTGCTGCAGCTCGTTCTCGTCCTTCGGCGCCATCACCACGATGTTGGGCAGCGTGCGCAGATACGCGAAGTCGAACAGTCCCTGGTGGGTGGCGCCGTCCGCCCCGACGATGCCGGCGCGATCCAGCGCGAAGGTGACGTCCAGATTCTGCAGACACACGTCGTGAACGATCTGGTCGTACGCGCGTTGCAGGAAGGTGGAGTAGATCGCGGGAACGGGCTTCATGCCCTCGGCCGCGAGCCCGGCGGCAAACGTCACGGCGTGCTGCTCGGCGATTCCCACGTCGTAGAAGCGATCCGGGAAGGCCTTCTGGAAGCGATCCAGGCCGGTGCCGTCGGCCATCGCCGCCGTGATGCCGACGATGCGCTCGTCCTCCTGCGCCAGCCGCGCGAGGCTGTCGCCGAATACATCCTGGTAGCGGGGCGGCCCGGGCTTCGACGGGACGAATTTCCCGGTCTCCACCTCGAATGCACCGACGCCGTGATAGCGGAATGGATCCTGCTCGGCGGGCTGGTAGCCATGACCCTTGCTGGTGACGGCGTGCACCAGGACCGGACCTTCGCCGTTCTCGATCATCTGACGCACGTGAGCGAATGTCTCGAGCAGGGCGTCCATGCGGTTGCCCTGCACCGGTCCCACGTAGCGGAAGCCCAGCGCCTCGAACACCAGGCCGGGCGAGAAGAACACCTTGAGCGAGTCTTCCGCCTTCTGCGCCCAGTGCAGCGCATCCGCGGGGAGCGTGCGCAGGAACTCCCGCGCCCAGCCCTTCACGCGGCGCACCATCGGATGCGAGAGCTTGCGCGAGAGATAGGACGACAGGGCACCGACGTTGGGTGAGATCGACATCTCGTTGTCGTTGAGCACGACGACCAGATTCTTCTGGCGCAGGTGCCCCGCGTGGTTGAGCGCTTCGAACGCCATCCCGGCGGTCATGCCGCCGTCGCCGATCAGCGCGATCGCGCAGCCCGCGCGCTTCTGGTGCTCGAAGGCCCGCGCCATGCCCAGGGCGGCGGAAATCGACGTGCCGGCGTGGCCCGCGCCGAAGTGGTCGTGGGGCGACTCGCTGCGGCGCAGGAACTTCGCGATGCCGCCCTCCTTCCCCATGCTCGCGAAGCGATCGCGGCGGCCGGTCAGCATCTTGTGCGCGTAGCCCTGGTGACCGACATCGAGCACGAGCCGGTCGCGCGGCGTGTCGAAGATGCGGTGGATCGCGGTGATCAGCTCGACGCAGCCCAGACTCGACGCCAGGTGCCCACCCGTGCGGGAGATGTTCGCGACGATCTCGGCGCGCAGCTCGCTCACCACCTGCGCAACCTCTTCGGCGCCGAGCGCGCGCAGATCTTCGGGCGCGCTGATGCGATCCAGCAGCTTCTCTTCGCGCACACTCATTCGCGTCTCCGCACCGCGAAGCGCACCAGCGCGCGCAGCGGCTCGGCGCGCTCGCCGAACTCGCCGAGCGCATCGAGGGCGTCCTTCAGCAGCCGCTCGGACCGCTCCCGCGCCGCCTCCACGCCGAGCGCGCGCACCAGGGAGCAGGGATCGTCTTCGCCCGCGTCGAGCACGTCGTCCGCGATCTGGAAGGCGACGCCCACGCAGCGTCCGCAGCGCCGCAGCCGCTCCAGGGATGCGGCGTCGGCACCGCCCAGGTGCGCACCGCCCAGGATCGACGCAGCGATCAGCGCACCCGACTTGCGCGCGTGCACGGATTCGATGTGCGCGACGCTGCGGTCCGCGGGATCGAAACGCAGATCGTCGACCTGGCCGCCCACCAGGCCGCGCGATCCGGCCGCCAGCGCGAGCTCGCGGG
>Ga0224496_10000515_pt1 | contig 26780 bp, 24 predicted proteins | sample SF_Jul11_sed_USG_2_FD_168127 | JGI IMG/M metagenome (GOLD analysis project Ga0224496, IMG submission 168127) | Sediment microbial communities from San Francisco Bay, California, United States - SF_Jul11_sed_USGS_8_1 | ecosystem: Environmental > Aquatic > Marine > Sediment | place: USA...
AGAAAGGGACCGGGTAGAACCCGGCCCCTCACCGTTCATGCCGGACAAAGTGTTAACTATGTGTCCGGAATAAGGTGTAAACCATGTGACCGGAATACACCTACGATGAATGGAGGCTCGGGTCGGAATCGAACCGGCGTACACGGAGTTGCAGTCTATGCAGAATCTCCAAATACCGCCTAAGTAGCTGATATTTCAGGACATACAGTAGCACTAATTGTGCGCAATTTACATGCTTTTACACTGGCGATGCGCACATATTGCGCACAGGTGAAACGGAGCGTTAATCCGTGTACGGAGAGTCAGCCCAGCAATCACGCGGGTTTCAGGACACCGCGTACACTTCGAGTTAAACCGTGTACGCCCCCAGGCACAGGCACAAAAAAGCCCGCACAGTGGCGGGCAATGGCTATGTGTGCCGGTGGATTAGTCCGACGAGTACAAAGTAGGACAGCGTGACAGTCGCGGCCAGTGAGTGGCTGCATTTGATTTGTAATGAGCGCTTTCCCCAACAGCGGACATAGCAAGGCCTGGAGCGGGAACTCCCGGAATCGCCTATTTCGGGACATTAGGTCTATACTGGCCATATAGTCCGCGTCCGACGCAGAACGGTCGTTAACTCGCTGCTCGGTTTGCCTCAGATTTGCTAAGAAGCGACTTCCGCATTCACTTCGAAGCGGTACTCAAGAATCCGTCGATTACAGCAATTTGCGGGTTGATTTAGTGCCACTTTGCTGCGATCACCGGAATCCGGTGAACGTCTTAGATGCAGCATAAATTGTGCTCCCCTCAGACAATCAGTATTCACATTTTCGGTCAGAAGCAAGTAATCGTCAGAAAGAGAAAAGCCGACGCATGGCCGGCTTTTCGTGGTCGATGGAGCCCGCAGGGTTCTAGTATGCCTAGGTTCTTCACCTTGTCCGATGCTCAATGCTTACACGAGTCGAACCACCGAATTACCAACCTGCATCCAGGCCTAGCGTACACACCATGCCCTTGGCGCGGCTGAGCCGATCGGCCTAGAACTTACTACGTCCCCACTGCCGAAGTGAACTGACCACGTTCCAATATTGGCCGCATTCGTCGCCGAAAAGTAGTAATCACCCAGCACATTGCTAAACGGACCATTCGGTGCATTCAGTTTATCGTTTTGCCGGCCACCGACGAAATCGTCCAGGCTGATCAGCTCCCTGATCTCGGGTACACGAGCGCCGTCCCCAAGGGCGGCACAATAGTTGAAAGCATCCGAGCCGCATGCGCCACCTCCATTGCAGAGTTCGCCATCACCATAGACGTATGTGCCACTTGGTTCCTGCTGCCAGCGCAACGATGTGGTTGTATCCAATACCCAGATTGCGCCAGATTGGTCGGGCGGTAATGTGACATAGCGGTTTTTGCTAGGCTGTTCTGCCTGTGCCAGTCCTGCAAGGCCCGCCATTGCCGGCACAAGCAGCGATATAGTAATTAAAACACTTTTCGATAGTTTCATGATATTGCACCTCTAATTTGTCATTTGTGACACATTTATATGGTCGCGGTCGTGCTGTGCAGCACTCGCCTAACTTAATTTCTGAGGGAAAAATAGAGGGGCAAGTTAATCGAATGTATACTCATTCCAGGAAAAAGCGATGTTTAACTTTCGGTCAAGTTGATTTGCACCGAAATTTGAGCCAAAAATGGCCATTTCTTGCATCGAAAACTGACCCGTCTGCTGTCTCCCAGATCTTTGAAATGGCTGCTATCCGCTTTGTTTGATGCGGGTCATTTCCAGATTACAAAAACCGGGTCAATCCATCGTGCAAATCAACACACGTGGTGGTCACAACGCCTACGTGTGAAGCACCGAAAACCACGTAACTATTTGATGTGCTTATCGACAGATAGCTTACAGATTATTCCGGACACATGGTTTACACAATTGAGCATTTGGGGAGAGCCCAGATGCCTTGGAATGAGTGTAAACCGATGGATGAAAGACTACGTTTCATAGCCAGGCTCCTCGAAGGCGAGAAGATGGCACCGTTGTGCCGCGAGTTCGGCATCTCGCGGGTCACCGGCTACAAGATTTTTGATCGCTATAAAGAATGTGGTCTGGACGCGCTCTACGATCGTAGCCGGGCACCCTATCGGCAAGCCAACAGCTTGCCGTTCCAGGTCGAGCGCACCATTCTGGGAATCAAGAAGGAGCATGCGTCCTGGGGTGCGCCCAAGATCCGCGACAAGGTGGTCCGGCAGTACCCGATGATCAAGCCACCGGCGGTGAGCACCATCCACGCGGTACTTGACCGGCACGGCCTCGTGAAGCGCCGTAAACGGCGCCGCCACAAGACTGAAGGCACGCCGCTCGTGGCAGCACACCAGCCCAACGGTCTCTGGTGTGCCGACTACAAAGGCGAGTTCATGCTCGGCAACCGGCAGTACTGCTACCCGCTCACCATCACCGATTATCGGTCTCGTTACCTGCTCACCTGCGAGGGTGTGCCATCAACACGCTCCGACTTCGCCTTTACCATTTTTGAGAGAGCCTTCAAGGACTTCGGCCTACCGGAAGCCATCCGCACCGATAACGGCGTGCCCTTTGCCTCCGGCAACGCCCTGTTCGGCCTCTCAAGGCTTGCCGTCTGGTGGCTGCGTCTGGGCATCAATATCCAGCGCATCAAGCCCGGCCACCCTGAGCAGAACGGCCGCCATGAACGCATGCACCTGACCTTGAAAAACGAGGCCACCAGGCCTGCCGCCTTCAACTTCCTGCAGCAACAAGAACGCTTCGATAACTTTATTGAGGTTTACAACAACCAGCGGCCACACCAGGCATTGGGCGGCGCTTACCCCGGCGATATCTATACACCTTCAGCGCGTGTCTACGAGCCGCCGCCCGAACCCGATTACCCGTATCACGACCGCTCTGTGCGAGTGACTCGCTGCGGGCGAATTTGCATCGGACGCCGCAAGATCAACCTCTCAACCGTGTTCGCTGGCCAAACCGTGGGCGTCACCGAGGTCGAGGACCAGATCTGGCTGGTCAGCTTCCTCGACTATGATTTAGGATACTTCGATAAAGAAAGGGGCCGGGTGGAACCCGGCCCCAATCCATTCGTACCGGACAAAGTGTTAACTATGTGTCCGGAATAAGGTGTAAACCATGTGACCGGAATACACCTTGTTTTTACTGGCGCGCCCGGAAGGATTCGAACCTCCGACCACTTGGTTCGAAGCCAAGTACTCTATCCAACTGAGCTACGGGCGCTGCAGGTGCGAACAATAGTCGGGTTGCGAAACCAACACAACCTCTATCTGGCTCGAAAAGGTTGCCGGAAGTAGAGGACCAGCCCGGCCAGCAGCAAGGCGAGCGAAACGTACATCGAAATCCGCCAGCGGCTGGTGGCCACCCGCAGAATTTCGAAGTTTTCGACAAAGATCGTCTCGCAGGCCCCGTCGCCGGTATCTGTTCGAGTCGTACTCGTACCGCGCTTTCCGCCGCCGGGACTTTCGTAACTCGCCAGGTAGCCGCGAACACGAATCTGGTCTCCGATGCGTATGTCCCGGACCCGATCACGAATGCGCTGATCGTTGGAAATCAGGTGATTGTTCGATATCCGGTTGACATCGAAGGAGTCCCAGGCGGCCTGGTCCCGCGTCTGGAAGTTGCACGTAAAGATGCCATTCCAGAAATCGATTTTGTGCAATTGCGCGTCGCTGGCGTTACTGCCCCAGACGACGCACACGTCCAGCATGTTGAGATGATCATTCGCCAGCCGGTGCATGCGACTGTTGTTGTCGTGGTGGCGGTAGGAAACGATCATCCCTGTGACGTCGTACGCATACTCCGGGGCAACCTTGTACGGGACATCTTCGTAGACCACGTCGAACGGACGTTTGTTTGTTGGCGTCTGCAACGGCTCATTGCTGATCTCAGGCACATAGTGAATATTTCCGGGCAGATCGTTGCGGTTCCAGAACGAAACAAGCAGAACGACGAAGCTCGTTACGATCAGAAACTGACTGAAATTCATCCGATTTACCTGTGAATCGCGCGACGGCGGTCGTGAGAAGTACGCATTGCATTGGCCGGAAAATCCAGAAGATACTAACGTATATCGCCCCGGATCGAATTGAATTTCAGGAGATGGTGATGAAAACGCTACCCAGACTATCGCTGCTCTTCGCTCTTTGCCTGGCCAATGCCGGATGTAATCCCGGCCCGACGTCCTCTGCCGGGTTTCGACTGCCGGACGGCGACGCGGAAGCCGGACTGGAAGCTTTCCTGTACATGCAATGCAATCAGTGCCACACGATTAAGGGTCTGGAACTACCCACTATTCCCGGCGCCGAGCCAGCCTATGTTCAGCTCGGTGGCAAAGTAACCCACGTCAAGACTTACGGCGAGCTGGTAACAGCCATCATCAATCCATCGCACAAGCTCGCGACAGGCTATGCCGCTGAACTGGTCTCCACCGATGGCGAATCCAACATGTACGATTACAATCGCCATATGTCCGTTCAGGAACTCATCGACCTGGTTGCCTTCCTGCAATCCCACTACGACGTTGTTCCGCCGCAGTTTGACTACCGCATGTATCCGCGCTGACAATTCGCAGACGCAGCACAGGTCCCGGCAAGTTATGCTTGGGGACATCCGTCGCTCGCTTGCGGCATGTATGTATGGATGTCCTTGCCGGACATGGTAGCTTCACGGCATAATTCGTTCGAAAACAAAGGGATACAAAGTGTTAAAACAATCGGCCCGCGCGCTCCGCGCCGTGATGGTGTTTTTTGTCTGCGCCACCGCCACCCTTCCCAGCCAGAGTCACGCGCAGGCTGCTGACGAAGAAACCTACATCGATGAAATCATCGTCACCTCCCGTTACCGGGCGGAAAAGCTGTCCGATGTTCCCGATTCAATCACGGCATTTACTGCCGCTGATGTCGAACGCCACCGCATCGAACGGATTAATCGCGTCGCATCGTTGACGCCCAATTTGCGATTTTCCGATGACCAGGAAGTTGGGGTAAGCACTCTCGTCATTCGTGGCGTAAGCCAGAATCGAGGCACCGGACAACCCCCGGTCTCTTTCAGCATTGACGGCGTCAGTGCAACCAACAATCTGCTGACGACCCAGGAATTATTCGATATCGAAAGCGTCGATGTCCTGCGCGGTCCGCAAGGCGCGTTGTATGGCCGCAATGCGATTGGCGGCGCGATACTCATTTCCACGAAACGCCCGACATCCGAGCCTGAGTACGGCTTTCGATTGTCCGCGGCAGAAGGTTCGGACTACACGATTTCCGGCAGTGCCTCCGGACCCATTGCCAGCGAAAACATTCTGTATCGCGCTTCATTTCGCTTGCAGGACCGCGAAGGTCAATTAAGAAATGCCTACCTCGACAATCAGCTGGTCGACTACAAAAAGTCGGCTGCCTTTCGCGGCCGCTTGCTGTTTACGCCGGTCGAGAAACTGAGCGTCGATTTGCGCGCCCAGGTACTCGACCAGGAAGGCGGCAGCGGCTATTTCATGCCGGGAAGTGAAGGCTACCTCCCGCTCCCACCACCGAACCCACCGATATTTTTTGGTAACCCGACCTACGAGATCCAGGCCAATCGCATCGGCGAATCCTTCGTGGATGCGGGCGAATTTTCGGCCAAAATCGATTATGACTTCGGCTTTGCTACGCTGAGTTCGATAACGTCCTACACTGATGTCGATTCCGGTAACGATCAGGATCTCGATCAAACCCTGGTCGAAGCCATCGATATTATCGTTATCGACAAGTCGGAAACCCTTGCTCAGGAATTTCGCCTGGTATCGAGATCCGACACCGCGTTTCGATGGGCTGCCGGTATCCAGTATTTCACACAGGATCGCTTCCGTTCTTTGGCAACGACCTTTCTTGGCTTCCCGGTACCGCCCGCGGCGCAGGACCTGAAGCTCGACAACCTGGCGGCGTTTGGCAACTTCAGCTACGACATTCGCGACGACCTTGAATTGACACTTGCGTTCCGCTACGACGAAGAGACCCCGGAGGACACGACCCAGGGTAAAAGCGACACCTTCACTGAAATGCAGCCTAAAGCCAGCCTTGCCTACAACTTCCGCGAGGGATTGCTCGGCTATGTCACTGTGGGTAAAGGTTTTCGCGCGGGCGGCTTCAACAACGTCGCACCGGGCAGCAGCTTTATGCCTGGCTTTGACGAGGAATCACTCGTCAGCTATGAAACGGGGCTCAAAGGCACGGCCTTCGGTGGACGCCTGCGCGGCGGCGTTTCTTTGTTCCTGATCGATTACACGGACCAGCAGTATTTTCTGTTTGACCAGACCGGAACGCAGGCAAACATCAATATTCCGAAAAGCGAGATTACGGGCGGTGAATTCGAAATCTCGGCATTTCCGACGGACTCACTGCAACTCGATTTCGGCCTTGGTTTCACCGATAGCGAGATCAGGGAATACGAGGACATCCCCGGCGTACTCGTGCCGGCGAGCGAGATCGTTGGCAAGAAAGTGCCCGGTGCTCCGGTCTGGAGTCTCAACCTGGCAGCGCAGCACACTCTATCGCTCGGCGATGACCTGCGGCTGGTGAGTCGCATCGACTACGAGCATCGCGATAAGACCTACTGGACACTCGACAACGTCGACGTTCAGGAAGCCTACGACCTGGCAAACCTTAGTTTTTCGCTCGAGAAAGAGCGTTGGTCGACGCGTCTGTTCGTCAACAACCTGTTTGACGAGGAATACATCGAGTGGTTTTTCGCCGCGCGATTCATCGGCCTTCCGGCCGACATCGCGTGGCCCAGTCAGCCGCGCCAGGCGGGCCTGGAGTTTTCATTCCGATATTAGTCGCCGGGCGGGATCCGCTCGTCAATCTCGAATGAGCGGCCACAGCAACTGCCGCGATGCACTAACCGGCTGCAGGTTTTCCACGCCGTACTGCTCCGGGTATCGTCGGGTTATACGCGCTGTGCCGAACAACACATCCCAGAAAAACAGCAGGTTTCCGTAATTGCCTTTGTAATGCGTAACGCCGTCCGCGGCATGCCGACCGTGATGCGCCGAGTGCGTTGCAGGCGTCGAGATGACTCGTTCCACTACCCACATGAGCGGCGACAGCAAGGGGATGCTGTACAGCGGTCGGTCCCACTTCAGGTCGGAATGTGCGCCGCAAATAACGAGCAACTTCACGACAATGTAGAACGCATATACTTTTCCGAGGCCGAGATATATCAGCGCGCCGGAAAACCAGAGCCCGGGCATTAACAGGTAGTAGAAAAGATTATTCCGATAAACGATGCGAATACTCATGTATTCGGCGTCGTGATGTGGCCGGTGCAACTCATATAGCCACTTGACGTTGTGCGTAATTCGGTGTTGCCAGTACTGCATCATGTCGTCGAATATGAGAAACAGCATGACCTGCCCGGCGAGTGGCCAGTTCGCGAGACTGTTTGCATGTTGTGGCAAGAGTGTCGCCGCCAGCAGGCCGCCACAGAACAATACAAAAGGTTGTGTAAAAATGAGTAGCGTCAATGCGCTGACCGCTTCGACGATGCCGTCTTTTCGCTGCTGACCCGCCTTGTGAAACAGGTTCGTGCGCAAGAACTCGGCCGTCGCAAACACAGCGAATATCAGCAGGATGGCGATGATCTCCGGTTTCATGAATGGCACTCTCTCATCAGCGGCCGACCGACTATACACCAATTCCCTGTTAGGATTAAATCACCCATAAATTAGGCCACCGGCCCGCCGGGAGAATACCTTAACTAACCGCAAGCGCAGCCTGTTCGCCATCATTGTGTCGATGATCATCGTCAACCTGGTCTATGGGGTGACCTTGCCATTGTTATCGCTCGTCCTCGATTCCCAGGGGATCAGCAAGACAGTTATCGGCCTGAGCATCGTCGCCCAGGCGAGTGCCGGTGTCCTGCTTGCACCGTTCATACCGCGCCTGATTATACGAGCCGGTGCCGCTCGAGTGATGCAGGGCGCTGCCCTGCTTGCTGCAGGTACGCTGGTCGTCCTGGGACTCTTTCAGGATGTCTACCTTTGGTTCCCACTGCGATTCCTCATGGGTGCCGCGGCGTCGATGCTGTGGTCGGCCAGCGAATCCGTCATCAACGGACTTGCCGCCGAAAATTGGCGTGGGCGCATCATCGGAATTTATGGATCCGCCGGAGCGGCGGGTTTCGCGCTGGGTCCGCTGGTCCTCCTGGTCACAGGCACTGACGGCCTGTTGCCGTTTGTCGTTACCGCGGGGTTTGTAATCGCAGCCAGCCTGCCACTGTTCTGGCTGGCAGATGATGCCAGAGCCAATCGAGGCGAAGCCCATGTCAGCCTGGCCCGGATTTTCAGGCTCGTCCCGCACATTATGCTGTTGAACTTCACGTACGCGGCGGCCGTCGAATCGTTTATCGCGTTCTTCCCGTTATTTGGAATTCACATCGGACTTGGTGAGGCCCGCAGCCTGTCACTGCTCACGACATTTGCTCTTGGCGGCGTGTTCCTGCAATTGCCGCTGGGTTGGCTCGCTGATCATATGCCGCGTCAAAGACTGTTGCTTACGTGCATCCTCCTCACGATCGTCGGCTTCGTGATCTTTCCCGAAGTCATCGATAAGCGTCTTGGCGGGCCGATATTCGCTTTCACCCTGGGCGGTATCGAAGGCGTCATCTATGCGCTCGGCATGGTGTTACTCGGGCAGCGATTTCGCGGCACCGAACTTGCCGCGGCAAGCGTCCTGTACACAGGCATGTGGGGTGCGGGAACCATGCTGGGCCCCACGATTATTGGCGCCAGCATGGATATACTCGGCGACCAATCCATGCCGTACCTGATCGCACTAATCTATGTTATCTATTTACCGGTATTCTTTATTTCCAGGCGGCATTCGTTGGTGGCCCAGGAAACCAACCAGTAGTCACAGGAACCCAGCATGAAATACTCAATTCACGTTATCGCTCTTTCTCTACTCTTAAGTGCGTGCGGCAAGACCCCTGAGACCGAAGTCGCTGTCGAGGCCAAACCAGGCCCCATAATTGTCGATGGACTGAGCGGCCCCGAGTCGGTTCGCTACGATGCCGAGCTGGATCTCTACTTTGTGTCGAACTTCAACGACGAACCGGCCGGTGACGCGAATGGGTTTGTCAGCAAAGTTTCCCCGGACGGCGAAATCCTCGAACTTCAGTTTATGGTCGGCACAGATCAGTGGCCGCTGCATGGCGGCCGCGGCATGTGGATCGACGAACGCGGCCTATGGGTTGTCGATGCAGGCGGCGTGCACTTGTTTGACAGGAATACCGGCGAGCAACTTGATTTTGTTGAATTCTCCGACTACGAGCTGGGCTTCCTCAATGACGTCGTACTTGCAGGTGACGGTGCACTTTATGTAACGGATACGCGCACGGCGAAACTGTATCGAATCGATGCAGCCGGTGTTTCGCTGGTTACTGACGTCGCGATGAGTCCGAACGGGATTACGCTGAATCCAGCGAATGGTCGTTTGCTGCTTGTACCCTGGGCCAACGGCACCGAGATTCTGGAGTACGACATCAATACCGAGACGATGTCGCCAATAGGAGCATTCGATGGCGGCGGCAATTTCGATGGCATCGAAGTCGTCAATGGCAAGTTCATCGTCGCCAGCCAGGCGGATACCAGCCTGCATGTTATGGTCGACGGCGTGGACAAAAAGATGTTCGAACTCCCTGGCAAGCCAGCCGACATCGGTATCGACACCAAGCGCAACCGGGTGGCCGTGCCCTACGTCGCCCTTAATCGGGTGGATATCCTGCCGCTCGGAAACTAGCTCCGCAAAGCCCGCCGGGGCAGGAGTTCAGCAGGCATTCAGATTCGTTATTGGACAATAACGGCGCGTACTTGAAATTTGTGACCTACAGCACAATTGTGTCTGCGGGCGCGATTACTATGCGCACCACTTGGGCAATAACAGGAGAACGCAATGTCCCGTTCAACAATAGCAGCACTACTTCTCATAGCATCGGCATCCGCCAACGCGCAAGGCTTCGATTACAACTATTTACAGCTTGACTACACCAATATCGAACTTGACGATATCAATGTCGATGGCGATGGTTTTGGTCTGTCCGGATCGTATGCCATCAATCCCGATTGGCATGTGTTCGCAGGCTACCAGCAGGCCGGTCTCGATTTTGACGTTGATGCAACGTTTTTGGCGGCCGGTATTGGCTACAACACCGAGCTGTCACCGGTGATAGATGCGTATGCGCGCCTTTCGTACGAGTACATTGATCTTGATACGCCTGGTTTTGGCAGTTTCGATGACAATGGACTTGGTTTCGATGTTGGCTTGCGCTTTGCTGCTTCACAGGATCTCGAGCTTAATGCTGGAATCGCATATGTAGACTACAGCGATAGCGGCGACGACACGGGATTCTATGCCGGCGCGCTGTGGAAATTTACTGACGCGTTCGCGTTGGGTCTTGCCGGCAGCTGGGGCGACGACGTTTCTGCATACACGCTTAGTGGCCGCGTCTACTTCGGCAAGTAATCTATCCAAGCTGTACCACTCGAAGCCCCGCCTTGTGCGGGGCTTTTTTTGCGCGCAGATTCAACAGTCGAGAAATCTGCATTTGACAACCGGGTGCGCCTTCGGACTAGGATACGTCTCCTGATAGATTGCGGAGTACACCATGGGGCGCTGGCGTCCACCGGCAGCTAGGTCATCGGCGTACATCACGCCCGCAGGCTTTGCCGTGCTGCAGCAAGAACTGAAGGACCTGTGGCTGCGCCGTCGCGATGTCGTAACGGCACTGGCTGCGGCCGCTGCGGAAGGCGATCGCTCGGAGAATGCCGAGTACATCTATCGCAAGAAGGAACTGGGCGGACTCGATTATCGAATTCGCTATCTGCAGAAGCGATTACCCGTGCTGAACGTGGTTCGTGATACGCCCAGGGGCGACGCCGTATATTTTGGCGCGACAGTTGAAGTCTGCGACGACGCCGGGGACACCCATTCGTATCGAATCGTTGGTCCCGATGAAGCCGATGGCAAAACGTCGTCAATCAGCATGGATTCGCCGATCGCGCGAGCGCTGCTGGCGAAACGCGTAGATGACGAAATCGCCGTCAGGATCGGGGACAAAACCACCGCGCTCACGGTGTTATCAATTCGCTACGAAGCCCAGTCCTAACGGCGCTCCGGCGACGAAAGTCGCTTGAAAAAATCCGAAATCGTGTGCCGGGCGAGATCCGAAAATTCACCGGCATCAAAAAACGAACCGCTGCACGCGCTGCAGGTCTCGTACCAGATATGCGTTTGCTGAGGGTCGACCCTGCGCACCATGCCGCCACTGCACCTGGGACAACGATAATTGTCAGTCTTGTTGAATTCCCTGCCCCGCTTCGCGTCGCCAGTGTCTATGGCGAGCGCAGCCGCCTTGCCGCGCAGGGCTTCACTTTCGCCTGCATCGAACCAGATACCACTGCAATGTTTGCAACGATCGATTTCAATGCCGTCGTGCTCGATCTGCTCCATTTCCGCGCGACATTTCGGACATCGCATCGCGCCCGAGAAAAATACGCCGCCTTTCGTACCGCCGGAAGCGATCATGTGTTTTACAGGGCTCGCACTTTCCCCTGCATCGCGATGGAGAAACAGCACGAAAACGGCAACCGCGACAAAAAGGCTGATCAGCATGTAGGTTTCTGCGTAGTTCGTGCCATCGGAAACCATGCCGTAAATTTTTGACCCCGCCGCGTGTCCCAGGTTGGCAACCGACATGTAGACGGCAAACTGGGTCGCAGAAACACCACTCGAGCAGATCGTCATGCCTAAGGCGATAACGCAGACCATAACGACCGGCATCATCATGACCCAGGCCGCCAGCATCACCTGAACATACAAGGTGTTCTGCCATAGATGCTGTGTCTGAGCCAGCAAGACGGCGTGCAAACCAACCAGGATGATGGTGACGATCAGCAACCGTTTCGACCCAAATCGATCAATTAACGGACCGAGCGCCAGCGACAAAAACGCGCCGGTCAGGCCCATTACGGCGACCAGCTGCGACCACTGCGGGGTGGTGTAGCCGAATAAATTTACGGCTGCAATCGGCATGAGTGCCCAGCCATAGCCACTGATCAGGCCGTCGAAAAACATGATGAGCATGACGATCATACTGGCCCGAACCCAAAGCACCTTGTTCAGACCGCCAAAGACCGCCTTGAACGAGTTGCCAGGCAAATGCGCAGACGCGGCCTGCCCCTGGGTCCATGGTAGTCGGCGCTCACCGTCGCGCTCCAGCACGAAAGTGAACAGTACTAATATCACGCCGGATACGATGGCCGCGACGATTGCAGTCGAAGCCAGGCCCCAGGTCACCAACATCAAACCGGAAACCGCTGAGGTAGAGGCCCATCCGATGGCTTTGCCAAAGCTCATAAAGGAATTGAGCCGACCGTGCTCCCGTGTGGGCGTCAGGTCTATCGACATGCCATCAACAGCGACGTCCTGAGTTGCCGTGAAGATATTGATCAATACGCCGACCAGCATCAAGAGCCCTATTTGCTCTGTCGGACGCTCGACAAGTATCAACGCGAGTAGCGAAATCGTCAGCCCCAGCTGCGCGCCCAGCACCCAGGGGCGCCGGCGACCCATTGCCAGGAATTCATAGCGGTCCATCACAGGGCCCATCACGAGTTTGAAAACCCAGGGCAACACGATGACCGCGAGGTAGGAACCGATCTCCCCCGCACTAACGCCCTGGCTCGCAAGCCAGGCAGGAATCGCAATACTCAGTAGTCCATGCGGAATTCCCTGCGCGAAATACATAATCGCGCCCGTTGCGTAACGAATACGCGAATTATTTTCCAGAACAGGATTCATGCTCATTCCTTATTTTTCTTGTTTGATGAGATTGTTATCAATGATATGTCGGAACCAGCAAAAAATCCTTTCTTAATAATCGCTGCTCGCAAAGATGCCTGGCGCAAGCGGCAACTACTCTACCGCCGGGAACCAGAATCTGAACTCAGCCCCGGGCGACGCGTTGATCATGTCTACACCACCATCCATGGCCACTGCGAGCTGGTGGACGATGGCCAGGCCGATCCCGGTTCCAACCGTCTCTCGCGTGAGTTCGGACTCCGACCGGTAGAAGAGCTGGAAGATCTTCTTCATCTGGTCTTTGGCAACGCCAGACCCGTAGTCACGAACGGAAAATACGATTCGATTGTCGGCGAGGCGCTGACACGCAATATCGATAGCCCTGTTCTCCGCATTTCTCGAGAACTTGATCGCATTGTCCACCAGGTTGATGATCATCTGGACGAAGCAATCCGTGTCAACGTTGACCGTTGCCGCGATTGCATCCTGATTAGTGCTCATGCGCAATGCAAAGCCGGCGCGCTCTACCTGGGTCGCAATTTTGGACTCGGTAACATTCATCAGCTCGCCGACATTCACCGGGCGTCTGTCGAACTGAGGCTCATTGCGCGTGATTCTTGCGAGCTGTAGAACATTTGTGATCAGTCTCGTCAGGCGCTCCGCTTCATCGTGGATGTACTCGTAGTAGCTTTGTCGCTTGCTCTCGTCCGCCCAGCCTTCCTTGAGCATCTCGCCGTACATTCGTATCGACGTCAATGGCGACTTGAGTTCGTGACTGACCGCGGATACGAAGTCCTGCTGTTGGCGGGCCAGGGATATCTGGCTCAGTCCCGTCCGGTAGAGAATTGCGAAGCCGCCGACGAGAACCATTGCCAGTACCACCGTGACCCAGCCCAGCACACTGGCGCCCGGACCGGGCGGGAGTCGCTTGACGCTGTAGATCAGTTCGAGACCCTGCAGCGGTGCGCTCAGGCGATTGCTGTACAGCAAGCTGCCGTCCAGATCTTCAGCAATATTTACATCCGAGTAACTTCGGCGGCTTGCACCGCGCCCCTCAAAGGTCCGAATCCGTTCGCCCTCGTAAGCAACAATCAGCCGGGTGATGTCGGCCAGTGCCGTACCCATGAAACTGGCGTCAACCATTTCAGCGATGAACACATCCTGGTCCAGCAGCAAGCCCTGAATGTAACGCTCGCCATCACGCCAGACTTTTCGAAACAACACAAAGTGGCCTGTGCCAAGGCGACTGAATTCGAACGGATCTATTTCGCTTTCGAAGGTGCTGATACGAAGATCCGTCAATCCGGCGACATTGGCTATTGGCTCGTTGATCGCGTCGGCAACCGGCTCCGGCAATGCACTCTGTTCCTTGCGCTTTGAGCGCTCGGGCGAGGAAGCTCGACCTTCCGCGCTGCCAAGCTCCATTGGACCCTTGGCCTCAAAAGACTCACCCTCCTTTTTCAGAGTGGCGGCCAGGTCACTTTCGTTGTCGACTTTTTCACTAGAATTCGAACGCAGCAGCTTCAGTTCGTCAAATACCTGCTGACTGTAGGTTTCTTCGGCAGCGGCTTGGCGGCTTGTCGCTGCCAAGTCGGACCGATCGGTAGCATCTTTGTCGCCACTTGCGGAAACTACGATTTCCGACGGTCGATCGGCTTCCATTTCCATGACATCCGGCGCAGCACTGGCCGGCGGCGCAAGCGCCCGGCGCAGCCGGGTCGTCTCCCGCGTTTGTACAAGTCGATTGTCAGCAAGCACATTCCGGAGTTCCTGAGCCACAATCAATCTTTGGCCGAACTCATCCTCACTGATTCCGAAATTGCTCGCCTCCGTGCCCTCGGGTGGCAATAGCGGTGTACTGAACTGACCTTTGCTATCCACCTGGAAATAGCCAAGGACCCCGGGTACTTCGCCCGCTACGGGATATGTCGACAATGGCGAACGTTGCACGAAGTTGGCGCTGGGATCGCCGGACACAACCAGGAAAGCGTAGTCAGCGAACGCACTGGCATCCGCCGATTTGACTGCCACATTGACACTCGCATCAATGCGCTGCGTGAGTTCCTCCGCATCGCCCTGGTACTCGTGAAAGGCTTCCCACTTGAGTTGGCTGTAAGCCTGCCAGATCAGTACCGCCGTGGGTACGGCGAGCGCCAGAAAGAATACGATTAGAAAATTCCGAAGCCGTCTCTCATCGAGACCCGCCATAAGTCGATTCGGCAGCACGTTATGCCTCCACCAGGAGCCGATAGCCCGCGCCACGCACGGTGACCAGCACCTCGGGCATTTTGCTGTCGGCCTCGATCTTGCGGCGAATCTTTGCGATGTGAATATCCACAGTCCTCGTTTCGATATCGAGGTTGCGGGCATAGCCCCACACCTTTGACAACAACTCTTCCCGGGAGACCGGGCGGTCACTGTTCTGTGCAAGGTAGGTCAGGACTTCCATCTCGCGTTTGGTGAATGAAACTTCAACGTCATCCCTCTTGGCGTTAAGGTTTTCAGTGTCTATTTCCATGCCGGCCACGCACAGGGTTCTCGCCATCTCCTGGCCCAGTTGCGAGCGTCGCAAAACAGCCTCAATCCTGAGCACGAGCTGCTGGATCGAAAACGGTTTCGGCACATAGTCGTCGGCACCGAGTTTAAGCCCGTGAATGATCTCTTCGTCCGACGTCTTGGCCGTCAGCATGATGATGGGCTGGTGCCGGTCTTCCGAACGAACCCGGTTACAGATCTCGTAACCGTCCACGCCTGGCAACATAACGTCCAGCAATATCAGGTCGTATTTACCGGTTAATGCTTTCTTCAGCCCTTCAGAACCTGTCGCCGCACTTTCCGCCTCGAAACCGTGAAAGACGAGCACGTCGATCAGGCCCGTGCGGATGGCCTCCTCGTCCTCAACTACCAGTATGCGTCTCGGCTTGTTCATCAGATGCTCAGGCTAGCACTCCGCGCTCATTCGATCCGTGCACGAGTGTAACTTTTTTGTAAATTTCGCCCCCGGCTTTTTACGTTTCTGTGTCTTATTTGTGCGCTGTCCGGCGCCTACGATGCCCCCATCAAATGATCAACCACGACTTGAGGAGATACAACCATGGCATTAATCAATCGCATATCGCGACTGTTCAAGGCGGACTTTCATGCTGTCCTGGACCAGATCGAGGAACCGGAGGCCTTGTTGAAGCAAGCTATTCGCGACATGGAGGATGACCTTGCGAATACGGAGCAAGGGATCCGTCTCTGTGTGCATGACCAGGCAGCCCTGAGCTCGCGTAAGAGCGAACTCGAAGGCGCCGTCGCCGAGTTAGACGCGCAACTCGATCTTTGTTTCGAATCCGGGAAAGACGAACTTGCGAAAACGACGATTCGCAAAAAACTTGAGGCGGAACGGCTCCTGAAACGCCTCAATGCGAAACACGCGGCCAATGCGAAGTTTCTCGACGAACAGCGCTGCCTGTTCGATCAAAATCACTCGACGCTCGAAAATCTGCGGCAGAAAGCCGAGTTGTTCGCACAACGGGCGCCGGCACGCAATGACGATCGCTCCGGGCTCGAGGATATCGCGTGGATGGCTCGCGAAATGAGGGTTGACGACGACGAAGTTGAGATCGCCTACCTCCGCGAAAGAAGCCTGAGGAGCGCATCATGAAACGGCCTCCCTTTTTTCACGGCGTAATCGTCGCAGCCGTGCTCGGCTTTTTCGCCAGCGCCATCGTTGCCACGCTCACACCTTTCATCGGGCTGAGCTCGGTCGTCCGGCTGGTCATTCCCGCAATGACCCTTGCCTACCTGCTGTACTTGTTCAGTCGCAATGGCGAACGGCTCGGACGTGTAACCGCACTGACATTCTGGGCAATTCTGGCCGTGGTTACCTGGTGGCTGGCACCACCCTTGCCTCTGTACCTGCTCGTACACGTTGGGGCGATCTGGCTGATCCGTTCGCTGTATTTCTACTCTGGCGTCGTTCCCGCGCTGTTTGATCTCGGCATAAGCGCGCTGAGCATCACGGCGACCGTTTGGGCGATCAGCCGCTCTGGCAGCGTGTTTCTTGCGACCTGGTGCTTCTTCCTGGTGCAGGCGCTGTTTGTCGCCATTCCGCCGGCGATCAGGAAACGGAACGAAAGAGCTGTGGTCGACAGCAACGAAACCTTTGACCACGCGAAACGCAATGCCGACCGGGCACTGCGTCAACTGTTTACACAATAAGAGGATCTGATCATGAAAACCAAGATACTGGGCATCGCCCTTTTCGGACTGACCTTGGCCGCGGTTACGTATTACCCGCAACTGATGGCGAACAATATCGACACTGAAGTGCAGCGTCACATCACGGCAAAACCACGAATCGATGTGGTATTTGTGCTCGACACCACCGGCAGCATGGGTGGTCTCATACAAACCGCAAAAGAGAAGATCTGGTCTATCGCAACGACCATGGCTTCGGCGCAGCAGGCACCCGAGATTCGTATTGGCCTCGTTGCCTACCGGGACCGCGGCGACGCCTATGTCACAAGGGTGGTCGACCTGTCGTCGGATCTGGACTCAGTGTACGCGACGTTGATGGACTTCCAGGCGGACGGCGGCGGCGACGGACCGGAGAGTGTTAACAAGGCCCTCTACGATGCCGTCCACAACATCAGCTGGAGCGAGCAGGACCAGGCGTACCAGGTCATATTTCTCGTCGGCGATGCACCTCCTCACATGGACTACAACGAAGTTCGTTACCCGGAGATTATCGCCGCAGCGACCAACAAAGGCATTGTCGTCAATACGATCCAATGCGGTGACATGCCGATGACGGTTGAGCCCTGGTCGCAGATTGCCGCGTTGAGCAATGGCGAGTTCTTCCAGGTTGAACAGGCCGGCGGTGCTGTCGCCTTCAACACGCCGTTCGATGAGAAAATTGCGGAACTGTCGGCGGAACTTGATAGTACTCGCCTCTACTACGGTTCAGAGGAAGACAAGGACCGTATGAAAGTGAAAGTCGCTGCGACAGAGAAGATGCATGCCGGGCTCTCGGCCGCCTCGCGCGCGCGTCGCGCCGAATTTAATGCCTCTGAAGGCGGCAAGACCAATCTGCTTGGCGAGAATGAACTCGTCTCCGCCGTCGCCGACGGCCGGGTTGCCCTCGATGACCTCGACGCTGAAGCGTTGCCGGCATCGCTCAGGGCCATGGCACCCGAGGAACAGGTGGCCTATGTCGCTGCGACTGCCGAGAAACGCGAGAGCCTGCAACGGCAGATTCGGGAGCTATCTGAAGAGCGAGGTGACTATATCGCGAAGAAGGTCGATGAGGCCGGTGGCATGAAAGCGTCGCTGGACCAGAAGCTGTATGACGCTGTCAAAGACCAGGCCAGCGAGGCAGGCCTGGAGTACAAGGACGGCCCCGCGTACTAGCATCGGGCAGGAAGGATGGCCAATGGCAGCGGTGGCGAGAGCCACCGCTGCTTTTTTTCGAAGCCTGTACCGAGATATTCGTTTATTCTTCGCGCTCATGTCAGCAACCCCGGAACACACTCGCAAAGACAATGTCGTCCTCGGCATGACGGCTGCCGTCGGCGCATACTTCATGTTTTCAGTCATGGTGATGATCGCCAAGATCCTGAGCACCAATCATTCCGTCATCGAAATCGCTTTCTACCGTAACCTGATTGGCAGCGTTCCTTTCCTGGTCGTCATATTCGCATTTGGCCGTCGAGACATTCTTCGCCTCCGATCGAAACCGACCCTGGTTGTCATACGCGCGTTTATAGGAACGATCAGCCTGGTCACGACGTTCGCGGCATATTCGCTCATGCCCCTGGCGGATACGACCGCTCTCCTCTTTGCGGCCTCCCTGTTCATCCCGATCCTCGGTGTCCTTGTCCTCAAGGAATCCGTGGGGCCTTACCGTTGGTCGGCCGTTGTGTTGGGATTCGCGGGGGTATTGATCATGGTTCGCCCGACCGGCGACGTATTCGTCCTCGGTGTTTCGGTAGCTATGTGCGCTGCACTCATGCACGCGACGTTGCAGATCATACTGCGCTACCTCGGTCGCTTCGAAAGTCCGGAAACAATCAGCTTCTATTTCCTGGGCGTCGGCACGCTATTGACGGCACTCGCAATGCCCTTCGTCGCGGTAACACCGACCTTGAGCGAAGCACCCTTGCTCGTCGGTGTCGGTTTGTCGGGCGCGACAGCCCAGTGGCTCCTGTCCATCGCCTACAAAAATGCGCCGGCCGCTGTCGTTACCGTATTCAATTACACGAGCATCGTGTGGGCTACCCTGTTCGGCTGGATGATCTGGAATGAATGGCCGCTACCCGTCGTGTTCACCGGTGCAGCAGTCGTCATTGCCTCGAACCTGCTGATAGTCTGGCGGGAAAGTCGCCTGCGGGTCGTCCAATAAGCCAAAGCGACGATCGAGGGTGGGCCCGGCGTAGCGCCCCGACCCTAAAGACCGGCCGCCGCCGCATCGAAGACATCGGACAGCACCTTTAGCAAGGCCTTCTCCGACTGTGCGATCGGGTCGTTATTTGCGCTGGCGACGCTGAGCATCGTCATCAGACCGAGCGCAGACGTCCAGGCACTGAATGCCAATTGTCTGGCCCGTCGCCGCTTTGCCTTGCCAGCATCCGGTCCGGAGAGTCTATCCTCGAGTGCATCAAATAGACGGCGCGTCCGCGGGTGAATCTCATCGCGCAAAGTAAGCTCGTCCAGTTTCGTGTCTACTGTTGAGTACAATTGGGAGCGGCAATAGATCGTCCGAAACGCATCGAGATTCCCACTGTAGTGTGAATAGAACCCCTGAATGAGCGTGCCGAGTACTTTCTTGCTCGCCCTGCGCCCATTGAGAGCCTTCAACAACGACTCAATTTCCGCGTCGAGCAGCGCCGTGACCAGGGCCTGATCCAACGCCTCTTTTGATGGAAAGTAGTGGTACAGGGACTGTTTGGTCATGCCCAGTTGACCAGCGACCGACCCAAGCGTAACGCCATCGTGACCCGATTGGGCCAGGATCGTCTGCGCGCTATCAATGATTTCACGCCTGGCCCGCCGTCGCTTTTGCGCCACTCGTGTCGAAGGTTGATAGGAATCTTTTTTTACCATTGTTCGAATATTTTAACTATGTTAGAATTTTTTGCAAGCCATTGATGAGTATCCCACTATGCTAAACCTCGACAATCCTGTTTTTCATGTCTACCTGATCGCAGCGTCGATCATGATTCTGAAATTGATGATTCAGCCATGGATCACCGTGCAACGCATGATGAAGGTTTCTGCAGGGTTTCGGAGCCCTGAAGACGCGAAGAAGAGTCCTCTGAACCCCAATCCGGTCACCGGGCAAACCGATATCAATGAATATGTCGACCGGTCCCGGCGCATTAACCTCAACGATCTGGAAAGTATCCCGGGTTTTCTGGCAGCGGGATTCCTGTTCGTCCTGACCAGCCCTCCGCTGCTGCTGGCCGAAATCCTCATCTGGACTTACGTCGCGGCGCGCGCAGCGCACTTCATTGCTTACTCAACCGGGCAGTTGCACGACATAAGAGCCACATTCTGGACGTTTAGCTCATTGCCGGTCATTACCATGGCTGCGTATGTTTTGATTTACGCGATTCGCTAGCCAGAGGCAGCGCCAGAAAACAGCAGGGTAAGCCGTCACCAATCGTTCGCGATTCCGTCAAAGTCCGGATGCTGTTGTCGAACCACGCAAAACCGATGCCCGGTCGGAGCTTCCATCACACACCAGGTCTTCACTTTGCCGAGTCGCTTTGCGCCGAGCGCCTCCAGTCTCGAGACTTCGGCCTCGATATTGTCGGTCTCTATATCCAGGTGGACGCGGCTGGGGTGATCAACGCGCTGAACTTCGACATGTAACCCGAGAGTACCGGTGTCGAGCCCTCGGTATATTGAATCTTCCAAAGGACTGAGCCGTCCGACGTCATAGCCCAATGCCTGCCCCCAGAATCGGGCGGCTTCGTCGAGATCGCCGCCTTCGCAATCCACGATAAATCCTGCCAAACGACTTTTATGCATGACTGCAAGCCTCCTTTGCACGGGAGGCTGAATCATACCTTGGATTACATTCTATTTGCTTTTCAGGGCCTTGACCGTGCGCCGCGCTCGTGCGCGCCGAAAGTCCACCAGATTCTGCATCGTGATCGTATCCGATTCCCGGATACGCCTGTCCATCTCGGCATTGATCGCTGGCGCGTTCGAAATCTTTACCCGGTAGCGGCCGAGAGAAATGATGTCATCGTTCCTGAGTATGGCTTTCTGCACGACCCTCGAGTTCACAGTCGTGCCATTGGTGCTATTCAAGTCGAGCAGCACTATTGCATTCGGATAGATCTGCAACATCGCGTGAATTTTGCTGACGTGGCTGTCTTCGATAACGATGTCGGCGAGCTCGGTGCGCCCGATGATGTACTGTTTTTCCGTCAGCTTGTATTCAGCGATCGTCTTGCCATCGCGACTTACAGTGACTTGCGGCACTCGCCTCGTTGCGCGTAACTCGGCCATGCGCTCCATGACTTCCAGTGCACCCTTGTTAAGTGCACCGGGCCATCCACCCGTCAATTCGTGCAACTTCTGGCATATCTGCACGGGAAACACCTTCTCGCTGCGTTCACCACCGGCGGCGATCAGGCGCGTTCGCAGATAGATTACCGTCTCCTGCACGGTCAGCGGATTTAACGAATAGGTCGCAGGATGACGCCGAGTGAGGCTTCGCATGCTTTCGTCACGCAGCAACGCCGCGAGCCTTTCCTTGCCGCTCAAAACGATGCGAAGTGCGTAGGTGCCGCGCACGTCCAGTGCCGCCAGCCAGTTCAATAATCGCAAAGCACTGGGAGTAGCGCGTTCGACGTTATCGATCATCAAAATAGGCGGTCGCCCACTCCGCGTCTCGCTTGTCAGGAATCCGTTCAGTTGTTGTAACAATTGCTCATCGTGCTCCGCCCCGAACTCGATCTTGAACTGGGATAACATTCCGCTAAGTAGCTGGCGCGGCGTTAAGTGACTGCCGTCGAACGTGGCGACCGGCGCATCACGAGACGCCCAGTCCCGCTGTTCACCAATAACGGTCGACTTACCTGATCCAGCTGGGCCGTGAAGTAGTGCAACGCCGTTGCCCTGGCTGAGAGCCGATGCGAGGAAGCGCAGAGCATCCTGGTGGGATTGGTACGCCACAATCAGGCTTTTGTCAGCGAGCTCGCCGAATGCCTGGGTTCCCAACGGGGTTCTTGTCTCTTGCATGTGGCCTCAAAGGACTCTTTTTATTTTCGGCATTATTGCCCTTAGCTGCCCTCAAGCGTAGCTGAGATTCCATAATCTGGCGAATCGGCGAAATTGCGCAAATGTGCTCCGGTTCATATTCCATAATGTGAGGGTCCACCATACTTCCCGGATGGAAAGCTCCCTTTCAGAACTAGGGTTGTACCTGCTGGCTGCCGTGGTGGCCGGCAGCGCGTTCGGCTGGCTTATCCGAAGCGCCCTCGCCAACAGCCGGACACGCCAGCTTGAAGAAGAATGGCAGTCCCGGTTTGACGACGCCAACCGGCAACGGGACCGCCTCAAAAACGAGGCATCCACCCTGCGCACCTCGATTGAGGCCCAGGAAGCGGTCATCCACCAGAGGGACCTCGCCGTAAAGAGAATCGGCATCGAGCTCGAGTCCGCTCGCGAGAAAGACAAGATGATGTCGAAGAACATCTTCACACTTCGCGCGGAACGGGAGGATTTCAAGGCGAAAGTCATATCGTTTCAGAATGCGCTGACCATGTTGAAACGCCAATCGGTCGATATGCAAACAGAATTCCTGAAATCCCGTGACTTCTACAAAAGCGAGCTTGCCAAGGCTTTCGAAAAGCGCAGGGCGCTCGAAGACAAGCTCGAAAATTCCCGAGAGGAATACCAGTCCTTCAGCAACCTGCTGAATGCTTCCCGCTCAGAGCATGCTGCTGTCAATACGATGCTGGCGGCCGCCAAGAAGAGACTGTCGAATCTCGACATCCTGGAGCAGAGCGTGATCTCCCTGGAAGCCGAAAATGCGCAGCTAAAGCACGACAACGCTGTCCTGCGGCAGAACAACGACGCTCTCAATCGCGATGTGTTTGAACAGGAAGAGCTTCGCATTCAGAACAAGGAACTGACGCGCGTTCTGAAGTCGATGGAGGACAGCCGCAAGCAATACGAAAACGACGCACTGCGCTATCGCCAGCATGCCGACAAGTCCGAACAGAAGTCCGAGACGCTGCGTTTACGACTGGACGAAGTCGAGAAGAACTTCATGGAAATGGAAAAACAGCAGCGTACGGCGATCAGCGACGCGCGCAATGCGGCGGCGCATTCGACCAACGGCAAAAAGCCGGCCGAGAAGGAACGGGACAATCTGCAGGAAATCGTCGGCATCGGCAAAGTCTTCGAAAATACCTTGCACGAACTTGGAATTTACAGCTTTCGCCAGTTGGCCAATTTCGGCGTGTCGGATATTTCGCGTGTAAATGCCGAACTCAGGGAATTCAGAGGACGCATGGAGCAAGACGACTGGATCGGCCAGGCCAAAGATCTGCTTTATAAAAAATACGGAAACGCCTGATCACCGCCGCAACATCGACCGAAATATGATATATCGGTCACCTCATGTCAGTCGAAGAACTATCACCGGTTAGCCCCGAGGCGCCGGGCGGAGCGTCGCCCGACCTGGGCATAGGCCTGTGTCTAAGCGGTGGTGGCTATCGTGCAATGTTATTTCACCTTGGTGTCCTGTGGCGCCTTGCCGAGCTCGGTTATCTCAGCTCTGCCGATCGCACCGGCAAACACGGACCGATAGGCACCCTGCAACGCGTTTCTTCTGTATCCGGTGGCTCCATCGTCGCCGGCGTTCTTGGCCTGGCGTGGAACGAACTGAAGGTCGACGATGCTGATCTGCCGGAGCGATTTCGCCGGCTGGTCGTGAATCCAGTTGAACAGTTTGCCAGCAGGACGACCGTTTCAATCTGGTCGGCCGCAATATCGGCTCTCGTCAGCAGCGTCAATAAGAGCCTAACCCGGAACTATCAGCGGCGACTGTACGGCAAGAAGACGTTGCAGGATTTTCCGGACTCGCCGCACTTCGTCATCAATGCAACCAACTTGCAGTCGGGCGCACTGTGGCGATTCTCCAAACCCTACACGCGAGACTGGCGTGTCGGCGAAATCAGGAACCCGACCGATACGATTGCCAAAGTGGTCGGCGCGTCCTCCGCCTTTCCTCCGTTCCTGTCGCCTGCGCGCTTTAAGTATGACGAGTCACAATACACGCCTGGCAGCGGCATGGGATTGCAAATGCCGCCGTACACCACACGCCCGGCGCTTTCCGATGGTGGCGTATACGACAACCTGGGACTCGAGACCGTATTCAAGAACTTCCAGACGGTTATCGTCAGTAACGCGGGTGGCCAGTACAGGCCAAAGAAGAAAATTATTGGCGACTGGATTCTGCAAAGTTACCGCGTGATGAATACAATCGATAACCAGGTTCGTTCGTTGCGCAAGCGGGTATTGATTTCGTCGCTTGCATCCCTGGATAAATACGGCGCCTACTGGAGCATTCGCAGCGACATTTCGGGATACCCCGCCGAAGGCAAACTGCCCTGCCCGCACGAACAAACCCGGGAACTGGCGGACATCCCCACCGATCTCGCGGCAAAAGACAAGACCACCCAACGTAGACTGATCAATTGGGGGTATGCTATATGCGACGCTGGCATTCGATCATGGGTGGAAGACGGGCTGCTGCCACCCAACGACTTCCCCTATCCCAATGAGCGGGTTGGCTGATGACAAACAGAATGACAATTTCGTTCGAGGGCGACCATGTACGCGCTGAGTCATACGGTGGAAAGTCACTGGACTGGTCTCGGAAACTTTGGCCCGCAATCGTCGAAGCTTGTGAGGCAAACGACTGTTACAAGGTACTGGGCATCGCCGAGTCATCAAAGCCGGTCAGTATCATGGAAGGCTTCGAACACATCGCTCTTTTCCGCGAGCTGGGCATCAGCACAAAATACCGAATTGCCTGGGTCGAACTGAATCCTTCCGCTGTAAAGACACTTCGGTTCATCGATGCGGCACTCTTTAACCGCATGCTGCCGGGCCGTGCTTTCCGGACTGAGGAAGAAGCTCGCAGCTGGCTGTTCGGAAAAAGAGGCTACTGACGCTGCACGACGCCGATCGACTCCAGCGCTGCCAGGTACTCTTCAACATACTCCAGCGGCACATCGCCCAGCTCGGCGACCAACCAGTCCCGGATATCGCTAACAGTGCGCTTTCCGTCGACGAAATTCAGCGCTTCGTAAGCGAACATGCCACCGTCACCATGGGCCGTACTGTGATTCGCCAGGCGCAGATTCGCTGCCCGTTCCGCACCCAGCCTGTCGTCGATGTACGAATAGCCGAATGCGTGCATCGGACCTCTTATCTCCTTGTTGCGCGCGTAGACAGTTTCATTTCGCGGGACGAACATCCCCGGTTCGGGCGTAACGAGCAGTTTTTCCATGCCGTCAAGCCAGGCAACAGCCCCGGCGTGGTCATTTTCATCCAGGGATGCGAACGGCTCGACGCTGTGCACCTTGCTGCGTTCCAGGTTGAAATGAATTCGCGTTGTGGCTGCAGCATCGATAGCGGACAGACTCGCGCGTCGCTCAGCCAACTCTGCACTGCGCTGCAAGGCGTTTCGCTTCAATAGCCGCAGCACAGCCGGTACATCTTCATCCGAGAAATTCGCGAGATACCAGGCGCTGACCGCACCGATAAATGCCGCGCGCTTCAGCTTGGTCGGATCGATATTGGCTGCGAGGTCGAAGTTCGTGTGTATGTAACGATCGGGCCAGTCATGAAGGTACAGGCCCGGAATACGCCACGTGCCCTCGAAAAAGACATCATGGTCGCTACCCATATCGAGGCCCTCCATTAAGGCCTGCTGCGGTTCCTTACCTCCTTCGGGCGCAACCAGGGGAAAGGCAACAGACTCGCCATCAGCGTAACGCTGGGTTTGATCATTCACAAAAATGCCAATCTCATGTCCGAGATCACTGATGAAGGACGGCACGCTGTAAGGACCACCCGAGATTCGGAACACGGACTTCGTAACAGGCCCACCACCGACCATATCCATATGAATGTTGGCTTTGATCTTCGAGGGATTGTCGTGCTCGACCAGGTACATGATGCTGCCCTCGATCTCCGCCGGCCACAGGAAACGCAGTGTTCGCGATGGTCGCTTGAGCTGGCCGCTCTTTATTAGCGCGCTTAATGTGCGCGCGACTTCGAGTATGGCGACGCACCCGGAAGCATTGTCATTCGCGCCGGGCCGCGGATGGTCGAGATGACATGTGAAATGGATTTCTTCCGCCGATTTGTCCGTCCCGGCAATCGCGGCCGTGGCGAATCGGTATTTGCCGCTTTTGTGACTGGCGTCAACCCTGGCGTGGAACAAGACCGTCTCGCCGTTGCCAAGTCGTTGCTGCAATGCTCTCGCTTCGCCCAATGAGATCATGAAAGCAAAGGAACGTGTTTTTGGAAAGGAACTCAAGTGACCCCATCGAACCAGGCGATCATCCTCCTTCCACCAGGCCGACTTCTGGTTGGGTGCATACGAGATGATCCCGGCTGCACCGAACTTGCCAACGGCGCGTTCAACCACTGCCTCGGGCTGGCTGGATGTCAGGACCAGCTTACCTTTCAGGTCCTTGCCCTTGTAGTCGTCGTCGTGGGTACCGCTACCGATATTAACCAGCGAGGCCGTTACCTCGGCAGACAGACTGTCCTGGGCCAGGCTCAGCGGGACAGCATCCCAGTCTCCCAGTTTCCGGATCCGCGATGTTTTGCCATCGACCTCCTTCACTTCCCACAATTCTGCCTCGCGGACATCCCAGGCGGGACGCGACTTTTGTGTT
>Ga0224496_10000516_pt1 | contig 26749 bp, 33 predicted proteins | sample SF_Jul11_sed_USG_2_FD_168127 | JGI IMG/M metagenome (GOLD analysis project Ga0224496, IMG submission 168127) | Sediment microbial communities from San Francisco Bay, California, United States - SF_Jul11_sed_USGS_8_1 | ecosystem: Environmental > Aquatic > Marine > Sediment | place: USA...
GATGAGCGATGGTGAACAACAGGAGGGCCAAACAATGGAGGCACTTCTCTATGCTGGTTCTAATCATATTGATAATTTAACTATTCTAATAGATAGAAATAATATTCAACTAAGTGGTAACACCAAAGATATTTTACCCCTAGGAAACTTTAGGCAAAGAATTAGACATTTTGGTTGGCATGTAATTGAAGTAGATGGAAATAATACTGAAGAGATTACTAACGCCTGTCAAATAGCTAAAAATATCAAATTTAGACCAACAGCCATTATTTGCCATACTATTCCTGGTAAAGGAGTTTCATTTATGGAAAATGATTATACATGGCATGGCAAAAAACTTTCTCAAGAAGATTATCAAAAAGCAATTAATGAATTAACAAAAAAAATATAATTTATACTAATCATGAACGATGAATTAAAAACTACTAGAGATGGATTTGGGGAAGGTCTACTTCAGGCAGGCAAAGATAATGATCAAGTTGTAGTTGTTAATGCAGACTTAGAAGAATCTACTAGAGTTCATTTATTTAAGAAGGAATTCCCAAACAGATTTTTTCAAGCCGGAGTAGCAGAACAAAATATGATGGGCATTAGTGCTGGCTTAGCACTAGGAGGGAAAATTCCTTTTGCCACTAGTTTCGCTATCTTCTCCCCTGGACTAAATTGGGAACAGATTAGAATTGCAACAATTTCAAAACTGAATATTAAGATTGCCAGTACTCATGCAGGACTTTCTAACGGTCCTGATGGAGTAACTCACCAAGCTCTAGAAGATATTGCCATGATGAGAGTACTGCCAGATATGACAGTAGTTGTACCTTCAGATTTTAACCAAGCAAAGTTAGCCACACAATTAATTGCACAAGTTAAAGGACCTTGCTACTTAAGGTTATCTAAGACACCTACTCCTATTTTAAAAACAGATCAACCATTTGAAATTGGTAAAGCTCAAATTATAAAAACAGGCACTGATCTCACGATTATCGCTACTGGAAACATGATTCATCAAGCAGTTGAAGCTACAAGTCAACTTGAAGAACAGGGGCTTAGTGTTGGCCTTATCAATATGCATACAATTAAACCATTAGATAAAAAGGCTATCTTAAATGCAGCTCAAAATTCTAAAGATATAGTTACTATTGAAGAACATCAAATTGCAGGAGGACTTGGTTCTGTAATTAGTGAATATCTTAGTTCTGCTCATCCAATAAGGATTGTCAGAATAGGAATCAAAGATCGTTTTGGTCAATCAGGAACAATAGAAGAATTATATGCTGAATATAACCTAGATGTAGCAAGTATCGTAAAAAAAATTTCTCAATCAATAAATGAAGAAATAATTTAATTGCTGCTTAAAGCTTACACTTACTTTTTTGAATAAAGAAAAAAGAATCTAACAAATAGATATAAAAGTAATCCTTGCCATAACCAAGCATAAAGAATAACTACTTTTGATATGAATGGCAACCAATCACAAAGAAACAGTCCTGATTGACTACAAGAAAAAAAGTTTCTTACAAAAGGTACTATCAAGTTTTTCCAAAATATAATTATTCCAAATAATGTCGCTACTGGTAAAAGCGCCATCCATGAATAAACCCTATCATGAACTACAGTCTGCATTGTTTGATAAGGGTGCAACAAAAAACCCAAGGTTATCTGACCAAGAGAATAGAAGATAGAAATAATAGCTTTAGATTTATCAACTTTCATACTATAAATATCATTTTAACATGAGCTATACTAAAAGAACTGGTAGTAAGTATATTTTTATATGAAGAAAAAAATTATTAAATCAACATTATTTGCATTCTTAGCCATTCTAATGGTAGCTCCCCAAGCTTTAGCTCTAGAAATCTTCGTTGATGACTATGGAACTGTAAGATTCTATCAAGGAAGTGTACTAGGTAGGGATGATGACAGTGAAGAAGATCGAGACGATGATCATGAAGAAGATAAGGATGATGATAAAGAAGATGACCATGATGATGACAATGATGATGATGATGATGATGATGATCACGAACGTGAAAGAGAAAGAGAAAGAATTGAAATTAGGCAATCAGCACCATTGAAAACCCTCTACTCTTCATCAAAAAAAGAGATTAAATTTAAATCAGAAGATGATGGAAGGTATAAAATAGAAGTTCAGGATGGAGATAATAAATACAAAATTGAACGTCGTTCGACAGATCCATCTAAATTCACAAAAAAAGAAGCAATAGAAGCACAATCAATTGACTTTAGTTTTCCAACAGATGCTAAATCAAGCAGATCTACTGAAGATAGAGTTGATTACTTTAAAGATAAGTACTCTCAAAGAACAGAAGTACAAAGCCTAGATGAAGAAGATAGAGAAAAAGCTATTGAAAAACGTCAAGAGGATTATAAAAAATATTTAGAAAAACTTCAGGAAGAAAGAAAAGACAAAGCCCAAGAGCGTGTAGAGATTAGAAGTAGATTTGGCGAAGGACAAGAAGGAGAATTTGAAATTAAATCAGGAAAATCTAAAGCTAAATTAAAAGGGGCTGACTTTTCTTACGATACAGAAACTGGAGAAGTCATTGTTACTACTCCTTCTGGACAAGAGCACTTCTTGCAACACCTTCCAGATCAAGCAATTGATAGGATGACAGAAAATGGTTTCTTTGTAGATGATAATCAAGAAATAGAAATTGAAACTACTGAAGATGGCCAAGTAAAATATAAATCTAATGCTAAAAAGAGTAAAAGATTTTTAGGTCTCTTTAATAGACAAGTTGAAACAGAAGTTGTTCTAGATGATTTAACTGGAGAAATTGTTGAAACTGAAGCTCCAGCAACTGGACTTTCTAGTTTATTAAACTTTTTGTCATTCTAAGAAAAGACCAATATTAGTTTAAAAACTACGTAAAAGCAGGGTTAACACCCTGCTTTTTTAATTTAATTAAATTTAACAAACTAAATATTTTATACAAAAAGTAATCATTTCCACCAGGCTTGCTTGACTAGAAAATACCATTTGCAGTATGAAAAAAAATAGATTATAAGTATGAAGTATGATAAAGTATGACAGTTAATATATTAAAGAAAGACAATGAAAAAGAAAACCCGCCTTACTATCACACTGTCCCACGACTTACTCAAAAATGTCGATGCTACTATAGATGAGCAATTGATTAGAAATCGCTCACAAGCAATTGAACATCTGATTCAACAAAGTTTAGGAAAAAAAGTTTCAACTGCAGTTATTCTGACCGGAGGTTCACAAAAGAATCAACGCTGTTTAAAAAAAATTAATGACCGATATTTACTCTCAATTATCATTGACCATCTTAAAGAACATGATATTACCAATATAATTCTCTGTGGTGGAAAAGATAATAATAAAATATATGACATCTTTGGAGATGGAACTCACTTAGGAGTTGACCTTCAATATGTTCAGGAGCTAAACCCACTTGGTACAGCAGGGGCAATTAAAAAAGCAGAAAGCTATATTTCAGGATCAACCTTTATTGTTTTACATGGTGATGTGCTAACTAACCTTAATATCTCAGACTTCATTGCCTTCCATAAAAATGAGCAATCTATCGCCACTATTGGTGTCAAACCAAGGCTTGGCGAGAAAAAATATGGCATGGTAAATCTTCAAGGAAACAAAATAATTAAATTTGATAAATCTAGTGCTAATGTTGGAATTAGTATTATCAATACTGGACTCTATGTCTTTGACACAAAAGTTCTTAATTTTATACCAAAGAATAAACCAACAAATTTAGAAGATGATATCTTTCCTCTTTTAGTAGAAAACAAAGAACTGTCTGCTTTTATCTTTCAAGGTATCTGGTATGACATCTCAGAGAAGAAAGACTATGACGAGGCAGTTGGCCGTTGGTAAAAGACAAATATATAAACCTTAGCGGTATAAAAATAGTCAAAAGGAGCAAAGCTCATGGCAAAAAAATTACAAAAAAATAAAACAGATATTCTGGTTTATAAGGCTGTTTTTGGAAAAGACAAACAAAAACAAAAAGCCCGTTTTGAAATTTGGCAAAAAGCTACTAACAATGGAATTATCCCTGCTTCTATCAATGATTTTTATATGGCAATTGGAGCTAACAAAGTAAAGAAACAACTGACTGTCCCTGCCATGAATATTAGAGGTATGGCCTATGACACAGCTCGTGCAGCCTTTAAATCAGCCAAAAAACATAAGGTTGGAGCAATGATCTTTGAGCTAGCTCGTTCAGAAATGGGCTACACAGATCAATCTCCACAAGAATATGTGATAGTAATGATGGCTGCTGCTTTAAGAGAAGGTTGGACTGGACCTTTATTTATCCAAGGAGATCACTTCCAAGCTAAAGCAGCTGGAATGGGAAAAGCAAAAACCGGAGAAATTAATACAATCAAGAAACTTGTTACAGACGCTATTGAGGCTGGTTTTTATAACATTGATATTGATATGTCTACTTTAGTAGACCTAGACAAGAAAAAAGAAATAGACCAACAAAAACCTAACGTAAAATACTCTCTTGAAATTGCAAATCTCGTTAGAAAAATAGAACCAAAAGGAGTTACTGTTTCCCTGGGTGGAGAAATTGGTCATATTGGGGGTAAAAATAGTAACCTAGCTGACTTTAATGCCTATATGAGTGGCTTTGATAAGGGATTAAAAAAAGGTATGGTTGGAATGAGCAAAATTAGTGTCCAGACAGGTACTCACCATGGTGGAGTTGTCCTTGCCGATGGATCCTTGGCTGATATTAGCGTTGACTTCTCAATCCTCTCTTCCATTACCAAAGAAGGTAAGAAGAAATACAAAATGGGAGGAGCAGTTCAACATGGGGCCTCTACTCTCCCTGATGAATTCTTTAGCCAATTTAGACAATCTGAAGCTGTAGAAGTCCATCTTGCCACTGGTTTTCAAAACATCCAAATGGACCATCTTTCATTTCCCAAAAAATTACTAAAACAAATGTATCAATGGTTAGATGAGAAAAAAGGTGATGAAAGAGGTAAAAACCAAACCAATGAACAATTTCATTACAGTCTCAGAAAAAAAGCTTGGGGAGAATTTAAACAACAAACTTGGGATATTACAGAAGAAAATAGAACAAAAATTAGATCCAGTTTAGCTAAGCGCTTTGAATTCTTCTTTAAAGAACTTAATGTGACAGATACCCAAGAATTAATTCTTAAACATGTTAAACCAGTCATTGCAGAAAAAAGTCTTGTTGACTTTGCCATTGGCTCAGACAAAGTTAAGGAAGTAATAGGCTTATCAGACTAATGCACAAAATAACTAACATAAGCACTCATCTTTATGACCTTCATACATTTTCCCAAAAGAGTTTGGAACTGGCTGACGTACTTAATCAAATCGTACTAGCTGCAAAGTTTGTTTCACGAGAGGTCAATAAGGCAGGGTTGACGGATATCCTTGGAGCTGCAGGTCACACCAATGTCCAAGATGAGCAAGTCCAAAAACTTGATGTCTATACCAATGAAATTTTTATTGAACTAATGAGACAATCTCCTCATGTCAAAGCCGTTGGATCAGAAGAAGAAGATAAAATAATTATCTTCAAGGGAAAAAATAAGAATAATGCAAAATATATTGTTCACTTAGATCCCTTAGATGGATCTTCTAACATTGATGTTAATGTCAGTGTTGGTACTAACTTTGCAATTTTTGAAAAGAAAAGTAAGGGTAAAGGTATTACAAAAGAAGATTACTTACAAAAGGGTAAAGATGTTATTGCAGCTGGATATGTAGTCTATGGTTCAAGTACTATGCTTGTTTATTCTTCTGGAAAAGGAGTTCATGGTTTTACTCTGGATCCATCAATAGGAGAGTTTATTCTTTCTCATGAGAACATTATGATTCCTAAAGAAAGCACAATCTATAGCATTAATGAAAGCTATGAACCCAAATGGAAAGATGATTTTACTGCGCATATTAAAAAAATGAAAACAAATGATGATATATCTGGTAAAGCAAAAACTGCCAGATATATTGGTTCACTAGTAGCCGACTTTCATCGAAACCTGCTCAAAGGTGGTATCTACCTTTATCCAGCAGATAAAAAATCGCCCAACGGAAAATTAAGACTTCTTTATGAAGGGATTCCTTTCGCCTTTCTAGCTAAGCATGCGGGTGGTTATGCTAGTAATGGTCAAATGGATGTTCTAGAAATAGAACCCACAGAACTTCATCAAAGAATTCCATTATTTGTTGGGAATACAAAGGATGTAAAAGCAATTGAAAAATTGCTTAAAATCTAAAGTTACAGACAGGTAACACAATGACTTTAATCAACTGATTGAAGTTAAATAGAAAAGCAGGGTGCGGGCCCTGTTTTTCTTATTAGTTATCTAGTTATTTTCTATTGGTGTAAATGCATCCATCCCTGCAGCTAAGTATTCTTCAGCAGTTTGAAATCTTTCTTGAGTTTCTACCTCTAATGCTTCTTTAAAGAATGTGATCATTTTATCCAAATTCAACCCATAATTTGAGCAATATTGTTTTAATAACAACCAATCCGGATTGTCTTTAGTCGGCTCATCATCATTAACGTTATCTAAAACATTATCTTTTGCATAACCTGCCATAGCTTCAAATTTCAACATGTCTAAACTTTTACCTTTATAAATTCTATTTCCAGTAATTAAACGAAATAAAGTAAGGGTTAATGAATACAGATCAGAAAGCAGTAATTCACCACTTCCCAATGCTTTTTCTGGAGAGAGAAACTGAGGGGTGCCTAAAGATATGTCATCATCAATAACTTCGTCTGATACCCCAAAATCAGTTAGTTTAAAACCTTCTCTTGTCATCAAAATATTAGCTGGTTTGATATCGTAGTGTTTGATTGGAGCTTTTACTCCACGTCTTTTCCTACTTTCACTAATAAATTTGATCGCTGAAACCATATCTTGCATGAGCTTCTTAATTAATTCTGGAGGTAGAACTTTTTTACCATCCAACTCTGCACCTGTATTAAATTTACTTTTTTCTGAAGTTAATACATCTAAAGATGGTGAATGATCCGGACTAATTCCCTCCATGACGATCCCATCTCCTAATAAACCCCCTTGATCCTGAACAGTATCTGCAAAATTTATATAGTTATAAACTCTGACAATATTCTTATGTTCACTATTAGCATGAGTTTGAGCCTCTGCTTTTAAGTAATCTAATTTTTCTCTACTAACTTCGGTGGAAGGCAATCTTTTAATTACAATTGGAATTGCTAAATTTAGGTCAAAGCCATGAATAATACTGGCCATTCCTCCACTTGCTGTTCTTTTTAAATTAAGTAGATACCTTGCTTTCCCTTTTTTTTGAGATAATTTTCTCCTAACCTCAGATTCACCTAGTTGCAGTTCCTGTTCGATAATAACTAGTTCTGGTCTATCACCGCTTTTAAGATCTAATAATTGTAATAAATCAATAGCTTCTCTGACAGACATCTTATCTGTAAGATTGGTCAGTTCATCTTCATCAAATAGATCAAATTTTGATAAAATATTCTTTATTGATTCTCTATTTGCTCCATCCAATTCTTCAGTTATTTTAAAATCTTTTGGATGAGAACTCATTAGTTCTTGAAGTGGTCGATACATATACATAAACTATATCATAGGATGATAACCCAGATTCAAGTTTCTTTAATGATATACTACCTATAATAATTATGATCACACTACAGCCACACTCAGGAGCTATTATGTTAGCTCTTCGATACCATCTTAATCATCCAGAAATAGAAAACTTTGATATTAGAATGACAGAACCTAGGTCAAATATATATAGAGTAGTCCTTGCATCAAAAAATAATGAAATAATTAGTTTTAGAACAGGCAAAGATTGGCCTTGCTACTCAAAAATTAGAGTTAACTCTAACCAAACAAAATTTACTCTTGGTCATGACCACTCTCCGGTACAAGAAGAATTTAAAATTGATGGTAAAAAAATATACCTTGGTAGTGTTAGAACAGAAGCAGGGTTACAAATTAACTTTGAAGGAGAGTTTAATTCTGTCAAGACTTTAGAAATAAAACAAAGTTATCGTTTACCAAGTGGCCGATCTGTATATAAGTCTAGAAAATATGAAATAGATAATAAGTGGTAAATAAATAATATGTCACACAAATCAGCAGAACTAGAATCACCAAGAAATTCTAAAATAAGAGAAATATCCAAGAAGCCACTTACTAAGATAGTTGAACTTCTTGATAACGCCTTTCCTTGGCTTACTCCAAATGAAGTAACAGTTTTAGGAACAGCAGGGTTAGGAGTATTAATTATTTACACTTCTAAGTTAGAAAAAGAGGGTAAAATTGATTTACAAACTTCACTTAAATTACTAGCAGCTTTTGCTGCTCTTTCTGGAACTGATGCGATTGATGGATCACTAGCACGATATAAGGCAGAACAAGGTGATACAAGTCATGACTCAAGTATTGGTCAATTAGTTGATTCACTATCAGATCGCTTACAGGAAGCATTTCTTTCTTGGCTAGCAATGTACCGAGCAGCAGAACAAGGTGATAAATTATGGTTAATCACTGCTACTCTCACAGCCATTACAAATCCACTTAGTAGTCTCGTTAGAGCTTGGGCAGAATCTAAAGGCATAGCTGTTCCAGAAAGTGGCAAGAACTTATTCGAACTATTAGGAACCAGACTAGGAAGAGCTGCTACCTCAACTACTAGATTATTACCTCCAATTGAAATTGGTGATACATCTGCACAAGCTATTATTGATGGATTAACTGCAGCAGCAACAACAAAGATTACGTTAAGTAGACTACAAGCAGTTCAAGAAGGTAAATTATCAGATGAACCATTAGCACTTGATGAAAAAACAATTAATGATGCTAAGAGGAGATTTAATTTACTTAGTGGCTTAGCTGTTATTACTGGTTTAACGACAAGTTTCTTACTCTATAAATTATTGAACAAACAAGATAAATAAAAATGACAAAAAAATATAAAGTTCTTCTCTACTATAAATATGTAAATCTTGAAAATCCTCAAGAAGTGATGTCCTGGCAAAGAGAACTATGTGAATCATTGAACCTTAAAGGTCGAATTATCATTGCTGATGAAGGTATTAATGGAACTCTGTCGGGGCTAGAAAATGAGTCTGATAAATACATAAGAGAGACAATGTCTCGACCTGAGTTTTCTGATATGGAATGGAAAATTTCTTACTCTAATGCACAAAACTTTCCCAAGATGAAGATTAAATATCGTCCAGAGATTGTTACCCTTGGAGTAAAGAAAACGGGTAAAGATGTTAACATTGATAATAAAGCCCATTATATTGAACCAGAAGAACTTCTTAATCTTTATGAAAATAATGAAAACTTCTTGATTTTAGATGCAAGAAATTTGTATGAAGCCAATATTGGGAAATTCAAAAATGCACTTACTCCACCAATTGACAGTTTCCGTGAGTTCCCTGCCTTTGCCAAAACTATAGAAGATTACAAAGATAAAGAGATAGTTACATATTGTACTGGTGGAATTCGTTGTGAAAAGGCATCTGCATACCTAAGAGAAAATGGCTTTAAAAAAGTTAGACAATTACACGGTGGAATTCAAACATATGGAGATAAAACTGGTGGTAAACATTTTGAAGGGGAAATGTTTATCTTTGATGATAGATTGCACATACCTGTCAACACAGTTGATCCTAAAATTATTTCAGAATGTAAATTTTGTAATACAAAAGTATCAAGATATATTGACTGCAATCTAATAGGCTGTCCTAGTTTATTTATCTGTTGTAGTGAATGTGAAGAGGAAAACAATGGTTCTTGTTCTAAGGAATGTTTTGATAAGATTAATGAAACTAATGCATCACTAAGAAATAATAAGACAGTTGTTCAAGCAAATGTATAAACAAAAACCCACCTACTGAAATGGTGGGTTTTGATGTCTATTGTAGCTTTTATTCAGGTCGGGGAATTTTTCCCCAGGTCATATTAATGAGTTCGACATAATCTGAGTTTATATTTCCCAGAATGCCTTTTACAACAATATTTGTTGAGGACATTTTTGAATTCAAAAGAATATCATCAGTTATCCCCAGACTAATTAACTTGTGTGCAACAAACATTGCTCCCTTTTGTATTCCCTCTTCATTTATTGAGGGATCCCAAACGGGAATCGACTGAAGCAGACGTTGACGTATTTTTTCAAAATTTGTCATGTCTGCTTGAATTTCAGAATCTCCAAATGGAGGATATTTTGTACTCAAGTTATCACCTACAATCTTTATATGAACATAGACTACACGATAATTATATCATAAGAAGCCTATAATTTAAAACGCGCGGTTGGATAAAAAGGAAATAAAGTAACAAATTGTGACCATAGACCTTCCGAATCCGAACCAAATCATCTCTGATCTGGTCTCATTCTTTAATCATTTTCTACCTGAGTTACAAAACTTCTCTGCTTCTCTCAGCTAAATATATTCCTAAAGGTAGACAAACTAAATTACTATCAATATCATTATATATATGACAGAAATGTATCACAATGAAGCTGGAAAAAGCAGGCCTCTTACCGAAGATGCTGTGGAACAATCTCAAAAAAGGAGAGAGTGGTTTGATAATTTTGAAAAAAGATTAATTCCAAGACTCCCAGATGAACTACAATCAGTTAAATTTCAAATAGTTGGCTCTGTAAAAGATAATGCTGCCTCAGAAGAAAGTGATATTGATATTGTCATCAGGTATAAAGGATCAAGTCCTACAGCTGAAGCAATTATTAGAAATGAGATCGCAAAACTGATAAAAGAAATGAAAGAGAACGACGAAATCACTTTTGATGTTGAAGTACAACAACCAGGCAATCCACATCAGTTCTCTGCCATAGCAATGTTTAAAAGACAGCAACATTAGAAAGAGCTGTGACCCCAAGCAGAGTCGAACTGCTCTTCCCAGGATGAGAACCTGGTGTCCTAACCGATAGACGATGGGGCCATTTTCAAAACAAACAATAGTTGTATCTTGAGATGATATTTTATCATACTTAGAGATTGTCATCCTCATAAAGTTTAGTTATGATAATAGTAATGACAGAAAAATTCAGTAATCAATCAGGACAAGTAGGAGTAGCTATTCTTCTCACAATGACAGTTCTTCTGACCATGGGTCTTTCTGTTGCCTCCAGAAGTACAGAAGATCTTTTCTTATCTGAACAACAATCAGAATCAGCAAGAGTCTTTAATGCAGCAGAGGCTGGTATTGAAGATGCCCTTTCTTCAAGTTTTGATTTTGAAGGTAATACATCAGCAGGATCAATTAGTACTATCTCCGATACATCAGTAGACTATGCAGTAACAAAACAAAATGTCCTCGAGACACGTCTCTTCGAGGGTGTAAGTGTAAAAGTTGATGTTGATGATTCAGGAGTTGGGACAGGCTTAACAGCAGACAGAGGTGTAGTCATTGAATGGTCAAAAGAAACAGACTGTGTGGGTCAAGATCCTGCTTCACTAATTGTTTCAGTTTTTTATGATGATGCCGGAACAACAAGAGCTAGATATTATGCCTATGGAGCTTGTAGTAGATCTGATGGTTTCACACTAGCTTCAGATAGTGCAGGAAATTATTACAAACAATTTACTCTTCCTCTAGTAACTGGAGACCTCTTTATCAGAATAAAAACAGTCTATAACGACACTCATATCAGAGTATCTGGTGATGGATGGACACTACCTGTTCAAGCGTACAACATTAGATCAGAAGCTAAAAATGACTTAGGAAATGAAACCCGTGCAGTTGAAGTAAACAAAACTTTAGACGCCGCACCTGCTATCATGGATTATGCATTATTTAGCGGTACAACAATTGTAAAATAGATCACTATGCCTGCCTTAGCCCTTGATATTGGAACCTATACTATTAAAGCTATTTCTGGAAAACCAGGTAAATCTGTTGTTGTAGATAAGGCTGTAGAGAGTTTTAACACTACTGGAATTGTTGTTCCAACAGATGAACCTCAAACTGAAAAACTTGTAGAAGCAGTTGGTAATTTAATCTCAGACCATAAATTACCAAATACTGATGTAAGACTATCTCTTCCAGAAAGTATTGTTTCAACTAAGATCATCAATATGCCTCGCCTCTCTGATGCAGAGCTATCTTCTGCAATTGGTTGGCAAGCAGAACAATATATTCCTATTCCTCCAGAAGAATTAACACTAGAATACAAAGTTCTCTATCGCCCCCCTAAAAATGTCCCTAATGAACAGATGAGAGTACTTTTAGTTGGTACCAGAAAGACTTTGGTAGAAAAGTTCATCATGACCTTCAATTACTTAGGGATAGAACCAACCTTACTTGAAACACAAATCCTCTCTGTGGTCAGATCTCTTCAATTTGAAAATACAGATCCAACCACACTAATAGTTCATATGGGAGCTAATACAACAATACTTGCCGTTGTTCACCAAGGAGAATTAGCCTTTGTTTTTAACCATATGAGTGGCTCACAGACACTAACCAAATCACTTCAAGCAAGCATCGGCCTTGATGCTGACCAAGCTGAACAATATAAGAGACAGTATGGTTTGGATGAAACTCAATTCCAAGGAAAAGTTCAAACTGCTTTACTCCCTGCTGTAAAAGTTTTAACTGATGCAATGCAAAAAGCAACAAGATTTTTTGTCAACCAAAACCCAACAGCTTCAATTCAAAGAGTACTTCTATCAGGTGGTGGAGTGCAACTTCCTAACTTTGTCCCTCATATAACCAATACTTTAGGTGCAGAAGTACTCGTTGCTTCTCCATTTGCTGCAAGTACTGGTAATATCCCAGAAGCAAACCATGCAGCAATGACTGTTTGTATGGGTCTTCTAAATAGGGAACTGTAGGATATGGAAAGAGAAATTAACTTTGTCCAAGGACGAAGGAAAAAACTAACCAAAAGTCAAAAAGTTGACCTTAAAATTTTTAAAGGAGTGCTTGGTGTTTTTGGAGTGTTTGTTGCTATTTTTCTAATCACCCTAGGAGTAGATTTTTATCTACAATTTCAAGTAAAAAGTGCAAAAGATCAACAAAAGCAAATGGAAAGACAAGTTGCTGCACAAGAAAGCATAGAACAATCCATTGTAATTACTACAGAAAAACTTAAAATTCTCTCTGAACTTTTTGAATTGAGATACGATAAACAAGCCGCAATTGATTTTTTCTCTGAGATATTTGGATCTCAAGTTTTAATTAAAGATATTAATTATGAAGCCGGCGAAAGAATCCTCTCCTTAAGACTTCAATCGCCATCAATTTTTATTTTAGAAAGTGTATTTGAAGAATTATCAAACCCAGAAGTTGAGGAACAGTTTGGACAAGTAAATAAAACTGATTTAGTAAGAAATGACCGAGGCGGATATAATATGGCAATCACCCTCAGTCTTGTAGAAGAATCCAAAACTAAGAAAAAGTAATGGCAGATACTCAAAAATTAAAAACTACTAACCAACAAACTAACTTTAGATATATTTATAATACTAGAAAATATTTAGTATGGTCAGGAGTTATTGGTTTAATTACAGTTGTTCTCCTCTTTGCATCACTTATCCCTCAAATAAACTCAATTACAAGTCTTTATGATGATCTTCTTAAAGAAAATAAGAGACTAACACAACTAAAACTAAAAGTAGCCCAACTAACTGATTCTACAAATTCTTTAATTGTCACAAATTCAGAGAGGGTTAATAATGCTTTACCTTCAAAAAAACCATTGCTGGAATTATTAACTGCTTTAAATGCAGTTGGTAGTCAAACTAAAGTATCATTCGATGATATTTCACTTACTCCAGGAAAGATTTCTACAGAAAGTGCTGAGCCTAAGTCTTCAAAAAGAAGCAAAGACAAAAAGAAAACTACTACATCAAAGAAATATGAAACACTAAGTGTGGATATAAACGTTACAGGAAAAATTGAAAATATCAATAACTTTCTTAGAGAAATAGAAAATATTGCTCCATTCTCTACAGTGACAGCGATGTCTTTAAATGAACGAAGTAGTAATAATCCTAATCAAGAGTTTACTGATGCAATCTTTGAAGCAAAGTTAACTGTTTCAACATATTTCTTTACCAAAAGCGTCGCAGCAAATATTGATGCGGCACTGCCAGAACTAACAGTAGCTCAAAGAGAAATAATTGATGCCCTACAAGGCTTCACTTATACAACTCTTGAAGAACAGTACCAAATAAGGGGTGGAGGATTAGAAAACCTCTTTCCAGGGATAGGATCAATACCAATATAATATTGGTAAATAAAAATAAATAAACTTATTGGAAAATTAGTCTTCTAATTTAATAAAGACTCTTATACCTTCTTTAACAGCTCGAACTTTTGCAATTGATCTAATAGATTCAATTACAGCACCTCTTTTACCAATAACACGTCCCATGTCATCTGGATTTACTTTAAGGAAGTACTCAAAACCACGATCTGTTTCTTTCTCTTCGACTGTAACGTCCTCAGGATAATCTACAAGATGAATTAATAAATATTCAAGTAAATTTTTCATGATGTGGTTTCTTTAATTAAGAATTACTTTGTAGCTTCTTCAGCAGGAGCTTCAGTTTTTACTTCAGCAGGAGCTTCTGCTTTAGCTGATTCTTTAGCTTCTTTTTCTGCGACAACTTTTGCTTTAGCTTTTTTTGAAAGTTGATCTTTCTTTTCTGGGAAAGGATTACCTGACTCGTATCTTTTAACTAATGCGGCAACAGTATCAGTTGGTTGGGCACCTTGGCCAATCCATTTCTTGTACTCTTCCATATTAATTTCTAGAGTCTTTGGAACTTGAGTAGGAGCATAGTGACCAACTAAGGCTACATAGCTACCATCTCTTTTATCACGAGCTTCATTAACTACGATACGATAGTGAGGTTGATTTCTTTTGCCAAATCTGGCGAGTTTTACTTTAAGCATAGGTTTTTATTTTTTTGCCCTATTAAGGGTATTAATTTCTTTAGACAATGTCAATAGAGTGTGAATTATATCACTCTTGGCCAAAGCTCTCAAGTGCTTGTCTTGCAGCGTCTTGTTGAGCGACTTGCTTACTTTTACCAACTCCTTCTGCGACCTTCTTGTTATCAATATAAACAGCTACAGTGAACTGCTTATCATGATCAGGACCTTCTTCACTGACAACTTCATATCTGGGTGCATCAGAACTTTTAGCCTGGACAACTTCTTGAAGCAAGCTTTTTCCATCTCTATATAGCTTTTTTTCTTTAATCTCATCTAACTTGTTAAAAAGATTTTTAGTTAAAAACTCTACTACCACATCATAGCCTCTATCTAAATACATGGCTCCAAGTAAAGCTTCAAATGAATCAGCCAAAATACCAATGTTGGTTCTTCCACCGGTAGCTTCTTCACCTTTACTCATGAAAAGTTCTTCTCCTAGACCAATTTCATTAGAAACTGTCGCTAATGTCTCAGTTTTTACCAAAGCTGATCTGTAAGCAGTTAAAATTCCTTCTTGATGCTCAGGATGATTGTCATAAAGAAATTTAGTTGTAGCTAACTCTAAAACAGCATCTCCAAGAAACTCCATCCTCTCATTGCTCTGAGTGGATGTAGAAGTATTTTCATTAAGGGCACTTCTATGAGTTAAGGCTGTATTAAGCAAATCCTTATTTTTGAATAAACCTAAAATATCTTGCATATTAATTAAACTCAACTTCTTCTTCAAAAAGAGCAACTAATGAAGAGACATTTGCCTCTTCTGGATCATTTAGAGCTTGTTTCATGAAATCAGATACAGATTCAGTTTGAATCTCTACTTCAAGGTCTTTAGAAACACTTGCAATAATAGCAGGTATATCGGTTGATATGTTTAAGTACAGGTCTTCTTCGAGATTATCGTCTATACCAATCTCAGATGCTTCTAGATTGGAAAACACGGCAATCCCTTTCATAACCGCATCTATCACTTTTTGGCTCTCACTTAAGGTCATTATCTTCTTTTATCAGTAGCTTACCTAGTACACCGTTAACAAATTTGGGTGAACTCTCAGTTCCAAATTCTTTGGCTAGCTCTACTGCTTCATTAATTAATACTTTTTTGGGTGTCTCTTTATTATTTGCTTCAAATAGAATCACCCTTAAGATTGCTAAATCTACTCTATTTATATCTTTTACTGGCCTCTCTGGTGCTACAGAGAGAATCATTTCATCTAATTCTTGACTAGATTTTAAAATTGCTTCAACATTTTCATCATGATCAGCATTTAGGGTTGCTCCATTTTGATCAATTTTATCTTGACCAATAATGTCATTAAAGCCTCTGGCAAATAGTATTTGTACTAAGCTCATTCTCTTTTTATGACGAGGATCAACAATAGAATCATTCATATATGTTTATTCTAGTAAAAAAACTATTCAAACGAAAGGATGAAGTTATTTGCTAAAACCTGCAAACTTTAAAAGACTATCAACAAAACTTCTCTTTGCTTTTGGCACAGCAGTCATTTTGATATCTTTTTTTAAACTTGGTCTGTTACCAGATCTTCTTTTGCCTCTTTCGGCGCTTGTAATTTTGTTCTTTGGAAGTGCTCCCATATTGCTCCTTAAAAAATATAATCAGATGTGTGATTTTACACCACCTGTCAAGCAAAGACAAATGGCAACTCTAAAACAGTTAGTTTGCCAGAGGTAGATTGTCTTTATAATCTTCTTTTTTGATTAGTAAAGACTCCCATTTTTCTTTGCTTTTATTACTGAGTTTTTTATTCTCTTTATTTATATCATTATAGATTCTTCTTGCCCCCGAAATCAATTCTATATTTGCCCAATTGGCAAACTTCAAGTTATCCATCCCACTCTGTGACATTCCAAAAATATCTCCTGCCCCTCTATTTTGCAGATCAAACTCAGCCAGCTTCATTCCATTTGTTTCTTCACTAAAGATTTTCAATCTTTTCTTTGTTGTATCAGCTTTGCTTTTTGAAAAAAGCAAACAATATCCCTGTTGGCCTCTACGACCGACTCTACCTCTGAGCTGATGTAAACTTGCCAGACCAAACCGCTCTGCATTCTCAATAACAATTACTGTGGCAGTAGGAAGATCAACACCCACTTCAACAATTGGAGTTGTGACAAGAATATCTATTTTTCCTGCAAATAGATTATCTGTTATTCCCTCTTGTTCCTTTTTCTTCATTCTTCCATGTAGCATTTCAATCTTAGCCTTCTTTTTAAAGTATTTAGTCAACTCTTGATATTTATCCATTACATTACTAACTCCACTAAATGATTCATGAGTAGAAGGCTCAATAAAAGGGCAAACTATAATTATTTGCCTAGTTGGTTCCTCTTCTAATAACTTGTGTAACCAATCATATGCGTCGTGTCTTTTCTTTTCAGAGGTTATAAAGGTTTGAGTAGGTTTTCTCCCTGCTGGCATTTCATCTATTACACTTAGTTCTAAATGAGAAAAGATTGTCAGCATTAAACTGCGAGGAATAGGAGTAGCGGTCATAGTTAGTAGATGCGCTTTCTTTTCTAAATCAAAACTCTTAGAGCGATGCCCTACTCCAAAGCGATGCTGCTCATCATAAATAATTAAACTTGGTTTAATCTTCTCAAATCTATTAACTACACCATGAGTACCAACATATAAACCAGGAAGAGAAAGATCTAACTTACTACCAACTGTTAGATGAAAAATTGGTGTCTGAGGGAATAAATTCTGTAATGTTTGAACATGTTGAGAAGCTAGTATCTTTGTTGGAGCAACCAATGCAACAGATAAACCTTGATTAATAAGATGATAGGCAGCAATTCCAGCCACAACAGTTTTACCAGATCCAACGTCCCCAATTAACAATCGATTCATTGGCACAGAAGTCTTAATATCTGCCACAATTTCTTTAACTGATCTTAATTGTGCACTAGTTAAGGTAAATGGAACTGAGGTCGGAATTAAATCATTGTCACTTAGTTCTAATTTATTTGGTTTCTCTTCTGTTTTAAGATTCTGCCATTCACTTTTTATATAATTAGATTTCTCAATCAGAATCAATAACTCTTCCAAAGCTAATCTTTCTCTTGCCTTAACAACCTGATCTTGGGTTTCTGGATAGTGCAAAAATGTTAAAACATTCTTTAGTTTCTCAAGAGATGGGACCAGTTGACTAAGATCACATTTCTCATCTATCTCAAGATTATCAATTATCTCTTTCAAAATTCTTCTAATCTTTCCTATCTGTATACCAAAAGTAGAACTGTAAACAGGAACGATTCTACCAGTGTGTATTGAGTCAGAGGCAATATCTTCTACTTGAGGGTGAACTATACTACCCTTCTTATTTAACTTACCACTAAAAAGAAAAGATTCACCTTTTTTAAGCTTATTTAAAATAAATTTATTATTAAACCACATCAGCTTAATACGACCTGTTTCATCCTTCACAGTTGCGGATTGAATAGAACGAGGACGGCGATAAAAATTAGAAGTGCTAGTTACCTCCGCCACAAAGGTTATTTCTTTTTCTAAATTAAGATCAGCAATCTGACCAATTTGTGAACGATCAATATAATGAAGAGGAAGTGATAAAAGTAAATCTCTAACAGTTCTTACATTTTTTTCTGAAAAATTGCTAAAAGCTTTCTCACCAATACCATTGACTTCAATTAAAGAAGTAGAAAGACTGTACATAAGTAAATAAATTTATAAAATTAAATTATCTTAAATTATTAACCAATTAAATACTTAGTAACTAATCAAAGATAAGACTGCACCGACAATACTAGCAAAAAGCATCATAAAAATTGCACCAATAGCAAAAACTTTTTTAGTCAGTTCCATTTGTTTTCTGGTCATAGTTTAATTCTATAGTATTTTCTTTTACCAATCTTTAATACAGATCCATCTTTGATTGATATTTGAGCAGAAGGATCAACGATCTTCTCTCCCTCTAGTTGGACCCCTCCCTGGGTAATTAGTCTTCTAATTTGGGAATTACTTTCATCATTGTCACAGGCCTTAACTAAGTCGAAAATAGTCATTGTTTCATCTGAAACTGAAACTTCTTCCATTTCTTCTGGAGCTTCTTTATTTTGGACTGTCTTTTGAAAATGATCCGCTGCTTCCTGTGCCAATCTTTCATCATGGTACATCTTCGTAATTTCAAAGGCTAATTTCTTTTTAAACTCCATTGGATTTGCACCATCCTTAATTTTCATTTCCATCTCATTGACCTCATCCATTGGAATATCAGTCAAAACTTCAAAGTAAGTAATAATCTCTTCATCAGCGGTGCTCATCAATTTACCGTACATATTAATATGATCCTCTGTAAGAGCAATGTAATTGCCATATGATTTGCTCATCTTTCTGCCATCGGTACCATTAATAATTGGCGTAGCAAGAACCCATTTTTCTTTATTGTTGTAGGCCTTTTGCAAGGTCCTACCCATCATCATGTTAAAGGTTTGATCTGTACCACCTATTTCTAAATCAATATCCATGGCAACACTGTCGTAACCCTGAAGAAGTGGGTACATAATCTCATGACCATGAATTGGTTTACCTTCTTCTAATCTCTTTTGAAACATGTCCCGTTCCATCAGTTGTTGAACTGTTGTTTTTGCCATTAATTTTAAAATATCGACAAAGTTAAGCTTATCCAACCAATCACCATTATGTTTAATAGTGATTTTGTCAAAATTTAAAACTTTACTAGCTTGTCTCTTCCAATCTTTAAAATTTTCTTCAATCTGCTCATCTGTAAGAACAGGTCTTGTAGAATCTTTACCAGTTGGGTCACCGATTCTGACAGTCCCATTACCGATAAGAAGAATAACATCATGACCTAAGTCAGCAAATTGCTGCAATTTTCTAAGAACAACACTATGACCTAAGGTTAAATATGCCCCAGATGGGTCAATGCCAAGATAGACACGGATGGTTCTTTTTTCCATTAGGGAAAGAAGAGATTCTTTATCTGGTAAAACTTGGGCGACACCTCTTGTAAGTATGGTGTCAGTTGATAACTGATTAGACATAATAAACTTATTGTACCCTATCAAGTCTTTTTTGTAAGAAGTCTCTAACCACAATTTATTAATCTAGATTTATACTTTTTTCAAACTAATACATAATAAAAACTTACCTGAGTGCAATATCAGGCTAAATACGGTAAAATACAGAGGTGAAACTGCTTAAGATACTACTTACTAGTTTCGTTTTATATTTGGGAGTATTAATTACACCCCATTTTGTTTTTGCCTTAGATAATGACAGTAGCCAATTTGGTGTCTGTAATATTACTATCGAAGGCACTTCTGTACGTCCAGGTAGTGCTCCTACCCTTTATGCTTCTTCAACACAAGGAAATGGTTCTCAATTCAATATTCGCGTTTGTGGATCCCCTCTCACAAGTAGGATGGGTGATCAAGATTCATCACCTGTTTACTGTATGGATAATGGGGATGGATCAGGGCCAAGCGGACAAGAACTAAAAGTTGCCATAGACGGATCTCCTAATAATCCCTTTAATAATTGGTCAAACTTCACACTTAATGGAGATAACTCAGGTTGTTACTCTGGTGTGATAACTGCTTCAGATGGTTGGGGCAGTGGTGAACTATCAATTGATGTAGAACTTGATAATGATTCTGATAATATTTGCGCTAAAGAAATGCCAGTTTGTCGACGTGTAAAAGCAAAATTTAATACAGACACATTAGCAGTTGATCAAGATATCTGTTCTGAAATGAGATCATCAGTGACATCCTGTAGCTTCCTTAACATGTCAAGCTCAGGAGATGAAATATATGTTAATCAGCCTGTGACTGTCTCTGGACTTGTTAGCCCATTACTTGATTCTGCACAATGCGGAACTGATGGAACACCCGATCCAAACTTAATTATAGAGGGACCAAATGGAGAACTTTATAATCAAAGTGTCAGCCCTGGCTCAAATCTGAATGCAACTTTTACCCCATCTAGACTCGGTCAACACAACTTAAATTTCTACCTTCGTACTTCTGCTGCATCCATTTTAGAGTGTGACTATAACTTCTGGGTATGTGCAGAAGGTGATGAAGGTTGCTCTTCAGATATGGGAACAAATAGTGAGGGCTCAAACCCTTATGCGATCTGTGAAAGTAACTTAGTACCAGGAAGTGCAGCTTATGGAAGTTGTACTGCTTGTTTTGGAGAAGGTGGAATCTGGACAGCGATTGGTTGTATTAGCCAGGACCCTAAATCTTTAATTAGTAAACTAATTAACTTTGGAATTGGTATTTCTGGAGGGATTGCCTTAATCATTATTTTGACTAGTGCATTCTCATTGACTATCTCACAAGGAGATGTAAAAAAGACTAGTGATGCTAAAGAATGGCTAACTGCCGCTATTATTGGATTACTATTTATTATATTCTCAGTATCAATACTTGAGTTTATTGGATCAACCGTTTTACGAATCCCCGGTTTTGGTGGATAATAGAAATAATATGAAAATAACAAATGCTTTTAAAGTAATATTAACTACTCTTTTTATAGCACTTGTTTTATTTATTCCTAATACAGTAAATGCTCAGGAGCCTGGAGATCTCTCTCAATCTGGAACCACTGGTATTTATCACTGTACTGATGGGGTTGAGGGAAACTGGTCAATCCTAGATTCTAGCTGTAACGCAGGCTACATGCCAGATGTTTCAATTTGTTATGAAGCGTGTCTTACCGTAGCTCTTGGTATAACTGGAAACACTAGCATCGGAGATGCTGAAATCACTGCTTGTAGAAGTGGAAATATGAACTCTGTAACAGTTGGATGTATAACTGATCCTGACTATGTTCCACCTAATGAAGGACCTTTTGGGACAGGAAGTGGAGCAGAGAATGTAACTGCAGGTGACTTTGATGCCCTAAATCCTCTTAAAGTTGCTAGAAAAACTGAAGATGTTACTGTTGAACAAGACTTAAGTACTCCTGGTGGTATCATTTCCAGACTCCTTGAATTTGCTTTCCCTCTAGCAGGTCTTATCCTCTTTGTTATGTTGTTCTGGGGTGGCTTTGAAATTACCTATGGTGCCTCTACTAGTAAATCTATGGAAGCAGGTAAGAATAGAATCACTGCTGCTTTAATTGGATTCTTCCTTCTCTTTGCTAGTTTCTGGATTATCCAAATCCTTCAAGAAATACTGGGGATTGAGTCTTTCCTTAGCTAAAACTTTATTTTCCAAACCTTCTTTTCCTTGAAGAAAATTCTTCCATTGCTTGGTTAAACTTTTCTTTATCAAATTCTGGGAAGCTGAATTCTGGAAAATAGAATTCACTGTATTCACTCTGCCACATTAAGAAACCGGACATTCTATGTTCTCCACTAGTTCTAATGATAAATTCAGGATCTGGTAAATCTGCAGTATCTAAGTTTTTTGTTATTAACTCTGGGGTAATCTTTCCTTTTATATCCCCTGATACTATCTGATCACTAATCTTTTGCATTGCTCTTGTTATCTCATCTCTACCTCCATAACTCATGGCAAGAGTAACAGTAATCTTAGAACAGTCTTTTGTCTTTTCCATGCCGTCTTTAATCCTCTTTTGGATATCATCTTCAAAATGGTCAAGATTTCCAATCATGTTAAATTTAACATTCTTCTTCTTAAACTCATTTATTCTCTTATCAAAAAACCATCTAAAAAGTTTCATTAACCCTGCAACTTCATCTTTATCTCTATCCCAATTCTCAGTACTAAAGATCCAAAACGTCAGATACTTAACTCCCTTACCAACTGCAGCATCAATTAATTCATCAAAAACCTTATCTACTGCTCTACGATGACCTTCAAAGACAGGGAGTCCCTGACTTCTAGCCCATCTACGGTTACCATCACAAATAATTGCTACATGTTTTGGAATATTTTGTTCTGACATAATATAAAGTTAAGATAATTTATTAAACTGTTTTTGGTATTCTTGATTAAATATTTTTTTAATAATAGGGAGGTGAATTTGATTAACTTCTTGACCACTTTTTATTAATTCTTCTATTCCATTTTCTGAAAAAAAGTTTACTTTTTCAACCTCTGCTTGCTCTAATTCAATCTCTTCACCATTGTATTTGCCTAAGTAATAATACATGAAATGAGTCTCATGATTATATTTGTGAAATTCTTTATCCAAAAAGACTAACTTTGTATCAAAGCCTAATTCCTCTTTTAGTTCTGTGTGAGCAGTTTGATCAGGATTTTCACCCTTTAAAATATGTCCTGCTGTAATTGACCACATTCCAGGAAAGACTGTTTTATATTGACTTCTTTTTTGTAAGAGAATTTTATTATTTTGATCAATAATAATTACACCTACTTCACGATGAGTCAACTTTGGATTATTATTTGCATCTTTTCTGATAACTTCTCCAATAATCTCATCGTTTTGGTCAACAAGATCTAAGATTTCCTCAGGCTTATTAGCTAAGTGATGATTATTCATATTTAGAATAAATGCTCATTAACTTCTTGTGGCTTATCCCCTACTTTTGCGAGCAAAACCTTCTGGACGGAACTTAGAGCCATCATTCTCTCTTGAACCTGTTTTTCATACTCTGGAAGAGTTAATACATGAACATTAAATCCTGTGTTTATAGTGAAATAACAAGAAATTCCTTCTTCTCTTAATCGAACGACTTCTTGCATCACTTCTACAGTACCTGGATACCAGGCAATCATTGGGGTTTCACTGGTGAGAAGAATAGTATGGAACTCTAATGCTTCTTTCTCAGCAAGCATACCCATCTTATCAAACTCTTTATTTTCTATATATCCTTTGATCTCTTCGATCTTTCCTTTAATTCTCTTTTGTCTCTCTGAGTAAAATGGACTGCTTTGCGCTAAAGTATGACCTTCTGTTGAAGAGATTTTCTTTTTACCTTCGTCAACTACAACTACTACATCTCGAACATCCCAAAAATCTGGTGATTGAATTGAGTGTGAATATGATGTTTCTGAGGTATCTCCATCTAACCATTCTACAAACCCACCACAGGCACAACGACACGCAGTGCCTGAACCTTGTCTAGAAAGTATACTGAGTTCTTTTTCACTAAGATTCATCTCTAGGCTTTTTGTAGCTGCAAAAGTAAGAGCTGCGAAACCTGACCCTGAGCTAGAAAGACCAGTTCCTTTGGGGAAAGTATTTTGAGAAACAACCTTTGCATAAACATCTTTGCCAAATTGTTTTCTGATTCTATCTAAATGTTTTACAACACGAGCAGTTTCTTTATTATCACTCTCGCCTTGGATAGTAATATGATCTTTAGATAAATCTTCTCGAAACTCTACTGTAGTAACAGTATCAAGACCATCTAGCTTAATTGAGACACTCCCATTCTCTGGTAATCTAAGTACTTCATCTTTCTTCCCCCAATATTTAATCAAAGCAATATCTGAAGCTGTTTTTATTGTTATTTTTTTCATGATTCTATTCTAACTCCTGGGGCATTAAGTTTAACATCCAAAACTTCACCAACTTGATTAAGTGACTTGATTACACTATTCTTGCTTTCATCTTCTACTACAGAGAGCATACAGTCCCCTCCACCAGCTCCAGATAATCCAGCTCCATGAGCTCCGGCTGTACTTGATGCAGTTATTAATTTTTCTAATTCTGGGCTACTGACACCTAGCTGTCTCATTAATGCTTGATGTTGATTAAAAAGACTACCGAGTTGTTCCCAATTCTTATCATTCAAACTTTTTACGACATCTCTTGAAATATCTCCGATAGAATCAAATATTGTTTCAATCCTAGCAGTGTCACTCTCTAACTTATTGTTTATCATCCTTACTAAAGTAGGAGTATCTGCTTTTACACCAGTGTAGCCAACTACTATAGGAAGCTTATCTACCTCAATTCTTTCAACTACTTTAGCTGGAGAAATATAATAAATAGTTCCTCCCCAAATTGCCGCGGCAAGATCAAATCCAGAACCCACTCCTTGAACAGCAATAACTGCTCTATAACAAAGGTCAAATAGTTCTTTTTCATTTAATTTGACTTGATAAAGCTCCGTCAAAGCTTTTGCAAAAGCTACGGTAACAGCACTACTAGAACCAAAGCCAAAACTGCTAGAGAAATCACTCTTAGTACTAACTCTAATTCCTTTATTTTGTGGATGATCATCTAAAAATATTTTATATAGTGTTTCAATAAAACGGACTGCTTTTGGTAAGTCTCTCTTCCCTAAATCTGTTAGGGTTTTAGAATATGTACTTAGACCAAGGTCTGGAGCTTCAAGATGAAACTGATCATTTCCATTTTTTTCTACCGTTACATAAAGCCTTTGATCTACTGCTGTGACAACACAAGGTCGTCCATGTACTACGGCGTAACCACCACAAAGCATTAATTTTCCTGGGGCTGAAGTTGTGATTTTTTGCATATTATCCTATTTTGACTTGATATGATTTCCATTTGTTTTTTTTAATCAGACTTGAGATTTTACCATAATCCTTGGCGTAAGCTAAAATCATCCCAGAGCCATCCTTGATTCCACCAGCTCCTGTTATCTTTGCTACAGCCCCAATTTCTTCTATCTGTTCAATAATTCTTTTTGCTTTCTCTCCCACTACACCTAGTTTTTCTAATAAGCGTTGATTTTCTTTGATCGCTAACTCATCAAAACTATTTTCTTTTACCAGAGTAATTAAATCACTGGTTACTTTACCCATCTTCTCTATTACTTCTTCTAACTCAATATTATTTTTTAAATTATTAGAGACATGCTCAACCATCTCTTTGGTAGACTCAACTGGTCTTCCGGAATCAATTAGATAAAAATGCGAATCTTTCAGGATGTCTTCTTCTTTACTCAGTTGATTAATAGTTACTTTTTTATCACCTTTGATAAATTCAACCAGTCCTCCATACACCACAGCAGTGGCATCTACTCCACTTGGATTTCCATGAGAAAACTTCTCACTTTCTTGAACCATCTCATATAACTGTTCTTTTGTAGCAGATAAATTAAAATACTTTAATAATGTTAAAAAAATAGCATGTGCAAATGCTGCAGATGAGCCTAAGCCTGATCCAACTGGTAATTTGCCAAGATCCATAATCTCTAAATTATCAATTGAAACTCCAAATTTATTTTCAAAAATACTAAAGACATTATCAATAAAAGCAGAATGAGAAATTTTTCTTTTATTTGGATTTCTAAGAACAACCTCTCTGAAGAGTTTAATTCCACCTACTAGTGCAGGCATACCATAAACAACTGAGTGTTCTCCTGAAATAATTACTTTACCTTTAGATTGGGCACTTGTATTCATCATTGGAGCTCCTTTATTTTTTCTACTTTTAATCCATATTCAATTAAACTTTTACTATCTGTTTGACCCATTTTTCTTATTACACAAACTACTCTGTCACCTGTATCAAGTAACTGACTACCAGCCCCCATCATTTCTTTTTTTACTCCAGAAAAATCAACAACAACATAGCTGTATGGAACCAAGTAGTTAAACTCTGGTGAACTAGCTCTAATCACCGTAGAAGAAATAACCTGGCCAGTTTTACCCAGATATTCTTTGATTTGTTTTGCCTCTCTCCAATATTGTGCAGGTTTCATAAGATGTAAAAATCTATTTTAAATTTTTTATTATTTATTTTTTAAATAGTTAATATATGAACAACGGCAGTTGCTCCGCTACCTCCGACATTATGAGCAAGGGCTACTTTAAACTTTCCTTGTTCTAAGAGTGATGAAAG
>Ga0224496_10000517_pt1 | contig 26726 bp, 23 predicted proteins | sample SF_Jul11_sed_USG_2_FD_168127 | JGI IMG/M metagenome (GOLD analysis project Ga0224496, IMG submission 168127) | Sediment microbial communities from San Francisco Bay, California, United States - SF_Jul11_sed_USGS_8_1 | ecosystem: Environmental > Aquatic > Marine > Sediment | place: USA...
TGCCGGTAAGTTCAACCAAGGCAGCGGAGATGACCAAATTGCTTGAGAATATTTTCCGTAGCGTTAATATTGCCTTGGTAAACGAACTGAAAGTTCTTTGCCTACGCATGGGTATTGATATTCACGAGGTCATCAAGGCAGCCGCCACCAAGCCTTTCGGATTTATGCCCTTTTATCCCGGCCCTGGCTTGGGTGGGCACTGCATTCCCATCGACCCTTTTTACCTTACCTCGAAGGCCCGCGAGTATGATATCTCCACCCGTTTTATCGAGTTGGCTGGCGAGATAAATTCATCCATGCCCTATTTCGTTGTTCAGCGGGTCATGGAGGCCCTGAATGACCATGGGAAGGCCCTTAAGGGGGCGAGAGTTCTGATTTTGGGAGCGGCTTACAAAAAAAATGTTGATGACGATCGGGAATCTCCATCCTATAAATTGATGGAACTGCTACTGGCCAAGGGCGCCATTGTGGAGTACAACGATCCTCACATCCCGCAGTTGCGGGCAGGTCGTAAATATGATTTTGGTTTAACCAGTACATCGCTAAATGAGCAGACCCTGAAGCAGGCAGATTGCGTTTTGGTGGCAACTGATCATGATGTCTATGATTATGATTTAATCCTTTGCCATGCGCAACTTATCGTTGACACTCGTAACGTTTTTATCCATGCTGACTTGGCTGCAGGTCAACAAAAGGTATATCCCGCATGATGACTCAAAATCGATACGAACAGATTCAGGCCCAACTCCGGGACAATCCTAAAACCTGGCTTATCACCGGTGTTGCCGGTTTTATTGGCTCTAATCTGCTTGAAAAACTCTTGATACTTAATCAGAGAGTGATTGGCCTGGATAATTTTGAAACCGGGTATCAACATAATATTGATCAAGCGAAAGACGATGCTTTAAAAGTGATAGAAACTGAAGGCGGGCAACTGAATGCAGATAACTTCACCTTTATTGAGGGGGATATAAGAAACTTGCAAACTTGTTATCAAGCTTGCAAGGATGTGGATTACGTGCTGCATCAAGCTGCTCTGGGTTCGGTGCCCAGGTCACTCGAAGACCCAATCCGGACCAATTCCGCCAATATCGACGGTTTCCTTAATATGCTTGTTGCAGCAAGAGATGCAAAGGTCAAGCGCTTTGTTTACGCTGCCTCAAGCTCAACATACGGTGATCATCCAGATTTGCCCAAAATAGAAGATAAAATCGGAAACCCTCTTAGTCCTTATGCTGTTACCAAGGTGGTAAACGAACTTTACGCCAGTGTTTTTGCTAAAACCTATGGCTTTAAGACTATTGGTCTTCGTTATTTTAATATTTTTGGTAAACGCCAGGATCCAAATGGCGCCTATGCTGCTGTTATCCCTAAGTGGATTGCTGCTATGATCAATAATGATCTTGTTTTTATAAATGGTGATGGCGAGACTAGTCGCGATTTCTGTTATATCGCTAACGCCGTACAGGCCAATCTACTTGCCGCTACTACCGAGAATAGGGATGCCGCCAATCAAGTTTACAACGTAGCTGTTGGTGAGCGCACTAGTCTAAATGAACTTTATGAGGTTTTGCATGACAATTTGGTTAGCCTTTTTTCGCATTTGCATAATTTAAAACCTGTTTACCAGCAGTTTCGGCCCGGAGACGTGCTTCATTCTTTGGCAGATATTTCCAAAGCCGAACATCTTCTAGGGTATGCACCTACGCATCGAATAGGAGAGGGGGTTAATGTTGCGATAGAGTGGTATGTGGATAACTTGGTCTAACTAATTGACATACTGCTTTGTTTACTTTTTTTGTTGATAGTTATACCGAATTAAAAAAGAAATAGTTGAGATGTAAAATGTGCAGAGTATGACGTCGGGCGGTTAGAGAAATAAAAGTTGCGTGTTGAACAGAATTGCGAAGCACCTAACCTGGAATGAGATTTAATAGTTAAAGAAGCAGGATAATCAAATATGAATATTATTGCTACTGGCGCCGATGGTTTTATCGGTTTTCTCTTTGATAGATGCCTTGTACGTGAGATCCATGCGATGGGTACTATTTATTTTATAATTCCTTAGATAAAAAATGCAACGATTTGTAATCAAGGGTGGAGGCAGAAAAATTTGTGTGGTGACCGGTAGCCGTGCCGACTACGGGCTGCTGTACTGGGTTATTCGCGCGATCCAGGATGACGGCGATTTCTTTTTGCAACTTGTTGTTTCCGGCTCTCATCTCTCACCAGAGTTTGGCCTGACTTATAAAATAATTGAAGATGACGGCTTTTTTATTGATGCCAAAGTCGAAATGCTATTGTCCAGCGATAGTCCGGTAGGTATAGCCAAGTCGATCGGGATGGGCACTATAGGTTTTGCAGACGCCTTTGCTCGTCTTAAACCTGACCTACTACTTCTTCTTGGTGATCGATTCGAGATCCTTTCCGCCACCCAGGCAGCCATGGTAGCAAGAATACCAATTGCCCACATCGCTGGCGGGGATATCACTGAGGGTGCTTACGATGACTCAATACGTCACGCTACCACCAAGATGGCGCATCTGCATTTCGTTACCAACGAAGATGCGGCTAGCAGGGTACGTCAACTGGGCGAAGATCCGGATCTGGTCTTCAATGTGGGTAGTCCTGGGATTGATTTTATCCGGCGTATGCAACTGCTTCCCCGTGAGGAACTTTTTGGCAAACTAGGTTTTTCTTTACGGCAAAAGAATCTGTTGGTTACTTTCCACCCAGAGACACTCAGCAGTGTCGGAGGCAAGGATGAATTTGCCTCGCTTTTGGAAGCGTTGGAACATTTTGACCAGCTCGGCTTTGGCCAGATAATAACCAAGCCCAATGCCGACAACGAAGGCCGTGCTATCAGTAAGATGATTGATGAATATGTGGCCCGGAGCATCAATGCACGTGCTTATGTTTCCCTTGGCCAGAGTCTGTACCTCAGCACCGTGGCTCAAATAGACTGCGTTGTCGGCAATTCTTCGAGCGGGCTTTATGAGGCGCCATCTTTTCGGAAGCCCACCGTTAATATTGGCAACAGGCAAAAAGGTCGATTGCAGGCACCATCTGTGCTTAACTGTTGTGCATCGGCAAGTGCCATAATAGAATCTATTAACAAAGCCCTTGAATTGGATTGTACCGATGTTGTTAATCCTTATGGTGATGGTCACAGTGCGGAAAAGATACTTCGGGTATTGAAGCAGACAAACTTTTCCAACCTCATTCAGAAGAAATTTTTTCATGGTTTTTGAAAAAACATACACTCCCCAAAATGTATATATCATAGCCGAGGTCGGGGTCAACCACAATGGTTCCCTTGAACTAGCGATGCAACTGGTGGATGTGGCCGCCGATTGTGGTGTTGATGCTGTCAAGTTTCAGACCTTCAGTGCAGAAGCTATGACCTGCGCCTATTCAAAAAAAGCTCCCTACCAAATTGAATCCACCGGCGCTGAGCAATCCCAGCGCGGCATGCTGGAGTCGCTCGAACTGAGTGACGAACATTATCGGAAATTGGCCGAGCATTGTCGTGCCATAAATATCGATTTTCTTTCTACCCCGTTTGACCACGGTAGCTTGCGTTATCTCTCGGACGAACTGGATCTTGCACAAATAAAGATTTCTTCAGGTGATATAACCAATGCACCGCTTCTATTGGCAGCTGCGCAAACCGGTAAGCCCATAATTCTCTCGACAGGAATGAGTACTTTAGGAGAAGTCGAAGCAGCGCTGGCTATTTTGTCGTTGGGTTATCTCCATCCTGGAATTAGTCCCTCCGGGGATCAGCTCTTTGTCGCATACTGTTCAAGAGTAGGACAATCGGTTTTGAAGAATAAAGTAACCCTGCTTCACTGCACGACGGCATATCCCACCCCGGAACTGGATGTCAATCTGCGCGCTATGGATACTTTACGGCAGGCGTTTCAATTGAGGGTTGGGTATTCTGATCACACAGCCGGGATATCAATTCCCATAGCAGCAGTTGCTCGTGGTGCTGTCCTGATCGAGAAGCACATCACTCTCGATAGGGATATGCCAGGGCCGGACCACAAAGCCTCCTTGGAACCTGATCGCTTTAGGGAGATGGTTGGATCCATCCGGGAGGTAGAGCTAGCGTTGGGTATTGCTTGCAAACAGCCGACGCAATCCGAGATGGAAAACCGTGAAATCGCACGACGTAGTATAGTGGCGGCCCGTGACATCGTAAAAGGTGAAATTATTGATGAAACTTGTTTGGCTGCTAAGCGACCAGCGGGTGGGGCCAGCCCATTTCAGTATTGGGATATGTTAGGCCAGCCTGCCGATAAGGATTACGCCAAGGACGAAAAAATCCAACCATGAATACACCCCCCCTGCTCATCATTGGCGCCGGCGGACACGCCAGGGTTTTACTGGACATAATACTAGAACATTCCATGACCATGCTGGGTATAGTAGATGTTAATCCCGCCCTGATTGGACAAGAAATTTTCGGCGTACCTGTAATCGGCCAAGATGACCTGGTTTCTGGCTACAGCCCCGATGCTCTTAGGTTGGTAAACGCTGTTGGGTCCGTTGGGTCGATGTTGATCAGGAAAGGTGTTTACTGGAAGTTCAAGGAATTGGGCTTTTCTTTCCAGACCATCGTCCATCGCTCTGCCACCATAGGCAAGGAAGTGATCTTGGCTGAAGGCGTCCAGGTGATGGCGGGTGCAATTATCCAAGCGGGTGCGCAACTAGGCTGTAATACTCTAATTAATACTGCGGCCACGGTCGATCATGATTGCCGGATAGGTGATCATGTTCATATCGCACCGGGTGCCACCCTGTCCGGTAACATTGTGGTTGGCGATGGTACCCATATCGGTACCGGGGCCAATATTATTCAGGGATTAAAAATAGGTCGGGACGTTATAGTTGGAGCTGGGGCTGTTGTTGTGGATAACCTTCCGGATGGCGTGACTGCAGTGGGTGTGCCGGCGCGGGTGTCTCAAAGATGAAATCGAAATCATTTAGGCAAATTATGGTGTCCCCCTGATGCGACTATCCGGGAGACGAGACACAAGATTGATACCAGCTCTATGCAGATTGTTTTGCGAGTGGAGGAAATGATTAACTTATCGGCAGCGTCACTGATGGTGATGTCCTGCATTCTCTCGAGGACATCAGTAATGAGCATAAACTTCTTTGGTTACCAATCTATCCACGGTATCGTTAAAGGATTCAAGGAAGCCATGGATTGGGTGCATAAGATTTCTAGGATCTGGCATCTTCGATATTCAATGATGAAAGAGTTGTTAATGTTCAAAACCTAGAAAGTTTATGGTGTGTTGATAATATTCTAGTGCTTACTTGGTAATCATTATTTTTTATGCTGCATGAGTCCCTGGAGATATATGTTACACTTATGACTGTATAAAGTAAAACGTAGCATCATTGCTGTCTCATAGTTTTTAAAAAAAAGAAAACTGCATACATTCACAGGTTGAATCTTTGGCGGTTTAAGTAGCGCCAGTAAGTCGCGGCGTTCAAAGAGATTAAGTTGCAGCAATCGAAGCATTTGCTGCATGAAAATATCATGTTTGGCCCTGAATTTCAAAAAGGCCAGCAGTAGATAAACACAGAGCGCTATCCAAAGCTGGGTCAAAACCGCATTCTTCGAGGTGCCGAGAAAGGTTTTCACCTTGAGGTTTTGCTTGATCCATTTAAAGAAAAGTTTGATCTGCCAGCGTTCTTTGTATAGGTCGGCGATGGTCTTCGCTTCCAGGTGATCGGCATTAGTGACAAAGCGGAGCTCTTTGCCGGTAACTGGATCGATATAGTTAACCTGGCGAATCGGATTATGGTTACTGCCCAAATAAATTTCTCGGTCGGTTGTGATCCCGGAAGCCTTGCGTCCGCGACGTTTTGGACCATTTTTAATAATGGCGTTGGCCTTGAGCCGAGTAACGAAATATATGCCTTTTTTCGTGAGCGTCTCATACCATGCGTAATCGTTAAAGTCGCGATCAAAAACGACGATTGAGCCACGAGGCAGTTTGAAGGTCTTTGCCCACTGACTCTCATGGACCTTGCCGTCTGTCAGAGACATAAAGGTCGGCAGGTAACCATCAGCATCAAGGCCGAAATGAAGTTTCATCGCGCCCTTGGTTTTTCTGAACTTAACCCACGGGAATACCTCAAGGCAAAGATCTATGGTTGTGGTGTCCAGCAAATAAAGCTTGTTGTCAAATTTGAAGCGGTGTCCAGGGCTGATCTGTTGACATCGAGCAAGGAGCTTGAAAAAAAGCTTCAAACATGGAAGCCGGCTGCTGTTCATTTACACGGGCCAGGGTCGCTCTTGAAAAAGGTCTGATAGCCAGATGGTATAGTTTGTTGGATTGAGCGGCAACATTCATCACGATATCCCGCAAGCTTTTTCGACCTGACAACTGGCCGATAAACATGACCAGGAACTGAGTCCAGCGATTGAAGGATCGAAATTTTTGGCCGATGTGATGGTCTTTTGCAAGGGCTTCAAATTTATTATAACCTAAAGAGGCACCCGAGCCTTTTTTATTTGATTTTACTTACAATTTTATAAGACAGCAGTGACGTAGCATAATGATTTATGTGATTTCATCAATAAATGATATCTATTTGCTTCTCCTTCCCACCTGACTCACCTGTGGACCAATATATTATCAGTCGTTTTCACTTTTTTTATTTACAACTTGCAACTAAATAACATGAATAATCGCCGCCTCTCCATTCTAATTTGCAGATTATGGCACCACATAAGTTCACGGCGTCGTATGCAATTTGGTATTCTTTTTTTGCTGATGATTTTCGCGTCTTTCGCTGAGGTGGTCAGCATAGGCGCGATATTCCCTTTTCTGGGCGTGCTTACAGCACCCGAGCGTGTTTTTGAGTACCCACTTGCACAACCCCTCATTCGGGCTCTTAATTACACTGAACCCAAACAACTGCTGTTGCCGCTCACTATGATCTTCTCAATCGCGGCGATCTTCTCGGGCGTTATGCGTCTGATACTGCTGTGGGCGCAAACCCGTCTTAGTTTCGCCATTGGTGCTGATCTCAGTATCAGTATTTACTGGCGTACGCTTTATCAGCCCTATGCTGTGCATGTGGCGCGTAATAGTAGCGAAGTTATTGCTGGTATTTCAAGCAAGGCAAATAGGGTAGTAAGTAGCACAGTCATGCCAATTTTGAGCATTTTCAGCTCTAGCATGATGTTGCTAGCCATTATGGTCATGTTAGTTTCTATTGAACCTGTTGTTTCATTTGCTGCTTTCGTTGGGTTTGGCGTTATTTACTCACTGGTTATTCTTGTTACAAAAAAGCGTTTGGAGCAAAATAGTAAACAAATCAGTCGGGGACAAAATCAGGTTATTAAAGCATTGCAAGAAGGACTGGGTGGTATCCGCGATGTGTTGATTGATGGAACGCAACTCACATATTGGAATATCTATCGTAGGGCCGACTTAATGCTGCGGCGTGCCCAGGCCAACATCAAGATTATCGGTAATAGTCCACGTTTTGGCATAGAGGCGCTTGGCATGGTGCTCATCTCAGTGCTGGCCTTTTCACTGGTTGAAAGGTCGGGGGGCATAGTTGGGGCCATTCCTATGCTGGGAGCATTGGCGCTTGGTGCGCAACGACTTTTGCCTATGCTGCAACAAATATACTCAAGCTGGTCATCTATTCGGGGAGACCAAGCATCTCTGAGTGATGCACTTGATCTTCTTGATCAACCGCTGCCCTCGTATGTCGATGCGCCAAAGCCAGCTCCTATCCTGTTTCAACATAGTATTAAGTTAAACAGGCTGTCATTTTGTTACGCTTCTCAAATGCCGAAAGTGCTACATGAGTTGAACCTAACCATTTATAAAAATAGTTGCATTGGCTTTATCGGTTCAACCGGTAGTGGAAAAAGCACTTTGCTTGACATAATTATGGGGTTGCTGCATCCCACAGAAGGGAGCCTTGCCATTGATGACCAGTTCATTACTTCGCATAACCACCGTGCTTGGCAGGCGCACATAGCCCATGTTCCGCAAGCGATTTTTCTTGCTGACACTACTATTGCTGAGAACATCGCATTCGGCGTTCCGTCAGAACAAATCGATTACGATCGTGTGCGGCAAGCTGCACAAAAAGCTCAGATCGCACAAACCATCGAATCATGGGGGCAACAATATGATACTTCCGTTGGTGAGCGCGGCATACGTCTTTCCGGTGGTCAGCGTCAACGCATCGGTATCGCTCGTGCTCTATATAAGCAGGCTGATGTCATTGTTTTTGATGAAGCTACAAGCGCCTTGGATAACGATACCGAGCGTGCCGTGATGGAGGCTATCGAAAACATGAGTGGCGAGCTCACTATTATTATTGTCGCTCACCGTCTTACCACTTTAAAAAATTGTACGCAGGTAATTGAGTTGAAGGATGGGAAAATTATGCGCAGTGGTACGTATCAGGAAATCATCAGTGTGGACGCATGAATTGTTTTGATCTGATAGGCAAACAACTGAAAAATTGCAACGAGTTTAAAAAATGAAAATTTTGGTCACCGGTGCGGATGGTTTTATTGGATCTCATCTTACAGAGGCACTTGTTTGTGCTGGACACGAAGTAAAGGCCTTCGTGCTTTATAACTCCTTCAATTCTTGGGGGTGGTTGGATCAATGTTTGCCAGAAGTGAAGGGTAAATTTGCAGTATTCGCTGGTGATATCCGTGATCCACATGGAGTTAAGGAGGCAATGAAGGGATGCGATACAGTGCTTCATCTTGCAGCACTTATCGCGATTCCGTACTCGTATCATTCACCTGATACCTACGTAGATACCAACGTAAAAGGTACACTTAATGTACTTCAGGCTGCGCGTGAATTGGGAGTTAGACGAGTCATTCACACATCGACAAGTGAGGTCTATGGTACAGCGCGGTTTGTACCTATTACCGAGGATCACTCGCTACAAGGTCAGTCGCCGTATTCGGCTACTAAGATCGCTGCTGATCAGTTGGCCTACTCTTTTTATTCATCTTTCGGTCTCCCTATTGTCATTGCACGGCCTTTTAATACATACGGGCCAAGGCAGTCAGCACGTGCGGTGATCCCAACTATTATTTCCCAGATTGCTAATGGTAATAGACAAATCAAGTTGGGGGCAGTATCGCCCACACGTGATTTTAACTTCGTGCAGGATACGGTGGCCGGTTTTATTGCCGCGTTGAATTCTGATCAAGGTATTGGCGAAGTGGTCAACTTCGGTAGTAATTTTGAGATATCTATTGGCGATACGGCTCAACTCATCGCTGAAGCGATGAATGTCGAGATCGAGATTTTAACTGATGAAAATCGCTTGCGTCCGGCAAATTCTGAAGTTGAACGTCTGTGGGCAGATAATACCAAAGCCCGAGAGCTATTCGGTTGGTCACCGGTATATGGTGGACGAGAAGGCTTCAAGCGTGGACTGGGCGAAACAGTGGAATGGTTGGCGCATCCAGAGAATCTGCGTTGTTATAAGGCTGATATTTATAACTTGTGATATCTACAAATTTACAACAAAAACATACTGGTTTACTTGAGCAAATTACTGAGTCTTTGCTCGTGCTCTGCAATGTTGGCCCCGTCACCCTGCACGAACCGTGTTTTGACGTGCATGAGTGGCTTTATCACAAAGCCTGTCTTGATGCGACTTTTGTCCTATTTAATGCTGAGCATGTTGATCAATTTAAAACTGACAGAATAAGAAGTTACCTATACCTCGCTACGCGGAGTGATAAATGAGTGCCGTTGATGAAATATGGCGTCAGGCTATCATGCCTGTAAACTCAACCATTGAACAGGTTATTCACAATCTGAATGAGTCCTCCATGAAGATTGTTTTGGTGGTCAATGAACAAGGTGAGCTACAAGGCACGATTTCGGATGGTGACATACGACGCGGTTTGCTGAAAGGTTTAGGCCTTAATAGTCCTATTAAAAGCGTCATCCATCGCAATGCCTTGGTTATACCTCCAGAGTTGGGTCGCAATACGGTCATGCAGTTGATGGTAGTCAACAAAATCCAGCAGATTCCGGTTGTTGATGATCGCCAGCAAGTTGTTGGATTGTATATTTGGGATGAAATCACCACGCCACCTACTCGGTCTAATTTGATGGTGATCATGGCTGGTGGCAAGGGTACGCGGCTTCTTCCTCACACAGAAAACTGCCCTAAACCTCTGGTGACGGTCGCCGGTAAGCCTATGCTTGAGCACATTATTGATAGAGGCAAGTTGGAGGGCTTTAACCACTTCGTTTTAGCCATTCATTACTTGGGCCATATGATAGAAGAACACTTTGGCAATGGTGAGCGTCTGGGAGTACAGATTGAATACTTGCGCGAGAAATCACCTTTAGGGACTGCCGGGGCACTGAGCTTGCTCAACCCTCGACCATATGCGCCATTTGTGGTGACTAACGGCGATGTAATTACTGATATTCGCTACGGAGAATTGCTTGATTTCCATACTCGCTACGAAGCTAGTGCCACAATGGCCGTACGTGTACATGAATGGCAACATCCCTTTGGAGTGGTGCAGACTCAAGGGGTTGAAATTGTCGGATTTGAAGAAAAACCTATAGCACGTAGCCATATTAATGCCGGGGTTTATGTCTTATCTCCTGACGTACTTAATGACTTAACGGCAGAGACCCCTTGTGATATGCCGATGCTTTTTGAGCGACTTCAGTTAAAAGCAAAACGTACAGTAGCGTATCCAATGCATGAGCCCTGGCTAGATGTGGGCAGGCCAGATGATTTACTACAGGCAAATGCTGAAAATAATTTTAAAAGGTGAAAATTTCAAAATGGAAAAGATAAATTACCCCAAACCTATCGATTTTACCAAGTTCGCAAAAGAGAACTCCAACCCAGAAGCCTTGTATGGGTTACCTTCGTCGGTTGTTTATTGTAAAAAATGTGTGATATCCAACCAACGGCCCAATTCTGCGGTTGAGTACATGCACACCAAAGGTAGCAAGAAGGAGACAATCAATTTTGATGACCATGGCGTTTGTGATGCCTGTAATTTTGCTGAGCGTAAACGACATAGTATCGATTGGGTTGATCGTGACAAGCAATTGCGTGAGATTTGCGACAAACACCGTAAGAATGATGGAAGCTATGACTGTATCCTGCCGGGTTCGGGAGGCAAGGACAGTTTTTATGCATCGCATATTTTGAAAACCAAGTATGGGATGCATCCACTTACCGTTACTTGGGCGCCGCACGTTTATACAGAGTGGGGTTGGAGGAACTTCCAGTCATGGATTCACGCGGGCCACGATAATTATTTGATGACACCCAATGGTCGCGTTCATAGATTGTTGACGCGACTGTCGACGGAATTGTTATTCCACCCATTCCAAGCTTTTATGTTTGGGCAGAAGTCTCTTGCCCCCAAAATGGCCCTTTTGTTCAATATTCCACTTGTTTTTTATGGTGAAAACGAGGCTGAGTATGGTAATCCAATTGGTGATACCGATACCGCCAGGCGGGATTGGGCCTATTTCACGGCTGAGAATCAAACTGAAGTTTATCTTGGTGGAGTTTCAGTCTCGGATTTAATATCTCAATTCGGAGTCGACAAGAGTGATTTGCAACCCTACTTGCCTGCAGATCCAAACTTAATTGCGGAAAAAAACATTGATGTTCATTACTTAGGATATTATCTAAAGTGGCATCCGCAATCTTGCTACTACTATGCTGTTGAGCATGGTGGATTTCAGGCATCACCAGAGCGTACTCCTGGTACCTATTCAAAATATAATAGTATCGATGATCGAATTGATGATCTTCATTATTTCACGACCGGGATTAAGTTTGGTATTGGACGCGCGAGTTATGATGCTGCACAGGAAATAAGGTCAGGTGATATTAATCGAGAAGAAGGTGTCGCGCTTGTTCAGCGATTTGATCATGAATATCCGGAGCGTTTTATTGAGGAAATGTTTCGTTATTTGAGTCTGCCTGAAAACGACTTTCCTGAAGCAAGTCAGATGTTTGAAAATCCAATAATGGATCGTCAATATTTTCATTTACTGACAGACAAGTTTCGTTCACCTCATATTTGGTACGTGATGAATGGAGAATGGAAATTGAGAAAGCCGGTATCAAATGATCAATAATGAGTTAAATGCCGTGAGTAATATTCGTCTGATTGCCCGTCTTGACATAAAAGGGCCCAACCTGATTAAAGGTATCCATTTGGAGGGACTGCGCGTTATTGGTGCACCTAATGAACATGCGTTGCGTTATTACCATCAGGGAGCAGATGAGTTGATTTATATGGATTGTGTAGCGAGCCTTTATGGTCGAAACCATCTTGGTGATATTGTCAGTACCGCAGCAAAAGACATTTTCGTACCCATTACAGTGGGAGGTGGTATTCGATCAGTAGAAGACGCCACGCAGATTCTTCGGGCGGGTGCCGACAAGGTGGCGGTAAATACAGCAGCGGTTGCTAATCCGCAACTGATCACCGACATTGCTCGTCGTTTTGGTAGCCAGTGTATGGTGCTTTCAATTGAAGCTAAGCAAGTCAGTTGTGACCATTGGGAGGTTTATACTGACAATGGTCGTGAGCGAACAGGTGTTGATGTGATCGATTGGGTGAAGCAAGGTGTTGCCTTAGGCGCTGGCGAGGTGTTGTTGACTTCTGTCGATTATGAGGGGACAAGGAAAGGCTTTGATGTCTCCTTAGTTCGGGCTGTGACAGATCAAGTATTTGTCCCTGTAATAGCCAGTGGTGGCATGGGTAAGTCGGAAGATTTGCTTAATGTTGTTCAAAAGGGTGGAGCAGATGCTGTGGCGATGGCCGATATCCTGCATTACAAGCGTACCGTAATTGGTGATGTCAGGACAGTGGCTGAAAGAGCAGGTTTGGGGGTTAGGCATTATGAGCGCACTTGAGGTCATTGTTATTGATTATGGTGTGGGCAACTTGCTTAGCGTACAGCGCGGTCTTGAATATTGTGGTGCGAAAGTTACTTTGACAGCAGACCCGGAGAAAATTCTTGCAGCCAAAAGGGTGGTGTTGCCAGGGGTTGGGGCATTTAGCAATGCTATGCAAGCATTAGAAAGCTTGGGGTTGGTTGCTGTGCTTCGTGAGCTAGCCCATCGTGGAACATTTTTGTTAGGAATTTGCTTGGGAATGCAACTCCTGCTTGATGAAAGTGAAGAGTTTGGTAATACAGTAGGTCTTGGCCTTGTTCCTGGACGAGTTGTTCCTGTCCCTTCTCGAACGGTATCGGGTGAAATGCAGAAGATACCTCACATCGGTTGGAGTGCACTGCAGCCAACGGCTTCACCGGGAAGATGGAGCGGAACATTGTTGCAAGATATTTGCCCGGAAGAATCTACATATTTTGTGCATTCTTTCATGGCCGTTCCTGTATATTCAATGCATTGTATTGCCTATTGTGAATATGGTGGACATATAATACCCGCCGTGATTAGGAAAAATCATATTACTGGTTGTCAGTTTCACCCCGAAAAGAGTGGAGAAGTTGGCTTGAAAGTGCTGCGAAGTTTTTTGAATTTATGAGGTTTCTTGCACTGATAACTGCGCGGGGTGGATCGAAACGGATTCCTGGAAAGAATATTCGCCCTCTTGGTGGAAAGCCTTTAATCGTATGGAGTATCGATGTCGCTAAAGGAATCTTTGGAATTTCTGACATTCTTGTTTCGACCGACGATTCTACTATTGCGGAGGTTGCGCGTGATGCGGGTGCATTCGTCCCATGGCTCCGTCCTGCAGAGCTTGCAACCGATACTGCAAATTCAGCCGATGTGGCACTGCATGCGTTAGATTGGTATGAACAAGAGAAAGGTAAAATTGATGGACTGATACTTTTACAGCCTACGTCCCCCTTTCGTACCCGAGGGACCGTGCTACGAGGTATGGAGCTTTTTCGCACGCATCAGCGACGACTTGTAATTGGTGTTTCTCCCGCTGTATCACACCCGATGTGGTGTTTTCAAGTTGAAGGCTTGAAAATGCAGCCTTTTGTTGAAGGCGGTGGGTTTCATCTCCGATCTCAGGATCTACCTCCGGCTTACGAGGTAAACGGCGCATTTTACCTTATCTCGCCTGAAGACCTACGAGAAACTAAATCGTTTTACAGTAAAGGTATGGTGCCTTTAGTTATGGATCAACCAGTCGAGTGTATTGACATTGATACTGAGTGGGATTGGCTCATTTCAGAGGCGGCTTTAAATTTAACATAGAAATATTTTGTTTTAATTGAAATTTTTCAATCGGTTCTGTTCTATCTTTTGATATTATATTTTGTTACGATTTATTTTGACACAGTGCTGTCTTATCGTTGATTCATAAAAAAGAGGCTCGGAAACTCCTTAAATGTTATAATTAGTTTACCACAAACTTAACAATAACAAGGAGATCCGAGCCATTGCACAATATAACACAATCCTTAATCAACATACTGTACCAGCAAAAAACATCCCGGCCATGAAATTTATCCTTACCTGTTGCGTGGCCTCACCATCAATCGGTCTAATCAGGTTTGGGCGCTGGATACACCTACATTCCAATGGCCAAAGGATTTGTTTACCTCACCGCCGTTGTAGATTGGGCCAGTCGCAAGGTGTTGGCGGCGAAGGTGGCGATCACGCTGGAAGCCTGCCATGCAGTCGATGTATTAAACGAGGCGCTTACTCGACATGGCAAGCCGGATATAGTAAACATCGATCAGGGCAGCCAGTTTACTGCCCAAGAGTTCGTGCAAACCGTCAAGGATCATGGGGGCAAAATCAGCATGGACGGACGCGGAGCCTGGAGGGATAATGTATTTGTTGAGCGCCTGTGGAAGTCAGTCAAATATGAGCGGGTCTATTTACATGCTTATGACTCCGTCACCGAAGCGAGGATGTCGATCATGCAATATATGGATTGGTATAATCGATCTCGGCCGCATTCGAGCTTGGGCAAACAAACACATGGAGAGGCTTATGCCGTGATGTTGCCGACGGTTAAAATGGCAGCGTAAAAATCAGCAGAGATTCCACTTAAAAAACGTGGGATACTGTTCAAACGAATGGGGCCAGCTCATTTCGCGGTTTCTTGTTCAAAAAAATCGAATCATGGACATATGGATTGTTCAGGGGCTGTATCCTCTGAGTTCAAATCTTTTCTCTATAAGTAAAGGTATAAACGATTAACAGTTAACAAATTGAAAGGGTATTAAATGAATAATCAATGGAAAGTTTGGGATGATGATAAAGGCTATGGTGAGGTGTTATTTAAAAGAGCTATTGGTGATCTCCCTGAAATGGAATCTAGTAAAAAAATTGCACTTGTTTTGAAGAAATATTTCGAAGTTAATAATCATATATTGGATGTTGGGTGTGGTGCCGGGCATTATCTTAAAAGTCTAAGAAAGGAATTTGGTGCTAACTTCTCGTATCTAGGGGTTGATGCTACTCAAAATTATATTGATTTAGCAAAGAAAGCTTTTCAGGATGATGACTTATGTGACTTTAAAGTCTCTGATATATTTAACTTGGAACTACAGGATTCTTCTTATGATTTGGTCATGTGTAATAATGTATTCCTTCATTTACCTTCAATAAAAAAACCACTAACAGAGCTTGTTAGGGTTGCAAGGGGACAGGTTGTGGTTAGGCTTCTTGCTGGAAGTCGGTCATTCCAAATCAAAGATGTTGCCCCTCAAGAAAATGGACTGGATTTCACCGATAAAGGTGATCCTGTGTCATGGCATTATTATAATATTTATAGTAAAAATTATATCAATGCACTGTTGTTATCAAATAAGAAAGTTAAAAAATGGAAGATAACAGCTGACTTTGATTATAAAGAAAAAAATATAATGAATTCAATTAAAGATCATGGTGATGTGCATGATGCAAGCACCATGTTAGGAGATTATCAAGTTAATGGTTATATAATCCAACCATGGTCAATTCTTGAGATTGAAATTGATAATACTAAAATATAACTTGTCAATAATATAATACTTTATGTATTTTTAACATAAATCTTGGTGCTGTCAGTTCATGGTTGCAGAGGGAGTTTGTGATGTTAAACATGAGGACAGGACCTAATTTATAGCTTGGATAGTTTTGGCTGTAATTAGATAAGTATTAATGTTGCTGGATACTTTAAATATAATCCTTCTTCTCCCTCCCCCCCCCAAAAAAAAACGCTTAATTTAAAAGGGTAAGTGTACTCATGTTTTTAGTTACAACAGCGGACAGGCGCTTCTGGAAAAACAACGAAAAAATCCTTTTCTTGGGGGAATGGTGCAAGCTTTTCGCTGAGCGTGAAAATTGGTCTAAGTTGGAACATGAAGTGTTGCCATACCATTGGGATGATCGCCAAAGATTCGCCGAAGATTATAGGTATCTTAATGCGATTTATGAAGAATACCTCTTGTCGTTTGCCGAGGGACTCAATCGCGTCCATGGTGTGAATTATTCTGTGCGTTACTGGCGTATCCTTATTGGGGTATGGCTTCGGTATTTTATCGATGTTCTTTATGATCGCTATTTATCAATAAAAACGGCACAACTAAGCGGACTTGTTACCGATACTTGGATATGTTCCACTGCCCCTTGTACGCCTCAAGTAGTTCCGTCTTTCGGGCATGATGCTAATAATTTATACCTTTACAGTCGAATTATTACAAAGATAGGTGGCATTCCTTTTCACGAAAAGGAGCTAAGTCATATTCGGTCCGAAGCCCCTTCAAATGAGAGACCGAAAACGGCATTGGGTCGAATCCTTACAGAATTTATACGGCAATTGCAGAAGGGGCCCGAGGTGTTTATTCGTCAAGGATTAGCAGTCCTAGCAGTTGAGTTTTGGCCGCGCTTGATAGGGCACTTGAAGTCGGATGTAGTTTTTGCTGGCAGCATTTACCTTTCCTTGTGGGATCAGATACGTCTTCAATCGTCCCTTGGGCAAGTTCCTTACCTCTATCATGGAGAGAAAATGGTTTTTTCTCCGCAGGCGGCTAATGTTAACATGCGTGGAGACTTGACTTTTCCTGTTTGTGCCGACCCATTTAAACAATTGCTGAACGAGTTGCTTCCTGAGCAGATACCAATGATTTACGTCGAGCATTACCGTGAGATGCATAAAAGAGTTATGGCAATTTCTCCTAAAGCACCAAAAGTTGTGATCACTGCTTTTACAGTTAACTATCGTCGGTGTTTTGAATTTTGGGCGTCCTATCATGCTGAAAAGAGCGGAACCAAGCTTGTTGTATCTCAACACGGTGGCGGATATGGTACATCGCGTCATATTGTTTTAGACGATCATTTCACGCGTGCATTTGATCGATATTACACATGGGGGTCGGACTTAGATGGAAACTACAAGGTAAAGCCCATGCCATCTTTGCGTTTATGGAAAACCAACAAAGAACTCGACTCATCAGATCCTAGTGGGTCGGTTATGTGGGTCGCGACCACTGTGTCGCGATACCTGAAATTTGCGGAAAGTGGACTTGTCGGAGGGGGGCATATGCTAGTTTATTTCGATGAGCAGCGCAAGTTTTATGAGGCCTTAACTGATGAAGTGCGAGAACTTTTATTGTGGCGATATTTTGCCGATCTCTGGGAAGATAAAGATAGGTTTATGGATTTTGCTCCGAACTTAAAAATACAACGCAGTATTAAAAAGCAACTAGGCAAGGAGTCTAATTTTATTAGTGAATTGAAAAAGTGTCGCATAGCAATACATACCGCAAATGAAACGACCTATTTGGAGACTTTATCAGCTAATTTTCCAACTTTGGTTTTCTGGAACCCCGTATATTTTGAAGTTAGAGAATCCCTGCAGTCAGAATTCGACGAGTTGTTGAATGCTGGTATTCTTCATTACACACCTGAATCTGCGGCAGAGAAGTTGAATGAAATTTGTTTCGATATAACTACATGGTGGGAAAGTGATGTCGTTCAGAATGCGAGAAAGCGGTTTTGTCGTGCTTTAGCTTGCACGAATGAAGGGTGGTTAGCTGAATGGGTTAATGAGTTAAAAGAAATAGGGAAATGATTGATAGAGGCGCTTAAAGAACTTTTGTTAATATTAATGGCATGCGCTAGGCACTTTCAGTTTAAGGGCTGGCGCTAGTTCTTTAAAAATATTCATTGATTGAAGGTTTACAGAGTTTTCTTGGACTCAGATTAATTGTTCGTTTCATCGTAATATGAGAGGTGTTGATGCTAAGTAATTCAAGTATTTTGATAACTGGCGGTACTGGTTCATTCGGTCATACTTTTGTGCCAATGACGCTGGCAAAATATAATCCGCGTCGTTTGGTTATATATTCCCGCGACGAAATGAAGCAATGGGAAATGGCCAAGCTCTATGGCAACGACAAACGGGTTCGTTTTTTCATTGGCGATGTGCGTGATAAGGATCGCCTTGCGCGTGCATTGAATGGCATTGATTATGTGGTTCACGCCGCTGCAACCAAAATTGTCCCTACCGCAGAATATAACCCATTCGAGTGCGTCAAGACCAATGTGATTGGTGCCATGAACCTCATTGATGCCTGCATTGATCAAGGGGTCAAGCGAGTGATCGCGCTTTCCACCGATAAGGCCAGCAGTCCCGCGAACCTGTACGGCGCTACCAAGTTGACTTCTGATAAGCTTTTTATTGCCGGCAACTCCTACTCCGCTGGCAAAAATACCAGATTTGGTGTGGTGCGTTATGGAAATGTTATGGGTTCGCGCGGCTCGGTAATCCCGTTCTTCTTGTCCCTCGCCGATAAAGGTTCGTTACCGATTACCGATGAGCGGATGACTCGTTTTATGATCACCTTGGAGCAGGGGGTGGATCTTGTCTGGCATGCCTTTGAAGACATGGTTGGCGGCGAGATTTATGTGAAAAAAATTCCTTCAATGAAAATGACTGACGTAGCTCGCGCAATTGCACCCAATTCGAGCCATGACATTGTTGGTATTCGTCCAGGTGAAAAGCTCCATGAACAGATGATTGGAACCGAGGACGCACTACACACCTATGAATATGCTGATTATTACAAAATTCTGCCTTCGATCCATAACTGGAGCCAAGATCCCCAGCGCATCAATGGAGGGAATTTGGTAGCTCCTGATTTCATTTATTGTTCCGACAACAACACTGATTGGATGAGTATCGAAACATTGCGAGTATGGATCGAACAAAACCGTGAGAATATTGGGAAGATATAACGGGCATGATTCCTTACGGTCGACAAGATATTAATCAGGATGATATTGATGCGGTCGTGGAAGTGTTGCGTTCAGACTTCCTGACTCAGGGGTCAGTTGTCCCAGCATTTGAAACTTCGGTGGCTAGTTACTGTGGGGTGCAGCATGCGGTAGCGGTTAATAGTGCCACCAGCGCACTCCACATCGCATGTCTGGCTTTGGGGGTGGGCAAAGGCGATATAGTTTGGACAACGCCGATCACATTTGTGGCTAGTGCCAATTGCGCTCTGTATTGCGGTGCGCAGGTCGATTTCGTGGATATTGATCCGCGTACATTTAATATGAGCTTGGTACGACTGGCAGAAAAACTAGCCGATGCAGAAAAAAATGGGAAGTTGCCCAAGGTTGTGATTCCCGTGCATCTATGTGGGCAATCCTGCGATATAGCCGGTATTCATTCCCTTGGTCAGCGATACGGTTTTAAGATCATTGAAGATGCCTCGCATGCTATCGGTGGTCGCTACAAAGATGAGCCTATTGGCAACTGCTGTTACAGCGATATTACCGTATTCAGTTTTCACCCGGTCAAGATCATCACCACCGGCGAAGGCGGTATGGCGCTTACCAACGATACGCAATTGGCCAAGAAAATGAGCTTACTCCGCAGTCATGGCATTACTCGTGATGCAGCAGAGATGACTCATGTGCCGGATGGTCCTTGGTACTATCAGCAACTTGACCTCGGATTCAATTACCGCATGACTGATATGCAGGGTGCCTTGGGTTTGAGCCAAATGCAGCGTCTGGATGAATTTGTAGCCAAGCGACATGTTATTGCCAAACGATACGATCAGATGTTGTCCAGTGTGTCAGTCGTTCCCCCGTGGCAGCACCAAAATTGTTATTCCGGGTGGCATCTCTATGTGATTCGTCTCCAGCTGGAAAAGATTCGGAAAAATCACCGACAGGTATTTGAATTTCTGCGGGAACAAGGTGTTGGTGTAAATTTGCATTACATCCCGTTATACAGTCAGCCTTACTATGAGAGAATGGGCTTTAATACTGCTAATTTTCCGGAGGCGGCGAGCTACTATGCTGAGGCAATCAGTTTGCCGATGTATCCAGGATTGACGGAAGTGCAGCAAGATTATGTGGTGGAAACATTGCGAGAGGCAACTAGTATATGAATATTGCCATTATTCCTGCCCGTGGCGGTAGTAAGCGCATTCCGCGCAAAAATATTAAAGTTTTTTGCGGCAAGCCCATGATTGCTTGGTCGATTGAAGCAGCAAAAAAATCGGGTTTGTTTGATCGTATTATTGTTTCTACGGACGATGCAGAAATTGCAGAGGTGGCTAGGGAGTGGGGCGCAGAGGTGCCTTTTATGCGGCCGGAAGAGTTGTCTGGTGACTATGCAGGAACCACTGAAGTAATCGCCCATGCCACACAATGGGTTTTGGGCCAAGGGGTTGATGTCGTTGCCGTGTGCTGTATCTATGCGACTGCGCCTTTCGTCCAGATAGATGATCTGAGGCGCGGATTAAAAGCGTTGAATTCGGGCGCTTGGAATTATGCATTCACCGTGACAGATTTTGCAGCGCCTATCTTCCGTTCATTTAAGCAAACAGCCGAGGGTGGGCTAGAGATGTTTTTCCCCGAGCATTTTGGTACGCGTTCGCAAGATTTGCCGACCGCGTTACATGACGCAGGGCAATTTTATTGGGGACGACCTGCGGCATGGCTAGAGGGGAAGCGTATTTTTGCGAATCGTTCAAAGCCGGTATTGATCCCTCGTTGGAGGGTGCAGGATATCGACAATCAGGATGACTGGGAGCGGGCCGAGATGTTGGCACCTGTTGTCATGGGGCGTAAGGGGTAATAATGCTCGTTAAGCAAATCTCTTTCCGTGTTGATGCCTCAGTTCAAATGGGTACTGGGCATTTTATGCGTTGCTTGACTCTGGCAGACGCACTGAAGCAACGCGGTTCGCAGATTCGTTTTGTCAGTCGGCATCTACCCGACCATCTGTGTAATATGTTGAAGGACAAGGGGCATGAGTTTGTTCTGCTTGATAACACTCTCAGTGATGTTACCCTGGATGAACTAGCGCATGCTCAATGGCTGGGAGTCAGTCAGGAACGGGATGCGTCGGATTCCATTCAGGCATTGGCCGATAGAACTTGGGATTGGCTTATTGTTGATCACTATGCGCTGGATTCCCGTTGGGAGTCGATGCTTCGGAAAAGTGTTAAAAATATTATGGTTATTGATGATATTGCTGATCGTCATCATGACTGCGATATGTTGTTGGATCAGAATTTTTATGCTGATATGGAATCACGTTATGTTGGTAACGTGCCTGGGCATTGTCAATTATTGATGGGACCACGCTATGCTTTGCTGCGTGATGAATTTCGACAGTTGCATGAACGACTCGAGCCGCGTAGCGGACCAGTCAAACGCGTATTGATATTTTTTGGTGGCGTAGATGTCGACAACTACACAGGCCGTGTAATTGAAGCACTGTCAGAGATTGATGTTCAAGATTTTCATGTCGATGTGGTGATAGGCGTACAGCATCCTTGTCGTGAGCAAATCAAAACGGCGTGTGCGCAGAGTGGATTTGCTTGTCATGTGCAAACTGATAAGATGGCTGATCTGATGGCGGCAGCCGACTTGGCCATAGGTGCGGGTGGGGGAGCGAGTTGGGAGCGTTGTTGCCTCGGTTTGCCTACTTTGGTTATTTGTACAGCAGATAATCAAAGTAGGCAAATAGTGGACGCTGCAAAAAAAGGACTTTTATACGCCCCGGCTCTTGGTAAGGATTTCGTTTCATGGGTAAGGAATCATGTCGTTGCCCTTCTGGAAAATGACAATTTGAGATGGTTTATTTGTTGTCGTTCTATGCAGGTTGTTGATGGGCGAGGGGTGTTGCGTGTCATCCGTAATTTGGGTTGTAGCGGCATTGAAATGAGAGAGGTCTCTGTGGCTGATTCGCCGAACCTTTTTACATGGCGTAATCACCCCAGCACAAGAGCTGTGTCAAGGAATAAGGAGTTAATAGAATGGGAAGATCATCAAACATGGTTTGCTTCTGTTCTTTGCTCCAAGGATATAGATCTGCTTGTTGGGCTTCGCGGTGAAGATTTTGTTGGTGTTGTCCGTTTTGATAGGCAAGCGAGTGTTGCAGAAGTTTCTATTTATCTCGTTCCTGATGGTAATAATTACGGCCGGGGGCATGATCTGTTGTTGAGTGGTGAGCAATGGATCAAAGAAAATCGGCCGGAGGTTAAGCATATTAGAGCGTGTGTGATTGGGGGCAATGAGCTCTCTCATCATCTGTTTTTAGGGGCGGGTTACAAAGTTGAAGATACACATTATTTGAAGATACATTAATTAAAGATGACTAAAGAATTAAAAATCGCAGACAAGCTGGTTGGTCGGGGTCACACTCCATTGATCATCGCCGAGATGTCCGGTAACCATAATCAGTCGCTGGATCGGGCGCTTGCCATTGTTGAGGCCGCCGCCCAGGCCGGGGTGCATGCGCTTAAGATCCAGACCTATACGTCGGATACCATGACGATTGATCTGGATGAGCGAGAGTTTCATATCAGCGATTCTGGCAGTCTGTGGGCAGGTACATCTCTTTACAAGCTGTATGGTGAGGCCTACACCCCTTGGGAGTGGCATAAACCGATTTTTGTTCGCGCGTGTGAGCTTGGCATTATTCCATTCAGCACACCATTTGATGATACCGCAGTTGATTTTCTCGAGAGTCTGGATGTCCCTTGTTATAAGATTGCTTCGTTCGAAAATACCGACTTGCCGCTGATTCGTCGGGTGGCAGCTACCGGTAAACCGTTGATTATTTCAACCGGTATGGCGACTGTGGCTGAGTTGGATGAAACTGTCCGGGCCGCTCGGGAGGTGGGGTGTAAAGATTTGATCTTGCTTAAGTGCACCAGCACTTATCCTGCCTCGGCTGAGAATATCAATATTTTGACTATTCCACATTTGCGTGAGTTGTTTGGTTGTGAAGTTGGTTTGTCCGACCACACTATGGGGTTGGGTGTGTCTGTGGCCAGTGTTGCATTGGGAGCTACAGTCATTGAGAAACACTTTACACTTAATCGCGCCGATGGCGGGGTGGATAGCACGTTTTCGTTGGAACCTGCTGAAATGGCTCATCTTGTGGCAGAGACTAAGCAGGCATGGCAGGCGTTAGGTCGGGTGAGTTATGGGCCTACTGAAGCGGAGAAAAAGTCCATTCAGTTCCGGCGTTCATTATATATTGTGAAAGATATTAAGGCCGGGGAAGTTTTAACGCGCGAGAATGTGCGTGCAATTCGACCGGGGCTAGGATTGCCGACTAAATATTTGGATCAGGTGCTGGGTAAAACGGTGAAGCAGGACCTGAAGTGTGGAACAGCTTTGGGGTGGGAATTAATTTGATGTCCGTAGAAAACGGTGGCTTTAACCATCTGCGGGTCTTGATTGTGGGCTGCGGCAATATCGCTGGTGTCTTTGACCAAGGAAGATCGGCCAGTGATTTACCCTATACACATGCGGGTGCCTATGTTCGTGATGGACGATTCAAGATAACGGTGTGTGTGGAGCCGGATGATAAACGTCGTGCTGAGTTCATGGCAGCATGGAATGTGCCTGTCGGATTCCGCTCAATTGATGAACTTTTGGATACCGAAGAGCATTTTGATGTCATCAGTATTTGTTCGCCGACTATATTCCATTCCCATGATCTAGAAATTGCTTTGCGTTTAGCTCCCAAGCTTATCTTTTGTGAAAAACCCATTACAACATCCCTTGCTGATACTGAAAGATTAGTTGAAGAATGCCGTAAGGCCAATATCCCCATGGCGGTAAATTATACGCGTCGCTGGGATCCTGCTGTTGTAAAGCTCCAAACCAGTATCCATAGCGGTCAATGGGGAGTGTTGCGGTCGGTTATTGGTCTTTATAATAAGGGCATTCTGAACAACGGTTCTCATATGTTTGATCTGTTGCATTTGTTTGTTGGCCCGATGAATATTTCAAAAATTGGTGAACCTGTATACGATTTTTTCCCTAATGATCCAACTGTTGCAGTGTGGTTGCAGGGGCCGCAAGGGGTGCCTATCCATATTGCTTGCTCCCATGCTGATGATTTTGCCGTCTTTGAGCTACAGTTAATATTTTCGCATGGGATGGTGATCATGGAAGATGGCGGTTTTGTTTGGCGTGAACGTCGTGCAATCGATAATGTAAATTATAAGGGCTACCGTAAGCTTGCAGAGGGGGAGCGATATCCTGGCGGATATCCCCATGCGATGCTTGGTGCCGTCGATAATTTTTATCGTGCAATTAATAAAGGCGACGCACTTGCCAGCACTGGAGCCTCAGCGCTTTCCGCACAACGCCTTTGTGCACAAGTTTTGCATCAGGCCAGTTTGTAGTAGTTGGTGGATATACAGCTTGCGGGTGTCTTGAAAAATTAGTTACAGGTATGGGGAATTGGCATGAATGATCATCCTGGTATAGAAAATCTCGCGTTGTTTGGCGGGCCCAAAACCATTCAGACTGAATTTACCCGCTATAACCCAATTGGTGCCGAGGAGTTGCAAGCTGCCAAAGAGGTAATTGAGAGTGGGGTATTGTCTCAGTACTTAGGGGTGTGGCATGAGGATTTCTACGGTGGACCCAAGGTAAGAGAGTTTGAGCGCAACTGCGCTGAATACTTCGGGGTTAAACACGCGATTACCGTTAATTCATGGACATCTGGTCTGGTTGCAGCTGTTGGGGCGATTGGCATTGAGCCAGGCGATGAAGTTATTGTCACTCCTTGGACTATGAGTGCGAGTGCGACGGCTATTTTGCATTGGAATGCCATTCCGGTCTTTGCTGATATTGATCCAGAAACCTTTAACCTTGATCCGAAGTCTGTTGAGGCCAACATTACGCCATACACCAAGGCCATTATGGCTGTTGATATCTTTGGCCAATCTGCAGATATGGATGAGTTGATGGCCATCGCTGCTAAACACGGGCTCAAGGTCATTTCTGATACCGCGCAAGCCCCAGGTGCGCTTTATAAGGGTAAACACGCTGGCACTCTTGCCCATGTGGGTGGGTATAGCCTCAATTATCATAAGCATATTCATACCGGTGAAGGTGGCATACTGGTTACCGATGATGACGAGATAGCTGAGCGTTTGCAGCTGATTCGCAATCATGCCGAGGTTGTGGTGGGCGATAAAGGTGTGACTAATTTATCAAATATGATTGGTCATAACTTTCGTTTGGGTGAGATCGAGTGTGCCATGGGGATTGAGCAACTCAAGAAACTAAAGGGACTGGTGGAGTCGCGGCAAGCCTCGGCCTGCCGACTGACTGAGGGTTTGCATGGGTTGCGTGGTATACAGACGCCGGTGATAAGGGAGGATTGCACTCATGTTTATTATGTTTACCCCTTGATCTTGGATATTGAGGAATTGGGTGTCAGTCGTGATCGACTTCATGCGGCGCTGCAAGCGGAAGGGGTTCGGTTGAGTAAGTCCTATCAGAATATTCACTTATTACCTCTGTATCAACAGAAGATCGCATACGGTTCACGAGGTTTTCCATGGACATCAGGCATTTGTCATCGTGATGTTGATTACAGTAAGGGGATTTGCCCGGTTGCGGAGAGGCATAACGATTCTACTTATTTGGGGATTGGCATGTGTGTTTATGATCTTACCGATGAAAACGTAGACATGATCGTGACATCATTTCAAAAGGTATGGAAAAATCTAGAGTTATTGGCGCAGCACAGTTCATGAATCTACCTGAAATAATTACCATAGTTGCTCATGATGCTGGTGGTGCAGAAATACTGGCGAGCTATGTCGCACAAAATAATGTTCCATGCCGATTGGTTTTGGAAGGGCCAGCAGTTGATGTTTTCAAGCGTCGTTTTGGGTCAGTTGAAATATTAACTTTGGAAGAAGGCATATCGGCTGGAGATTGGTGTCTTTGTGGAACTGGATGGCAATCTGATTTAGAGTTTCAAGCGATTAAACATGCTCAGAATAATGGCAAGCACGTTGTTGCATTTTTGGATCATTGGGTGAATTACCCGGAGCGATTTGTCCGGGATGGTATTCAACATTTCCCTGATGAGATATGGGTTGGTGATATTGATGCAAAGAGGTTGGCCCATGAGGAATTTCCAGGTCTTTCAATTAAGTTAGTTGCTAATCCATATTTTATTTATATAACGCGCCAACTTCAAAAAATTCCCATAAATCAAAATTTGAGAGATAAGAAAAAAAAAGGAATATTGTTTGTCTGTGAAAATATTTCAGATCATTCACGCCTGCGGTATGGTGATGAGCGTTATTGGGGGTATACGGAATTTGATGCTATCGAATATTTTTTGAAAAATATTGATAAGCTAGGTGAAACCATCGATAAGGTGGTGATACGACCACATCCAACAGACAGTGTGGGTAAGTATGATCGAATAATAGCAG
>Ga0224496_10000519_pt1 | contig 26705 bp, 22 predicted proteins | sample SF_Jul11_sed_USG_2_FD_168127 | JGI IMG/M metagenome (GOLD analysis project Ga0224496, IMG submission 168127) | Sediment microbial communities from San Francisco Bay, California, United States - SF_Jul11_sed_USGS_8_1 | ecosystem: Environmental > Aquatic > Marine > Sediment | place: USA...
TCGACATAATCATATCAATGCCACAAACAGGTGACGACGCTGCCTTCGGTCTTCACGAACTAACAGGCAAAAGATGGGAAAGGGCGTCAAGAAGACACAGATACGTGACAGAGCGGGCTTTTATTCTGCTGCCGGAGGAACGATACACAACAATAGACAGAAAAATCAACATCATCGACCACAAAATCGTTGGAAAGAACGTTGCGGTAGTCGACGACAGCATCGTCAGAGGCGACACAACCAAGGTTGTGGTGAAGAAACTGCGCAAAATGGGAGCAAAGAAAGTCTATTTGTTTATCACTTTCCCCAGAATAATAGGTCCTTGCTTCTATGGAGTTGACATGGCAACCTACGGTGAGCTGATAGGATCCCGACATGAAGCTGACGAAATAGCTAAAATAGTGGGCGCCGATTCAGTAGAATATCAATCAGTAAACGGACTTGTCAAAGCCACTGGTCTAGACAGAAACGAATTGTGTTTAGGATGCATTACCAAAAAATATCCTACTCCAATGGCTCAGAAACTCGCAGATGAAATGAAGGAAAGATTTGAGAAGGGATATCAAGAAACTGGAAGAATATACGAGGTTGCCACCCATTAACGATATGGCTGAAACTTCTCTCTTTCGAGGGTGATTTAATGGAAAAGGTCGGCATCTTGGTTGTTTCCTATGGTTCAAGGGCAGCTGCGATTGTAGACGCCTTCACTCGCAGCGAAAACTACACCGCAGAAATCTACGTTGCTGACAAGCAAAAGAATCCTTTCAATGTCGAAAAAGCAAAAAGACATGTTGTTATTTCCAACCTCAACGTAGAAGAAATCTGCAAGTTTGCCAAAAAATATGAAGAACATATAGACTTTGGGATAGTTGGCCCTGAAAAGCCGATAATTGACGGATTAAGAGATGTTGTCGAAAAAGAAACGCGCATACCTATGATCTGCCCAACGAAAAGATACGCCATTGAAGGAAGCAAGGTTGCGCAACGACATTTGTTCCAAAAAGTTGCTCCAGAAGTTAACCCAAAGTTCAAGGTATTCGACCCAAAGAATTACAGTAGCGTAGGGCAAGTGAGAAAAAACGTTTACGCTTGGCTAGACGAACTTAACAACAAAGTTGCCGTGAAGCCTGATAGCCCAGCCGCGGGAAAGGGAGTCGGCGTATGGGGCGACCATTTCAACACCCGCGAACAAATCTTCGACCATTTCCTAGCCAATTATGAATATGGCCCGGTGATAATAGAGGAAAAAATCGAGGGCGAAGAATCCAGCTTCCAAGCATTTTGCGATGGAAAGCACTTGGTTCCTTTGCCAGAAACACGGGACTACAAGAGGGCCTTCGATGAGGATAAGGGTCCAAACACTGGTGGAATGGGCTCCTACAAAGACGTAGGCGCCATATTACCCTTTATGACCCCAGTAGACCGGGAGAAAGAAATCGAAATCATGGACAAAAATTTCAAAGAGTTGAAGGGGAAAGGAAGCAATCCTGAGTTGCGGGGCATCCCCTTCTACGGTGCTTTCATTCATACGAGCAGAGGACCAAAGATTTTAGAAAATAACAGCCGACCAGGCGATCCAGAAATACAGAATCTGTTGCCTGTACTGAAAGATGATTTCGTTGACGTGTGCTTCAAAATATTGGACGGAAACCTGACGAGAGTTGAATTTGAGGAGAAGGCTACCGTTGTGACCTACAAAGTTCCACCAAACTACGGCGGCTACGCAACAGTATTTCCTGAGCGAGTGAACAAAAACGAGATGGATAAACCCGTGGATCTAAACGGAGCACATAAGTTAGCCAAAAAATATGGGAACAAGATTAGAATTTATCCTGCCTCAATGGAGTTGAGGGAAGGAAAAACTTATGCCCTTGCGTCGAGGACCGTGTGCGTTGTCGGCATAGGAGACGATATTCAGAACGCCAGGGAGCTCTCTTTAAAGGGCATAAAGGCGATTAAAGGCGGAGCACTCTGGCACAGAAACGACATTGCATCGAGGGAACATATAGAAAGAAGCGTAAGGCACATGGAAAAGCTGAGGACGCTGTAATGGTTGCAGAGGCGTCGCAAACGAAAAACCAGAGAATATTCGTTACTGACTGTGAAGGCCCTATTTCAAAGAACGACAACGCCTTTGAGCTGACAAGCCATTTCGTTCCTAACGGAGAACAATTCTTTGCCTTGATAAGCAAGTATGATGATGTTCTAGCAGATATTGTTAAGAAGCCCGGATACAAAGCTGGAGACACGTTGAGGCTAATACTTCCTTTCTTGAAGGCTTATGGAGCAACCAACGAGAGGATAAGAGAATATTCCTCCAAAAACATCTTATTGGTTCCAAGCGCACGAGACACGCTACAATTTGTCAGGGATCTCATGCCTTCCTTCATCGTCAGCACCAGTTATGAGCAGTATATCTCTTCTTTATGCCGCCTAACCGGTTTTCCCTACGACAATGTTTACTGCACCAAACTAAACATCGACAAGTACGAGATGAGTAAAGAAGAAGCAAACAGACTGAAAGAAATTAGAGAGGAAATATCGACGATGTCTATGATTAACATCCTGGAAAACGCTAAGTCTGCCCATGATTTCTCCCAGAGAGACCAACAAACCATACACAGGTTAGATGAAATATTCTGGGAAGAAATTCCTAAAATGGAATCTGGCAAAATGTTGAAAGAGGTTAATCCGGTTGGTGGGCATGAGAAGGCTAAGGCGGTGCAAGATATTGTTGAGAAGCTGGATAGCCACCTTGACAATGTGATGTACGTGGGCGACAGCATCACGGACGTTCCGCCCTTTCAGTTGGTGAGAAAAAATGGAGGACTAAGCATTTCTTTTAATGGAAACGAATATGCCATTAGAGAAGCGGAAATCGCTGTTCTTTCAGGCAACACTATTGTAACTTCTGTTCTTGCGGAAGTCTTTAGCAGGTTGGGCAAGGACCATGTCATCAGACTGGTTGAAGAATGGGGTCCTTCTGGACTGAAAAGATATTGCGCCACTCTCATGCTGCGAGCAGGTATGTTTAAGTTGTATCCTGATGTCTTTCCTCAAGTTGAAATGATAACTGATGGCAACAGGGAGAGACTGAAAAAAGAAAGCCGCGCCTTCAGAAAAACTGTTAGAGGAGAAGACATAGGAAAGTTAGGATAATTTAACGCCTACACGTATCATGTTAGGTCTATCAAAATGTCGACAGCCTTTTCCACGAAGTTAACGCATTTGTTCAAGAAAACGTTCGAATCCCATGCTTTCTTCCGCTCTTTTGGGTCGGTCAGGTCATATCCAATAAGATCCCGACAGAAAACGCTACCAAGTTCTTTTTGGAACCCATCGTAAAACTTTAGCGCCAAGAAATAGGCTTTTTCCCTTTCCTTATCAATTGGTTTGTTACTTCCATACTTTTGACCGATTGCAATAACTCCTCCCGTCAACGCTCCGCACAAAGACCCTCTTCCTCCGATTCCACCGCCAAAGGCTGAGGCAATCTTCGGTTCAAAGGTTTTCTTTTCGTTCCAAAAGTCTTGCATCGCGAGTAAAACGCTTTGGGCGCAATTGTACCCTCCCCTAAAGAGCGACGCAGCCTTTTCCACGTAGACAGCCTTTTGGTTCATGAACTATTCACCGTAGTATCTGAGCGCCATCTTATCGATAATAGACTTTCTATACTTGGTATGAGCATCTCTTGCGTTCTGACCAACGCCAAAGTGGCTGAAGCCCCCCAGTCCTTAAAACACTTATAAAATATTCTTATCTCTTCATTTATTAACCAGTGATGTTATGAAAGTTGAAATTGAAGATACATACTCGGAAGCTTTCGACGGTTTATATTGTCGAGTCATAGTTACCGCTGATGATGAAGAAGTGTTGAAGAGGGCGACTGAAGATGCCACAGCCACACCCTCAATAGTGATCGGCAGAACCGAGGGAGGCATCGAGAGATGGTTAAGCGAGAAGGAAACCCCAGACGGACGAAAAGGTGCCATTTTACAGTTCTGGGGAGGAATCGGGAAGGGTAAGCCTCTCGAAGACTCGGTTAAAAAGCTGGAGGTGGAACTGTCATACCGCATACGGCAAGACATACTCGTGAAGCCGTTCACCGCCCTTTTTGATGCCTTGCTAAATCCGGATGGAAAAATCGATATGATGGAAAGGGTTGGCCGCTGCGGAGATGGTTTTGAGTGGGGAGAGAGACTTTACGGACGAAACATGATCGTTGTCCCAATCATGGTTTCTAACTTTCTTGTGGAGCGTCAGTTGGGTTACGCCAAGGGAGTGATGGGGACAAACTTCTGGTACATGTGCAAAACCAAGGCGGCAGTCATGGAAGCAGGCAGAAAGGCGCTCAAAGCCATACACCAAATTGAAGGAGTTATCACTCCCTTTGACATCTGCTCAGCTGGTTCGAAACCCGAGACAAACTTTCCATGGATAGGTCCCACCACCAACCACCCTTACTGTCCAACGCTGAAGGAAAAGTTGGGAAGGGAGTCAAAGGTTCCAGAAGTCGTAAATTACATTCCAGAGATCGTTATCAACGGAACATCCATAGAGACAGTAAAGGAAGCGATGAAGGTTGGTATCCAAAGCGTTCGCAACGTGAACGGAGTCGTTAAAATTTCGGCGGGAAATTACGAAGGAAAACTTGGAAGACATAAAATATACCTGCGAGAGTTGTTCCCATGACCTTCGATGTCATAGGCTTCGGCGCCCTAAACGTGGACAAACTGTATAAAGTAAACATGATTGCCAGAGAGGAAGAAGAAAGCTTCGTCATAGACTTCAAAGAAGCCTCAGGCGGTTCTGCCGCAAACACCATAGCAGGGTTGGCTAGACTGGGACTGAGAACGGGTTTTATTGGAAAAGTCGCTGAAGACCGTGAAGGAGAGCTTCTCCTAAGCGATTTCAGAAAAGAAAAAGTCGACACCAGCGGAATAGTGGTCTCGAAGGAAGGGAGAAGCGGTGTCGTCATGGGATACATCGACGAAAAGGGAGAAAGAGCTTTATACGTTGACCCAGGCGTCAACGACTGGCTAGATTTCAAGGAAATCAACTTAGACTATGCCGCTGATACCCAATTTCTCCACCTAACATCCTTCGTTGGAGAAAAACCCTTCGAAGCTCAAAAACAACTCGTGAAAGAACTTTCTGGTGTTAAAATAAGTTTTGATCCTGGAGCCCTCTACGCAAGAAAGAGTTTGAAATCCTTGAAGCCGATAATTCAGGAAAGTTACGTTATGCTTCCAAATGAAAATGAAATTAGATTGCTTACAGGAAAAGACTATGAAAAGGGTTCAAAGATGCTGATAAACGAAGGTGTTGGCTTGGTTGCAGTTAAGCTGGGCGCGAGAGGATGCTACGTGACGAATGGCAAAGAGAGCCACTTAGTTGAGCCATATGAAAAGAAACTTGTGGACACAACAGGTGCTGGTGACGCCTTCTGTGCTGGTTTTATTTATGGTCTAATCAAGCGACGAGGCCTATACGAGTGCGGAAGACTAGGAAATTTCGTTGCAGCCCGTTGCATTGAGAAAGTTGGCGCAAGAAAGGGGTTGCCGAGGCTTTCAGCTCTTGAAGACTCCTCCAAACGTCTCCTAATTTAGTTAGATTTGCATCAATTATTCCCATTCTATTGTTGCTGGTGGTTTATGGGTAATATCGTACACAACTCGCGTGACTTGGGGTATTTCGTTTGTTATTCTGGTTGAGATTTTTTCCAGGATTTCGTAAGGTATCTTGGCGAAATTGGCTGTCATGGCTTCTTTGCTTTCGACAGCTCTGATGGCAATTGTGTAGCCGTAGGCTCTGGAGTCACCCTTTACTCCTGTGCTTTTCGTAGCCGACAAAACTGCGAAATACTGCCACAAACTTTTCTCCAGTCCGTTTCTCTCGATTTCTTCTGTCACGATTTTGTCCGCCTTCTTAACTATTTTGACTTTTTCTTCTGTCGGTTCACCGATAACCCTTGCTGCCAGACCTGGACCAGGAAATGGTTGCCTCAAAAGGATCTCTTTCGGCAATCCTAATGTTTCAGCAACCTTCCTAACTTCATCCTTATACAAGTCCCTCAAGGGCTCAACTATCGCTTTAAACTGAATCTTAGTGGGCAAACCGGCGACGTTGTGGTGAGTTTTTATCTTCTCTGAAAACTTTCTGATGCCGGACTCGATTCTATCAGGATAGATTGTTCCTTGTATAAAATATTCTGCACCAACCTTTCCTGCGACTTTTTCAAAAACCCTGATGAATTCCTCCCCAACGATTTGCCTTTTTCGTTCAGGATCTGTCACTCCCCTTAATTTTTCGAAAAATCTCTTTCTAGCGTCTACTGAAATGAAGTTGATGTCAGGTTTTTCAAAGATGTTTTTAACGAATTCTGGTTCCTTTTCTCTCATAAAGCCATGGTCAACAAAAACTGCCGTTAGATTTCTTCCAAGGGCTTTGGCGGCTAGGGCGGTGGCTACGCTAGAGTCGATTCCTCCACTCAAGGCAATAATAGCTTTTCCATCGCTGACGGCCTGCCTTATTTCTCTCACTGCCTTTTCCACGAAATCTTCCATTCTCCAGTTTGCCTCGCATCTGCATACCACAAAGATGAAGTTCTTCAGCATTTTCATTCCATTTTCTGTATGAACAACCTCAGGATGCCACTGCAATCCATATATTGCCTTTTCCTTATGTTTGAAAGCCGCTACCGGACTATTCTCAGTGTGGGCAAGGACATCAAATTCTTCGGGAAGCGAAAAAACCGTGTCGCCGTGACTCATCCAAACCTTTTCTCTTTCACGTAGTCCCCTCAGCACGCCTATAGATTTGTCGATTATAGCATGGGTTACTCCAAATTCCTTCTTTTTGCTAGGTTTCACGTTTCCTCCACAAATATGCGCGATGAGCTGATGTCCATAGCATAAGCCTAGAACCGGTAGGTTCAAGTCCAAGATTTTTTGATCGCATTTGGGAGCATTTTTTTCATAAACGCTTAGGGGGCCTCCCGAAAGAATCAATCCCTTGACGTTAAACCTTTCATGCAGAGCCTCGATTTTCTTAGGCGTTATGTTGTGCGGGACGATCTCGGAATAGACTTGGTGATCCCTAACTCTTCTCCCTATCAGATGGCAGTACTGCCCGCCAAAATCGAGCACAAGGATCACGTCGAGTTTAGTCATGCACATGGCCGCCCAGTATCTTGTTTGAAGCTTGAAGAGGCACTATGCCAATCCAACATGCTGCAGGATCTTCCTGAATTCCGAGCGTGCATTAAAGTGCTGAACCATTGCTTCGTGGCCCTGATCGTTTCGGAAAACTGGTGATCATTCTTCAAGCTTAACTGTTCCACGTTCATGGATGGGTTCGTGCCCACAAAAGATTCAATGTTTTGAAAGTACGCGTTTAAGGCTTCGATCACGGTCTTGTTCTTCGAAAAGTCTTTAGAGAATTTCTTAGCGTTTAGGTGCCACTTCTTCCCTTCACCATGCTGTTGACACCAGTGAGACATACTCATCTACCTTTTCATTGTTTTGCTTCAAAATTCTGGTTTCGATTTTCCAATTTTTTGTCTAGGCATGCCTTGACAAAGCCGCAGTATTCTGGGTCTGGCTTGCCTGGTCGGCTTTTGAATTCCCCGTGGAACTGAGAGGCGAAGAAAAAGAACTTGCTGGGCAGTTCCAGAATCTCCATTCTCCTGCCATCAGGACTCTTGCCAGAGAAAACTAATCCATGCTTTTCGAGAACGTTCCAATAGTCTGGATTGACTTCCCAGCGGTGGCGATGGCGCTCGGTAATTTCTTCGGCACCATAGAGTCTGTGCGCCACCGTTTCCTTTTTGATTATGATTTTGTGCGCGCCCAAACGCATGGTTGCCCCCTTATACTCGACGCCTCGTTGTTCGGGCATGAGATCGATCACGGGGTGAGGGGTATCCGGGTTGATTTCAGTGCTGTTGGCTTCTTCCAATTCACAAGCGTTGCGGGCAAATTCAACAACTGCCAGTTGAAAGCCGTAGCAGATTCCTAGAAATGGCGTGTCATTTTCGCGGGCAAAACGAATTGCCCCCATTTTCCCTTCTGTTCCTCTTGGACCGAAACCATAGGGAATGAAAATTCCGTCATAGCGCTTGAGAAGTTTTAGTTTACTTGGATCTCTCTCCAAGTTCTCGGCTTCGATGTAGTCGATCAGAACCTGTGCTTGGCAGGTGGCTCCCGCGTGTCGAAAAGCCTCGTTCATGCTTACGTAGCTGTCAACTAAACCTGCGTATTTGCCAACCAACGCAATTTTAACCTTAAAGCGTGGATTTTTCAGGGAGTCAACAAACTGGTTCCACTCGCCCCATTGAGGTTTTCGGTTCTCAAGTCGAAGTCGTTTACAAATGTATTCGCCCATGCCTTGCTCGTCTAGGATCAGAGGAACTTGATAAATGAAATCAACGTTATAAGAGCAAAAGACAGCGTTTTCAGGGATTGTACCGAAAAGTGCAATCTTTCGAAGGGCTTCAGAGTCAATCATTTTTTTACATCGTGCAACTATCGTGTCTGGTTGAATACCGATACGGCGCAACTCGTTCACGCTGTGCTGGAGAGGTTTCGTTTTCATCTCGCCAGAGAAGTCTAATATTGGGACGAGGGCTACATGAGCGTAGAGGGTGTTGTCAAAACCTTCTTCTAGGCGCATCTGCCGGATCGCTTCGAGGAAGGGCAGTCCCTCTATGTCTCCGACTGTTCCTCCGCATTCTGTCAAAACAACGTCAACCTTTGATCGCTCCCCAATCAGCCGAATTCGGTGCTTAATCTCATTGGTAACGTGAGGCACTATCTGAACGCATCTACCTAAAAAGTCGCCACGACGCTCCTCGTTGATTACGGCTTTATATATCTGTCCAGTTGTGATGTTGTTTTCCTTAGGTAGGTTAATATTTAGAAACCTTTCGTACCCGCCAAGATCGAGATCTGTTTCTCCACCGTCATCCGTCACGTAAACCTCTCCGTGGATGTATGGGTTCATAGTGCCCGCGTCAACGTTAACATAGGGGTCAATTTTTATGGCCGTAACCTTGAAGCCTCTAACCTGAAGCATCTTCCCGATGGACGAGGTTACTATGCCCTTGCCAACTGAGGAAAGCACGCCTCCAGTTACGAAGACAAACTTAACCATCAGCACACCTTCATAACAACAAAACCATAAACTAAGCTCCTCATGCGCGCGCAGGCACCCAGAAACGCTAAGATTTCTTCCTCAAATACTCAACCATAGATTCAAAAACTGATTTTCCATCACAATATTTTGGCATCCTTCCCCCCTTTGTCCAGTCTGGCAGCTGCCAGCCATAATAGGCTCTTTCAGGGTGAGGCATCAAGCCGAAAATTGTTCCGGTGGGATCACAGATGCCTGCAATGTCATGGAAGGCACCGTTTGGGTTTATGGGATATGCTCCATTCGCATACTCGCTATTTTCATCGCAGTATCGGAAAACAAGTTGATCGTTATCGTACAGCCTTTTCAAATAGTCGTTCTCCTTTTCCTTTGGAAAGAGGAACCTACCTTCAGCGTGTGCGACAGGCATTCTCAACACCTTTCCTTTCTGGATTTCTTTGGTGAAAAGGCATTGTCCAGAGCTTTCATGCTTTACGTAGACCCAGTTGCAGTGGTATCCGATTGGAACGTTGGTTGCCAAGGCCGCCTCCGGATATTCGCTGATTCCTTCAAACCCAGGTAGCAAGCCTGCTTCAACCAAAACCTGAAAACCGTTGCAGATTCCTAAGACTGGTCTTCCCTCTTCAACGAATCTTCTTAAATCGTAACGAAGATTTGTTAGCGTTCCTTTAGCCCAAATAGCTCCAGCCCGCACATAGTCGCCATAAGAGAATCCGCCTGGAAAAACAAGAGCGCTGTAGTCAAGGAGATTTCCTTTTTTCACCATTTCGTTCAAATGAACTATCTCTGCCTTAACTCCTAAATCGTCGAAAGCCCTCTTAGTCTCTGCGTCACAGTTCGTTCCGCCGACCCTCATTATGCAAACGCGAATTTCCTTCTTTTTCATTTGCTAACCTCCTAGGGCGCTCCTCCAGCAGTTCCTTAATTCAGCTAGACTGGCATCGACTACCTTTTCATCATTTAGACCATAAACTGAAAGGTAACTATCTTTCTTGACTCTGCCAATCTCTGCATAAACATTGCCTTTCATCAAAGTTTCGAAATCCTCTCTGCGTTTTTCTGGAACTTCTACCAAGAATCTGCTGTTAGATTCGGAGAAAAGAAGGAAGTCATTTCTACTCATCTTTTCGGTTCTTGGAACATTTTCCAAGCGCAGAGCCATCCCGTATCCGCCACTGAACGACATCTCTGCGGCAGCAACCGCCAAACCTCCCTCAGAAAGATCGTGGCAAGACTTAACGTATCTGGAGTCAATGGCTTTTATAATTGAATCCATGAGTTTCCTTGCTTTATCCACCCTGACTTTTGGAACGGTTTTCCCTATGAACCCCCTCAGTTGGTAGTATTGGGAACCCCCCAGCTCTGGATATGTTTGACCGACTATGTATATGATGTCTCCCGGCTGTTTCACATCCATGGAAACCGCCTTCTTCACATCTGGAATTACTCCAATGGCCGTAATCAACAGGGTTGGCGTAACTGGTCCTAAAGGCGACTCATTGTAGAAACTATCTTTTCCTGAAATGAAGGGTGTCCGAAAACCTTTGGCGAAATCGTAACAGGCTTGACATGATCTCACCAAAGACCCCAATCTATCAGATTTTTCCGGATTTCCCCAAGTGAAGTTGTCAAGCAAAGCTACTCTTCTACCGCCGACAGAAGTGTTATTTCTAACGGCTTCGTCTATACAGGAGGCAGCCATCCAGTAGGGATCGATCTTTCCATAATTCGGATTCATCCCGCAAGAAATTACAATTCCCTTCCAAGAATCTGATAGGGGCTTTATTACGGCGGCGTCGTTTGGTCCTCCATACCTGCCGTGCAGAGGTTTCAAAACAGTGTTTCCTTTCACCTCATGGTCATATGCCCTTACCACAGATTCTTTGCTGGCGATATTCAGCGAAGCAACTAGCTTAAAAACGTCATACGTCAGATTCTCTGGTTCTGGAAAATATGGTTCTTCATAGTCCGGTTCCTTCCACTTTGCATTTCTTCTGACCCTTGGGGGCTCGAACATGAAGTGCAGATCCAACTCAGCAACTCTCTGTCCTAGATAATCAACTCTAAGAATCCCGTTATCGGTGAATCTACCGATGGAGGTTGCCTCAACTTCTTCGCCTTCAAAAATTTCTAAGACTTTCTGAAGGTTTTTTTCTGGAACCGAAAGGAGCATTCTTTCCTGCGATTCGGAGATGTAGATTTCCCAAGGAGCCATACCCGGATACTTTAACGGAACCTTCTCCAGTTCAACGTAGACTCCACAGTTAGATCTGTTCGCCATTTCGCCAGTAGCGCAAGAAATGCCTCCGCCTCCCAGATCTGTTATAGCTGAGCCTAATCCTTCGTCTCTTGTTCTGGTGATTGCCCGTTTGAGTTTTTCCTCTTCTATGGGATTTGCGATTTGAACAGCGGGTCTCGAAACCTCTTCTGACTTCCTTGTTAATTCGGCTGAGGCGAACGTCACGCCATGAATTCCGTCTCTTCCAGTCTTTCCACCAACAAGAACAGCGACGTCTCCAGGCCTTGTGTTCTTCACAAATCTATTCATTGGAAGAATTCCTATGCACCCGCAGTAGACTACAACGTTGCCGACGTAGCTTTCATCAAAGTAGATGGCTCCGTTAACTGTTGGAATTCCCATGTTGTTTCCGTAATGGCCTATTCCGGCAACAACTCCTCTGAAAACATATCTTGGATGTTTCGTTCCAGAAGGAAGTTTTTCATAGTCATAGTCTAAGGGACCAAAGCCCAAGACGTCAGTGCAGGCTATGGGATCGGCCCACACGCCCAGTATGTCCCTTATGACGCCGCCTGTTCCCGTGGCCGCCCCTCCGAACGGTTCGATTGCAGACGGGTGGTTGTGGGTTTCAACTTTTGCAGCAACGGCGTAGCCTTTTTCAAAATCGATGAGGCCTGCGTTGTCTTCGAATACCGAAATACACCAAGGCGGATTGAGTTCATTTGTTACTTTGGCTATGTACGTTTTGAAGAGGCTTCTTATTTCGCTCTTTGGGGTGGCTATGTTTCCCTTGAAGGTTTTGTGGTAGCAGTGCTCGGACCATGTTTGGCCAATGGTTTGAAGCTCCACGTCTGTGGGGTTTCTTTTCTTTCTTGAAAAATACCTTTGAACTGCCTTCATTTCGTTTAGGTTTAGGCCGATTCCCATTTCTCCACTGATTTGAAGGAGTTGTTTATCGTCAGCATCTAACAAGTTCACCTCAAAAAGTTCGAAAGGTACGTTTCTCTTGGCGTATAGGCTCATTTTACTTCCTCGATTTCGAATCTGTAGTCGTCTTTAGTTGGGTTTGCAAGAAGTCTTCTACACATTTCGTCCACCTGTTTCTCAGCTTCTTGCCTGGAATCCGCTTCAAAATAAACCTCATAGACTTTGCTTACGCTAACGCTTTTCACAGAATACTTCAATTCTCTTAAAGACTGACCAGTCATCTCTCCCTCGGGATCCGAATGCCCCGATTTGAGACTGACTTCGATCTTTGCTCGATACATCATAAATTATTATTAAACAAATAAAAATTTAAATTTTATCTAGAGGAAAATTTAAACAAATATTTAAAATACATCACCGCAGTTCTAGCTTTTTGCCTTTATACAAAACAACGATTTTTCCTGAACTGGTTACTTTTCCAATTCGCTCAGCCTTAACCCCGGTTTTTTGGAGGCTGTCGTTTACGCTCTCTTCATCGCATTCGTCCACAACGACTGCGAATCCCCATCCCATGTTGAAAGTCTTCAACATTTCTTCATCTTTGATTACGCCTCTAACCTCGGGGGCGGTTTTCTGAATTAGCTCAAAGATTGGTTGAGGTTTAAAATTGTTGAACTCGAAACCGATTCCCTTAGAAAACTTCATCAGCTTGTCGAACTTTTGATAGGCGTCTCCTGTGATATGAACTGCTCCCTTTATTTCGACCTCCTTAGTTGCGTTCAAAACTGGCTTGACGTATATTCTCGTCGGCTCCAAGACCTCGTAAACAATTTCTCTGCTGAAGCCGTCTGGAACGTCGTAGGGCTCATATTTACCGCCCCATTCTTTGAAAAGAACTTTTCTCGCCAGGGATATTCCATTGCTGTGGATGCCGGAACTTCTCAGACCAATCACTACGTCTCCAGGCTTGATGTTATTTCCAAAAATGATGTCTTTCTCGAGTAATTCGCCGACGCAGGCGAAAACCATGTCGAAGCCTTTGTCCTCCGTTATTCCCTTTATGACATCTGCTACGTCTCCTATTTCTCCACCAGGCACCAAACATCCCGCTTCAGTAACGGCTTTCACTATGCCTTTCATCCACTCCTTCACCAAACGAGGATTAGAAACCTGAGCGTGTATGTTGTCGACAACGGCTAAGGGCGTGGCACCTGACCTTATCACGTCGTTGACAGCCATGGCAACTCCGTCTATTCCAATAGTGTCGTATTTGTCTGCCAGTTGCGCTAGGAGAACTTTCGTTCCGATTCCTTCGATAACAAAATCTAGGTATCGATCACCGACTGGGAAGATGTTGCCGTAGGGAAGTTGAATCACCTTTCCATACTTGCTGAGCTTATAGGTCTCTTTCAAAGCTAGCAAAGCTGCTTTAGATTTCGTCCGCACTTCTCTGTCCACGCCAGCCTCAGCGTATGTGAACTCTTCTGGCACTGGGTTCACCAGTTCATTGGTAGATTCTTTTCATAAGTTCCGCTGTCCTGCGTCCAAATCTTCTGCATAATTTTTCGTCTTTTCCTCCCGGAGCTTCGACAGCCGCCATTCCATAATGCTTGCCGCTGGGATCTCCTTGAATGATCATCCCGTGAATTAACATAGCCTTGAGAATCGATATAACTGTGGTTTCGGCTCCGCTAGCTGTTCCACCAGAAGAAGTGAAGGCGGCTCCGATCTTTCCATCCAGTTTGCCATGAATCTTTACAGATTTGTCGAAAAATTCCTTTAGCTTTCCGCTCATGCATCCGTAATAGGTTGGAGATCCCACGATTATGCCATGTGCTTGGATCAGGTCTTCCAGCGTGACGTCTTCAACCCTTTTGACAACACATTCAACGCCGTCCGCTTCCCTGACTCCTTCAGCGATCATGAAAGCCATTTTCTCTGTGTTTCCCGTTTTTGAATCATAGATGATCAGAGCCTTCAACAAGCCTTTTCTCTCCAACAGTCTTCTAGTACGTTCTGGTATTTCAAGTCGAAAAACCTGATCAGGTAACTATCTCGTGAAGTTGTTTTTGTTTCAGCGCCCTCCTTATCTCCAAGGCTATTCTGTCGCCCATGCTCATCCTTTTCCGATACTTTGCATTTGCGTATTGAGAGCCTATTCCCATGTGCACGTTGGTTCCGCCTCCATGCCTTAAAGCGACATCCTGCGTGACCGGGATGTGCATGTAGGCTTCTCTCCCCTCTGGGACATCGTATAAACCATAGTCAACCGCGGTTTTTGGTTCGGCGCCGCCGGTGAAATCGACCTTAACTTTTGGTTTCAGTTCATACTTTGATATTCTGTCCCATGTGATAAGCGTCTGGAGGCACCAAGCGCCAAGGATTCCTGGCGATTCATGTTTTCTGGTTGCAAACAAGAATTTGTCAGCATATCTGTGTACATCCTTGAGCAATGATTCTCTTAGGCTCATGAGCACGTGAGCGGTGACTTCGAAGGAGGGAACCTTTCTAATTTTCTCTTGAACGTCTATTGGCAGTCGTTTTACGCCGTCTAGTATGGTTTCTCTTCTTTCGTCTATGGAAAGAAATTGGTTTGCTAAGCAGATTCTCGCGTCTTTTACCCCAACATTGTATAATTTGGCATACCATTCTTCTGCGTCTCCCCATTCTTGTTTTGCGTCTAGAGGTGAGAAGAAGAAGTTGAAGTTTGCATGGGGTCCTAGAACGATTTGTTCAACCCTCGCATTTTCCAGAGATTCTCTATCTAAGGTTCCTGCTTCAATTTCTCTTTCCACTTTTTCTTCTAGGTCCTTGGAATCTGCTGCAAAGATAAATTCCCTTTCGAATTCTCTGTGAGCGTGTTCGGCTTTCAAGAGAATCGGTTCGTCGATGGGTTCCTTGAATTTTATACCTCTTTTATGAACTTCATATTTGTAGGAACTTGGACAGGGAATGCCAGCTTGTTCGGCAAACCAGTAGTAATCCTTTTCGATTTCTCCTCTGTTTTCGATTTTTAGTAATTTTCTTGAACCAAGGATTGGAACTCCAAATTCTTTTTCGATGACGCTGCAGTTTTCGTCTCCGCCAACGTAAACGGCGAAGGCTCTGTTTGGAATTTGTAGACACTCTAAGTCAACTAGATCGTCCACATATTTAACGATGTCAGAGTATCTGTCTAGGATTAGGATTATGCTTTTCCATTTGCCTTTCTTTTTTATGTCCTTCGGGTCGTTTACAATTTTCAGATCTCTTTTGACCAGGCTTGGTAAATCTTCTATTTCTTCGTCGGCTCTGCCGACCATGGGGTTTTGGAGGTAAATTCTAGCTCTTTGCGGTGTTACGTAGATTATGCTTCTTGTGCCATAGTCTCTTTGACCTTGCCAAGCGTCTAGGGCAGAATGGGAGCCCAAATTGAGACCAATTGGTTCTTGGTAGGGTTTTACGATTTCTTGCATCTCTTTCCTTTCTATAACCATCGAGATTCCTCTATCCACAAAGGACAGCTGAAAATATTTAATCTTTTATAATAGCCTCTTGTCAAAATCTTCTGCCAGCTAATCTTTCACAGGGTTCAATAGGTTGATGGCCTTGGATGGGCATTCCCGAGCGCGCAAGCCATAAAAACTGAAGTAGAAGACATAGTAAAAAGTAATAAAGATGTAACATAGGAGAATCGAATATGGAACCGCTGTATGTAGGAAAAACAAAAGATGTTTTTAGAATAGAAGAAAAAGATGGGATAGGTCATGCTGGTAAGTTTGTTATGCTTTTCAAGGATAGCGCTACTGGTTATGTTATGGATAAAGGCGAACCTACTGAAAGAGTAGTGTTTGATTCTGGTTATGATACATTGGTTGGAGAGATCCCGGGAAAGGGAATAGTAGACTGTCAATCTACAACATACTTCTTTTCTTTATTGGAGAAGAAAGGGGTTCCAACCCATTTTGTTGAGAAATTAGACGAGAGAAGAATTATCGTAGAACCAGCAATGTTATTTTCTTTGAAAAATGAAGCGGAAAATTTCGAAGGATCGGCCAATTTAAATAATTTGGAAGTTGTTTTTAGAAGAGGTTATTATGGAAGTCTGTGGAGAAGACATCCCCATAGAAAACCAGGTAGTTTTCTAAACAATCTTGTGGAAATATATTCAAAGGGTTTGCCAAACGAACCTGATATTTTGATGCGTGACGATACATTAGTGGAACTGGGAGTTATGAAACTCGAAGAAATAGGAGAGGTTAAAACATTGACAAAAAGAGTTGGTGATATAGTTTCTGAAGAATTTGCAAGAAGGAATTTGCATTTGGTTGATGGGAAAATAGAAGTGGGAAAAAAAAGGTCTGATGGAAAAATAATGGTAATAGATGAAATTAGCACTAGCGTATTTAGAGCATGTAAAGGTTTTGTCCAAGATCACAAAGGAAACTGCATCAATTGCAGAGACTGTATAGAAACGACCTATAAAGATGGCAAGAGAACAATAAGAGCAAAAAACCTTCTAACCCCAGATCAAATAGCGGAGGTCTTTGGTTTTACATCAAAATAACACTGCAAGAAACTAATCAGTAATATTACTTGAGCAAAAACCAATCTTTCGTCAAAATTTTCGTCCAGTTAACCTTTCATAGGCTTCAATATATTTCTTCGATGTTTGAAGAATGACCTGGTCTGGCAGGCTTGGAGCAGGAGGTTGTTTGTTCCAATCAAGAGAATTTAAGTAGTCTCTTACATACTGCTTGTCAAAGCTGAACTGATCTTTCCCAATCTCATATTTTTCTGAAGGCCAAAACCTAGATGAGTCAGAGGTGAATAATTCGTCGATAAGAAGTAATTCTTCATCATAAAATCCGAATTCAACTTTGGTGTCTGCAACGATTATGCCGTTGGCTTCAGCTCTTTTGGAGGCTTTTTCATAGATTCTTAAGCATGTTTCCTCAATTTCTCCTGCCACATCTTTTCCAATTTTTTTGACAACATCATCGTTTGTCATCTCGATGTCGTGGCCTACCTCAGCCTTGGTGGTGGGTGTCAGAATGGGTTCTGGAAGTTTTTCAGCCTTTCTTAATCCCGGAGGCAGTTTCATTTCGCTTATTGGTTTCCCTTGTCTGTATCTTTCCCAAGTTGAACCGTAGAGGTAGCCTCGTATGACGAACTCTATTTTTATTGGTTCAGTTTTCTTAACTAAAACTATCCTTGGATCGACAACGTCTAAAATGTGGTTTGGAATTATGTTTTTTGTTTGGTTGAACCAGTAAACGGAAAGCCTGTTTAACGCTTCTCCCTTGTGAGGCACACCGTTGGGCAAAACAACGTCGAAGGCTGAAATCCTGTCGGTGGAAACAATCAATAGTCTTTTATCTAGGTCATAGATATCCCTCACTTTTCCTTTCTTAAAAATTGGGAGGGGCAGATTTGTTTCGAGGAGAACATCATAAGCCATTATTTTGACCTTTTACCTTGGAATTTGGAAACCTTCTTTACTTCCTCGGCACTCTCATAAACGCTTCTTTCCGTTTTCTGTTTATATCGACGAAGACTTTCATACAAGCAGTGGTTAGATAGGGCGAGAATTTTTACAGCAGCGAGGGCGGCGTTTTCAGGTTTAGGAATGTAAGCAACGGGTATCCCTTTCGGCGTTGCTACGGAAGAAAAAATCTTAGCTCCTTCGTATTTTTCGGAATCAGGAGGGCAGGCTATAACCGGATATTTCGTGTAACCGGCAACGACACCTGAAAGGGCGTCTGATAGTCCGGCAACGGTGATTAAGACAATGTTGTCGCCGCTGTTTTCGTATTCCTGTAGGTCGTCTAGCAGTTTTTGGGGGGTTCTGTGGGCTGAAGCAACGTTGTAGTCGCAGGTGATTGGAAAGCCTTCTTGCCTAAGAAAATCACCAATGCGGCAAGCGAACTTGTGGTCTCTTTTGGAACCCATCAGAACAATAATTTTCTCTTTTGCCATAATATTACAATGGTCAAAGAAGGAGAATTTAAGTCTTGATTAAGTTTGGTTTATTCCCCAGGTTTCTCGGATTTTCTGACATTTTTTGGTTGCTTCTTCGACAGCCCTCATTAGTGCTTGTCTAATTTGGCTGCCTTCAAGTTCGTATATGGCTTCAATGGTGGTTCCGCCTGGCGTCGTCACCATGTCTTTTATCTTGGCCGCGTGTTCCTTTGTTTCTAAGACGAGTTTCCCTGTTCCAAGAACTGTCTGCGCTGAACTGTATAGGGATAGGTCTCTGGGTAAGCCGACTTTTAAACCCGCATACATGAGGGCTTCTATTATTATGGAAATGTATCCTGGTCCGCTCCCGCTTAGGGCTGTTATGGCGTCCATATATTTCTCTTCAACCTCTTCGCAAATTCCCATAACCTCTAGAATCTCCTTAACCTTCCTCTTATCCTCTGAAGTTACGTCGTCGTCACAACAGTAGGCGGTAAAGGATTCTTGCACCAAAACGGCGACGTTTGGCATTGTCCTAACAAATCTGGCTTTAGGAGTTATCTTCTTATAAAATCCCAATGGAATCGTAGCGGCTGTAGAAATCACCAGTTTTCCTTCGATTTCTTTACTTATTTCTTTCAGAACTTTTCCCACATCGTTTGGCTTAACGCATATAAAAATGATGTCAGATTCTTTCGCGGCTTTCTTGTTGTCTTGGGTTGTGGCTGTCCCTAACTTTTCTAGTTCCTTTAGTTTTTCTATTTCTCTACTTGTGGCTATAATCTTGCCATCATATTTGGTTTTCAGCAGACTTTTCACTATGGCTCCACCTATCACTCCTGCACCTATTACGGCAATATCGTCTCGCATCGTTTATTCCTCTATGGTTTGTGACTGCTACTTTTGCAAGGCTACTATTAATCTTTATCTTCATCATTATGCTCTTCTTAGATAACTGACCACCTAAACAGAAAGAAAACAGCGTCACACTCCATTTTCGCTATGTTCCTAATTCCGAAATAAGGCTTAATTTGACTAGAAATCCTTGTTCTGTCGTGGGAGACCGAGCCCTAGTTGAAAAGCGCGCGCAAAATCGTTATGTAATAAACCCAAAGTTGGGAAGGAATAACTGTGGACTACTTCGGAGAAGATGAAGAAGTTATCCGTGGCAAGAAATGGAACTGGAAGGCCTTCAAATCTACGGAGGGTTATCCAGTTTCCGACAACCTTCTCGAATGGGTTATCGGACAAGAACGGGCGTTAAACGAATGCTACCTCTGTTTAGAGGAATGGGTTCATAAGCTAAAATATCTTAAAAAAGAGAAATGGTATGAAGCGTGGAAGGATCCGAAAAAGGAGAAGCCCCAGATTAAGAAGGCGGCTCCTCCTGGACCCTACCTGGTTTTGCTTGGAGATCCTGGAACTGGCAAGTCCTTGATTGGGAGAGCTCTTGCGGTTCATCTAACTGAGCTATACAAGAAACAAAACATTCAACTCCAGGACGTAGTCTGCTGGCAAAACGAAGTGATTCCCAGCGAACCTCAAATCTCCTGCCATTCAGGTAGCGAAGGAAAAAGGCTTATCTTAAAGGAGAAGTTGAAGGAAGCAAAGAAGCTGTTTCTTCAGCGCATTGGAGTCCAGTTTATCATTTACCTAATGATATGTGTAGCCTCAATTTTCATGTTTGCTGGCTTCTATTATTTATGGCAAGAGAAAATTCGCTGGGACACAAACGCATTAACTGCGTGGGGAGAATCTATCCAAACAGTATATAACGGCAATTTTTCGACTTTCATTTTGGATTCCTTTGTTTCCATTGGAAGCACGACTTTCCTTCCAGCCGGAATGATGTTGATGTTTCTAATCCTCGTAACGGTTCTCGGCCGCTTCGGAGTCCTTGGAGGTTCCAAAGGAATAGGCGGAGCGAGAGCATCGAAAGTTCCGAAACTTATAGTTGACAACTCTAGAAAAGTTGCACCTTTCATAGACGCCACCGGCCACGGTTCTGCCCAATTGTTCGGAAGCATCGCTTGGGACCCATTACAAACTGGAGGCCTCGGCACCCCAGAACATCAGAGAGTAACCGCGGGAGATGTCCATCGAGCCAATCTCGGTATCCTTTACATAGATGAAATCAAGAATTTGAAGCCAGATGAAGCCATCACGCTGCTGTCAGTTCTAGAAGACGGTCAGTTGCCGATAACCTTACGAAGCCGATGGAGCGACGCAGGCGGAACCGCTGCCATGGCTGTGGCAACAGAACCCGTGCCATGTATGTGTTTCCTCGTTGGCGCTGGAAACTTCGACAGCATCGGACAAATTCACCCCGCCCTTATGGACAGAATCTATGGTTATGGCAAAGTAGTTAGAATGAATAACGACATGTTGAACACCGTTGAAAACTGCCGCAAATACGTTCAGTTTATCGCTCAAGAGATTTCACGGTTTCATTTAATTCCATTCAGCAGAGAAGCGTGCGGAGAAATAATTGATGAGGGGCGCAGACGAAGCAACAAAAATGATGCCCTAACTACGAAATTCCGGCCAATGATAGCTCTCGTGAAAACAGCCGCCACGTTGGCAATGAACGAAGGCTTAAAGCTGGTTGAAAGAAGACATGTTGAAGAAGCCATAGAGAAGCATTGTAAAACAATTCAGAAACAGATTCTCGAGCATCAAATGAGTGAAAGAGGAAAGCTTCTTGAGATTAGGCCAGAGGGAGCGAAGCTAGGTCAGATTTACGGGCTTGCCGTTGTCAAGGATCCTTACAGCGGAGAAATGACTGGCAACGTATTAACCGTCAAAGGCTTTCTAGAAAAGCGAAACAGGAGGCACGAAAATTCCGTACAAGGATACTATAAGGTCACGGGGATAGCGAAGGAAGGAAAAGAAGAGTTCATCACGGACAGCGTGGCAAAAGTAAGAAGCGTCATTTTGCAGAAGTATGGCGCTGACATTGCCCAAGACTTTTTTACGCATATAGATTTCGCCCAAGCCTACGGAGTTGACGGGCCAAGCGCCGGCGTCACCATGGCGATTCTTCTATGTTCATTGATCGAAGGGAAGCCTATTCGACAAGACGTTGCTGTGACGGGAGAAATCAACGTTAGCGTGGATGATGTGGTACAAGTGACAGCTGTCGGCGGATTACATGAAAAGATAAAGGCGGCTGAAATGTGGGGTTTCAAGAAAGTCATTATTCCAGCTAAGAATTATAAGCATTCAATAGATCCAGAAGACTATAACATAGCGGTAATTGCTGGCGAAACTCTGGAAGACTATCTAAAAGAATCTTTGGTCCATTCAGAGAAAATCTCTAGATTACCGTAATAGCAAATGCTATGATTTGGTAGACGTAGATTCAAGGCGTTTTCTGTGGCTCTCGTTTTAGCCACCCATGTCTTTTGAAACTTGGATTTGAATATTGATAGAAACCCTTGCCGGTCTTTACGCCTAACTCCCCCTTCTTCACCTTTTCCACTAGGATTTTCGGCGGTTTGTCGCTCTCGTCTCCGCTTTCTCGATACCACTGCTCCTCAATGGCGAGAATCACGTCCAAGCCAACCGTGTCCATGCCCATGAACGGTCCAAAAGGGGCTGGAATGCCTATCATGAAGGCGCGGTCTACGTCTTCGAAGGAGGCATATCCCTTGTCTACAAGATACAGCGCTGCCTTCTTTATGGCTCTCCACAACCGGTTGAAGACGTAACCTGTGACTTCCCCCGTTACCGTGACTGGAGTCAAGCCTATGCGTTGACCCAACTGCACCGTGGTTTCGATGCTTTCCTCTGAGGTGCTGCTTGAACCCATCACCTCGACTAGGGGTCTGATCCAAACAGGGTTGAGAAAATGCATGTTTAAAACTTTTTCAGGGCGTTTCGTGGCCTCGGCTATGAGGGAGCACCTTATGGAAGAGCTGTTGGTGGCAAGGATGGTGTGGGAAGAACAGATGCGATCTAATTGACTGAAAACCTGGCGTTTCGCTTCTAAATCTTCGTAAACCGCTTCAATGACGAAATCAGCGTCCATAGCCACTTTTTCAAGGTCCGTGGTGTAGCTGATCTTTGAAAGGGTTTTCCCCATAGAATCAGAGGGGATTTCCCCACGGCTAACCCTCTCCTCCAGAACTTTTCTAATCTTTTCCTGAGCATTGTCTAAGATTTCTTTGGTAGCGTCGACTAGGTGTACGTCATAGTTGTGTGTAGCACATTGGAGAGCAATTTGATGTCCCATAGTGCCGGCGCCCACCACACAAATCTTCTTAATTTCATCAATCGCCATGTGTGATCACCATTCTTCATTGTTTTAGATCTGAACTTAAATAGAGTTGCTTCATAACCTCTAGCATTATATAGCACGATGTTGAACTATTCAATTTCTAATAGGGGAAACACAAATGAATTTAACCAAACTGTTTACCCCAATCAACATCGGAAAGATAGAAGTTAAGAACAGACTTGTAATGCCTGCTCTTACCACTGGCTTCGCCTTTGGAGAGGTTAACGATCAACTGAAGAACTACTTTGTAGCCAGGGCAAGGGGCGGTGTAGGCTTGATTGTTGTTGGAATTACTTCCGTTGAGCCTGGCACAGATTACGTTATTAGCGTTAGTGACGACAAATTTATCCCCGGCTTACAAGACTTGGCAAAGTCAATTCATTCTCATGGAGCCAAGACTGCAATACAGTTGTGGCATCCTGGCAGATACGAATTTGCTGTCATTACTGGACGACAACCAGTTTCATCGTCTGATGTCATCCCGCCGATTCTTTCTCGCCAAAAGCCTAGACCTCTCACGATTCCGGAAATCGAAAAGCTTGAGGACGATTTCGCCCAGGGGGCTAAAAGAGTGAAGGAAGCAGGATTCGACGCTGTGGAGTTTATTTGCTCTGCGGGTTACCTTATTAGCCAGTTCCTATCGCTTACAACAAATAAGCGGAAGGACAAGTATGGAGGAGATCTTGAAAATCGAATGCGATTCATTCTGCAAATAATCGAAAAAACTAGAGATGTCGTTGGTAAGGATTTTCCCATCATGTGTAGAATTTCAGGCGACGAGTTGATCCCCGGAGGAAACACGCTTAAAGAGGCAAAGGTCATAGCACAAAAACTCGAGAAGGCAGGGGTACAGGCCTTCAATGTAACAGCTGGATGGCATGAATCTAGGGTTCCAATGATTACCATGGACGTGCCTAGAGGCGGCTACGTCTACTTGGCAGAAGGCATCAAGGAGGCGTTAAAGGGAACCGAAGCTCGCGTTATCGCCAGCAATCGAATTAATGACCCCCTTCTAGCGGAACAAATACTGCGCGAGGGAAAAGCGGATATGATTTCAATGGGTAGAGCCCTTGTTGCCGATCCTGAGCTGCCTAACAAAGCAAGAGAAGGACGCTTCGATGACATCATCACGTGCGTTGCATGCAACCAAGGTTGTATGGACAATTTGTTTGAGAGTTCTCCTATCACATGCATGGTGAACCCCCTAGTCGGGAGAGAAGGAGAAATCGAGATTAACCCTGTTGAAAGATCGAGGATGGTCCTCGTTGTGGGTGGTGGTCCAGCTGGAATGAAAGCGGCCCAAATTGCAGCTATGAGGGGTCATCAGGTTGCCCTCTGTGAGAAGGGTGATAGGCTGGGTGGTCAGTTGAACTTAGCCTCTGTAGCTCCAGGTAGAGAAGAATTGGGTAATATCGTGGAGTATCTATCAGTCCAGCTGAAGAAACTTGGCGTCAGAGTTCAATTAAAGGAGGAGGTGACCCCTTCACTCGTGACAAAGCTGAAACCAGACGTAGTCATATTAGCAACGGGGGCGGCACCCATTATTCCGAGCATTCCAGGCGCAGATTTGCCCAACGTGTTTCAAGCTTGGGATGTACTTGGTGGAAAAGATGTTGAGGGAAAGAATGTAGTTGTTGTTGGCGGCGGTGGAGTTGGCTGCTACACGGCTCATTACTTAATTGCTAGGGGCAAAAAAGTAACTCTACTAGAAATGCTGGACAAAACCGCGAAGGATGTTGGAATTTCCAATCGATGGATTATACGAAATAACTTACAAAAAGGCGGAGTTAAGACATTTACATCCACAAAGGTTGAAAGCATTTCTGAGAAAGAAGTTTTCGCCATAAAGAACGGTGAAAGACTGACCTTACCGGCAGACTCGGTGGTTTTAGCGGTAGGCTCAAAGCCGAACAAAAGCCTCGCTGAGGCAGTTAGAGAGAAGATTCCCGAAATTTATGAAATAGGCGATTGCGTAGAACCGCGGAAAGCCCTTCAAGCAATTCATGAGGGATTGGACGTAGCGCTAAAAATATGATTTTGATCTAAATGTCTGTTTAAATTATCGAAGTCATACTTGGCGCGGGCGTAAGTAGTTGTGCGAACCTTAGCAATCATAGCAAATATATGGGCACGTGTTGCTGTTGTTTAACAGTCACATACATTTAAGAGCATGCGAACAAAGTATTGATTTGGTTTTCCTAGGGGGATGATGGAAAAAATGCCAGAACTTGTTTTTGAGGGAACTGCCAACTGGAAAAGCGGAACAGAATGCGATTTGACAGTAAAAGGCAAACATATTGTTACGGTCAGTCCCCCGCCGGAGTTTGGGGGAAAAGAAGGATACTGTGTGCCCGAGGAAATTTTCGCTGCAGCTTTGGCGTCATGTATGAACACGTTGTTTCTTTTGATCGCAAAAAATTCTAACTTAAAATTTGAGGGTCTTGAGACTGAAGCAGTCCTAAAGATGAATGCAGAAGGAATGGAAAAACTGATTTTCACTAACATACACTTCGATATGAAAGTTAGATTAGAGAAGGATACTGAGAGGGAAAGGAAAAAAGCCAATTCCGTCTTCCAAATCGCGCAGAGAATATGTCCACTTAGACAATCGTGGGGAGAAAACGTCCCAATTACCTTCGAATTGAACTTTCAATGAAGCTTGTGCGCAGATACTTGCGTGAACTTTAGTAATCATAGCAAACATACGCGCACGTGTTGCTGTTGTTTAACAGTCACATACATTTATGAACGGCGCGCCAGCAAGACCGAAAGGGGTAAAAAAATGAAGCTTGAGGCATTGCATAAGATAAGTTATGGCTTGTATGTCGTAACTTCCGGGAAAAGGGGTAATTGTAACGGTCAGATTGCCAACACAGTATTCCAAGCAACATCTGAACCTCCCACAATATCGGTGTGTATTAACAAGAAGAACTTCACACATGGATTTATCCGAGAAAACGGCTTTTTTGCTGTTTCGGTTCTTTCAAAGCGAACGCCATTAGAGTTTATAGGTCGTTTCGGATTCAGATCTGGAAGGGATATGGACAAGCTCAAAGGAGTTGATTACAAAGTTGGCAAAACTGGTGTCCCGATAGTTTTGGATTATGCAATTTCATATTTGGAGGCTGAAGTGATTAAAGAAGTTGATGGAGGCACACACACCATTTTCATTGGTAAAGTGGTTGACGCCGAAATCCTCAGTGACGAGGAACCTATGACTTATGCTTACTACCATGAAATAAAGAGAGGTGTGACTCCTGAGACGGCTCCAACTTACATAAAAGAAGAAAAGAAAGGAGGCGATAAAATGCCGAAGTATAGGTGTACCCTTTGCGGGTACATATACGATCCGGAGAAGGGAGACTCAGAATCGGGAATACCGTCAAGAACCCCGTTTGAGGAACTGCCAGACACTTGGATCTGCCCAATTTGCGGAGCAACAAAAGATCAGTTTGAAAAGGTAGAATAAGATGAAGCCAAGAAAACTAAGAGCGAATATCTACTGGGTCGGGGCGGTTGATTGGGATAGGCGACTTTTTGACGAACTCATTCCGCTTCCCGATGGAACAAGCTATAACTCTTATTTAGTCAAGGGCAGTGAAAAAACGGCTCTGATAGATACCGTCGACCCAACTGTGGCAAACGCGTTAATAAACAACCTATATCAGCTAGACGTCAAGAACATTGATCTTGTGATTGCAAATCATGCGGAACAAGACCATTCAGGAACACTGCCACAAATATTGAAGCAATATCCAAATGCAAAGGTTGTTGCAACACCTAAATGCAAAAGTCTGCTCATGGATTTACTTCTAATTCCTGAAAGCAAAATTGTGACTGTGGAAGATAGGGAAACTCTATCATTGGGAGACAAAACCGTAGAGTTCATCCATGCTCCTTGGGTTCATTGGCCAGAGACAATGCTTACCTATTTAAGAGAAGACAAAATCCTCTTCCCCTGCGATTTGTTTGGTTCTCATCTTGCAACATCTGACTTGTATGTTACCGATGAAGCAACAGTTTACGAGGCGGCCAAGAGATATTATGCTGAAATCATGATGCCGTTCAGAACAGTGATTCAGAAGAATTTGGAGAAAGTAAAAGATCTGCAAATAGATGTGATAGCACCGAGCCACGGGCCCATCTATGACAAGCCAAAGCTTATAC
>Ga0224496_10000520_pt1 | contig 26704 bp, 29 predicted proteins | sample SF_Jul11_sed_USG_2_FD_168127 | JGI IMG/M metagenome (GOLD analysis project Ga0224496, IMG submission 168127) | Sediment microbial communities from San Francisco Bay, California, United States - SF_Jul11_sed_USGS_8_1 | ecosystem: Environmental > Aquatic > Marine > Sediment | place: USA...
CCGCCGAGATTTGCGCGCAACTGAGCCCGGCGGAGAAGATCGAAAAAACGGCCTGGCGGTCATAGGAGATTTTGGTGCATCCATTCAGGCTTCTGATTATCGGGATACTGCTCTATATTCTTTATCGTCTGCTCATGGGCGCTTTGAGAGAGAAATTGGGTTCCATGGGCGCGAAAAAGCAGGACAGCGGGTTGCCCTCCCATGATATCCTGGTTCAGGATCCGGTCTGTAAGACATATGTGGCCAAGGGGCAGGCCCTAATGGTCAAACAGGGGCGCGGGGCTTTTTATTTTTGCAGCGAAAAGTGCAAAAGTGATTTTCTTGCCCAAAAAGGAGGGGCCAGGTGAAATTTTTTATTGATACCGCCAATATTGAGGAAATCAAAAAGGCCGTTGAGATGGGGATGGTTGACGGCGTTACCACCAATCCTTCCCTGATCGCCAGGGAAAACAAGCCTTTTGCGGAAATCATCAAAGAGATCTGTGAGGTGGTCAACGGTCCGATCAGCGCCGAGGTTATTGCCCTGGATACGGAAGGGATGGTCAGAGAGGGCCGGGAACTGGCGGCAATCCACCCCAATATCGTAATCAAGATCCCCATGACCACCGAGGGGCTGAAGGCGGTGCGGCGGCTGGCGGACGAAAAGATCCGCACCAATGTCACCCTGGTTTTTTCGGCGAGCCAGGCCTTGCTGGTCGCCAAGGCCGGGGCCAATTATGTCAGTCCTTTTGTCGGGCGGCTGGACGATATTTCCCAGCACGGCATGGAGTTGATCAGTGAAATCATGACCATTTACGATAACTATGGTTATGCTACCGAGATAATTGTCGCCAGTATCAGAAATCCGATCCACGTCGTGGAGTCCGCCATGCTCGGCGCCCATATCGCCACTATTCCTTTTAAGGTTATTGCGCAGCTGGCCAAACACCCCCTCACCGATCTCGGCATGGAAAAATTTTTAACGGACTGGGAAAAAAGGACGAAAGCGTAGTATAATATCTTATGTCAAGCTCGTCAGCCTCCGATAGGGGATGACAGGCGCTCGTGGTAAAGGCGGCGCCTGGTGCCTTTTGGGGCTTTAATCTGATTAGGTCAGGAGGCAATACTCATGAATCAGGCAGCGAAAAAATGTAGTTTGATGCTGTTGTTGGCCATGTTTTTGTTCCCGGCAGGCGCGTGGGCGGCGATTTATACCTTTATTGACGATGGCGGCTCCATGCACTTTACCAATGTGCCCAATGACCCCCGCTATCGGCCCGGCATTGTCAAGGAGCGGGAGTGGTATGCCCCTCGGGCGATAAAGCCAGGCAATCCCCTCTTTTATGAGGATTTTATTCGGCGGGCGGCCAATATCTATGAAGTCGACCCCCTGCTGATCAAGGCGGTGATCAAGGCCGAGTCTAATTTTGACTGTCAGGCCGTCTCCCGCAAGGGGGCCAAGGGGCTTATGCAGCTCATGCCGGAAACGGCGGCTGAGCTTAATGTCAATGATCCTTTGGACCCCCTGGCCAATATCCTGGGCGGGGTTTGTTACCTCAGGCAATTGCTGGAAAGGTTTGACGGCAACCTGAGTCTGGCGCTGGCCGCTTATAATGCCGGGCCGACCCGGGTTGAGAGTTTCGGCCGGATTCCCAGGATCAGGGAAACCCAGCAGTATGTAAAAACGGTGTTGGCGCATTATCAACGAATGAAGGACTCTTCCTCCCCCTCGAAGCGGTGGGTCAAGGTATCATATTAATGGCAACTATGTCGGCGCAATCAATTTTCACTATTCCCAACCTTTTGACCGGCTACCGTTTTGCGGCGGCGCCGGTGCTGCTGTTTCTCCTTATGGATTTGGATGTCGGGGTCGGGCAAAGCTTGGTGGCCTTTGTTCTTTTTCTGACCGCCGCCCTTACCGACCTGGCGGATGGTTACTATGCCAGAAAACATAAGATCGAGACGGTGCTGGGGAAATTGATGGATCCGTTGGCCGACAAGGTTTTGATTACAGTGGCCCTGGTTATGTTGATCCCCATGGGCCGAATTCCGGCCTGGGTGGTTTTTGTTATTCTATCCCGGGAACTGGTGATTACCGGGCTGCGCGGGGTCGCGGCCGATGCCGGGGTAGTGGTCGCGGCCAGTAATCTCGGCAAGATTAAAAGTGTGTTGCAGTATATTGCCCTGTGCGTGTTGATTTTTCCTTTGGGCGTTTTGCCTGTTCCTTTTCTGCACGAGCTTGGGCTGGTTATTCTCTATGTGTCCGCTTTTATGACGGTTTGGTCCGGGGTTGATTATTTTTACCGTTTTCAAAAGGTATATCTGCCCGGTGCGCAAAAGTAACGAAAGAGTGATGGTGAGCTTCTTTGCGCTTGACAGCTTTGGGGAACATTTCTATATTGGCACTCCATTCTTCAAAATAAAAAAAGCCGGAGTGGTGAAACTGGTAGACGCACGGGACTCAAAATCCCGCGGGGGCAACCCCGTGTCGGTTCGATTCCGACCTCCGGCACCATTTTCTAAGGGCGATGTGCATTGCGCATCGCCCTTTTTTTATTTGCCCGCCTCCTTTTTGTTTTTTCTTTCGCATAGTTCCTGCTATAATTGTACGTTAGGTGGTGGGGTGTTACCCGTGGGCATAACCGGCAATAAGAGTTGAGGTGGGGTGGGGAAGTGGAAATTCAACGAGTTTTTGTCAAGGCGGATGGAACGGCGGTTATTAAGTGTCATAGCTGTGGCGCGGTGAAAAATGTCGATACCAGGAGGCTTCCCTCCATTAAGCATGTTTTGAAGGTGCAATGTGATTGTAAGGAAATTTTTCCGGTCCGCTTCGAGTTCAGAATGTCTTATCGCAAGGATACCAATCTGTTGGGGGTCTATCGCAAAATAATGAACGGCCAGGCCGGACAGGCAATCTCGGCAAAAAACAAGGCGAACTGTAATGTGGAAAATATTTCCATGCATGGGGCGCGGTTCAAGGTGATGGGCGGTCATTTCATCAAGGAGGGCGATCCTCTTTCTCTCGGCTTTCAGCTTGATGACGGCAAGGATAGCTGGATCCAGAAAACCGGGGTTGTCCGTACGGTGGTGGATAAATATATCGGTATTGAATTTGATGAGCCTGCCAACGAGCACCGGGCGTTGGGCTTTTACCTGATGCCTTAAGTTGCGTCTTTCCGCATGTTAGTCTCTCTCCAATAGTCTTTTTAGATTCCAGTGAAAAAATGAAATGTGATTTATTGATTGTCAATGCCACCCTGTTGCCGGAACCGGGCCGGGGGGAGTTGCAGGATAATGGCTATTTGGCCATTACCGGCAGCAAGATCAGTGATCTCGGGCCCATGGCGAAGTTGGCCGGTAACGTGAGCGGCAGGCAGATTATCGATGTGCAGGGCAACCTGGTGATGCCCGGGCTGGTCAATACCCATGCCCATGGCGCCATGACCCTTTTCCGGGGGCTGGCCGACGACCTGGAGCTGATGAGTTGGCTGAACGAGCATATCTTTCCGGCGGAGGCCGCCTTTGTCGAGCCGGAGATGGTGTACTGGTGCAGCAAGCTGGCGGCGGCCGAGATGATCCTGGCCGGGATTACCACGGTGGCGGATGGTTATTTCCATGAGGATGCAGCGGCCCGCGCTTTTGCCGAAGCCGGCATTCGCGCGGTGGCGGCCCAGGGGGTCATTGATTTTCCCGCCCCCGGGGTGCCGGATCCTGTTGAAAATATCAAGGCGGCGGCCGAGTTTATCGAAAAATGGCAAGGGGCAAATCCGTTGATAACTCCCGGCGTGTTCTGTCACTCGCCATATACCTGCGGTCCGCAGACCCTGGCCCGGGCCAAGGAGTTATGCCGCGCCAAAGGCGCGCCCTTTTTTATCCATGTGGCGGAAACCGGCCAAGAGGTGGCGCAGCTTGAGAAAGAGCACGGCCTAACCCCGATCGCCTTTCTCCATGACCTGGGGCTGCTTGATCGGGATACCGTCTGTGTGCATGGGGTCTGGTTGACGGATGCTGATCTGGCCCTTCTCGAAAAAAGCGGGGCCGGGGTGGCGAGCTGCCCGGAAAGCAACATGAAGCTGGCCGCAGGCCTGGCCCCGATTGGCCGAATGCGGGCGGCAAACATACCGGTCGGCCTCGGCACCGACGGCTGCGCCTCGAATAATGATCTTGACCTGCTTCAGGAGATGGGGATGTGTGCCAAGCTGCATAAGATGGCGGCTGGGGATGCCACCGTCTTGCCCGGCCGAGTAATGTTGGCGATGGCCACCGCCGGCGGCGCCCGGGTGCTGGGAATGGGAGAAAAGGTCGGCGCCTTGCGGCCGGGTATGGACGCCGACTGTATTGTGGTTGATCTGGCCCGGCCGAACCTCACCCCTTTTTATAACCAGGAAACCCTGGTCTATGCCGGCCGCGGCAGCGATGTCGTCACCTCGATAATCAATGGGAAGGTGGTGATGGCCAAGCGGGAGTTGCTTACCTTTGATCTGGGCGAGACCATGACCCAAGTGCGCCGAATCAGCCGCCGGGTTAAAGCAGCTGTTTGATCAAGATGTAGCCGGCCACGAGCAGCACCAGAAAAACAATGCTCAGCAGGTTGAAGTAGCGCTCGATAAAGGTGCGAATCGGGGCGCCGAAACGGTGGATCAGGGCGGCCACCAGGAAAAAGCGACCGGCCCGCGAGACCAGCGACACCAGGGTAAAGGTCATGAGATCAAGGTGAAAGGCGCCGGCGGTCAAGGTGAATATTTTGTACGGCAGCGGGGTAAAACCGGCCGCGCCCACGGCCAACACGTCATAGTTGCGGTAAAGCTCCTGCACCATCAGGTATTTGTTCTGAAGGCCGTACAGATCGAGAATGGGCCGCCCCAGGGTATCCATGAAAAAAAATCCAAGCCCGTAGCCGATGACGCCGCCGAGCACCGAGCCCAGGGTGCAGATGGCGGCATGGCGGAATGAGCGCTTGGGGGTGGCGATACAGAGGGCCATCAGGAAGATATCCGGCGGAATCGGGAAGAATGATGATTCCGCCACGGCCAGTCCGAACATGATCCACACCCCGCCGGGCTGTTCACTCCAGATCATGCATTTATCGTAAAAGGCTCTGACGATGTTGGTTTTGCGCGGCACGGCGATGGTCTCTTTCATTGGGGGGTCCAGCCATGGGTGCCGACCAGTTTGACAAAGCGGACGTTCTCGATGGGGGTGATGGTTACTTCCCCGTCTTTTTTTCTGACCATGGTCAGGGTCTGATCATCGCTGGTTTCGCCCACCGGCAGCACCATGATGCCGGGGTCGGCCAGCTGGTCGATCAGGGGTTGCGGCACTTGCGGGCCGGCGGCCGTGACGATGATCGCGTCAAACGGGGCATGCTCGGGCCAGCCTTCGGTGCCGTCGTCGATCTTGCTGACGATATTGAATTTATGGAGCCGATCGAAGATGCGGCGGGTTTTGGCCAGCAGGGGCTTGATCCGTTCAACCGTGTAGACCTTGTCGCAGAGGGCGGACAGAATGGCGGACTGGTATCCGCAGCCGGTGCCGATTTCCAAGATCTTTTCGTGGCCTTTAAGTTCGAGGAGCTGGGTCATCAGCGCCACAACATAGGGCTGGGAAATGGTTTGGCCGTGGCCGATGGGGAGCGGAAAATCACCATAGGCCTGGGCGTGGAGCGCCCCCTGGATGAAGAGATGGCGCGGGGTTTGCTCAATCGCCTTAAGGACGGCCGGGTCTGTTATTCCTCTGGGGAGCAACTGCTCCTGAATCATTCTGGTTCTAACTTTTTCGTAATTACTCATCTATCTTGAAGCCGTTTTTCTTGAACTCGTCCTCATTGAAGGAACGATAAACGCAAGTGTGGACTTGGTCGCCTCTAAAAATGATTGTTACCACATCATAATCGATGTACCCGAGATGATTGCCGATAAAGGGAGTTTTTCGCAGGGTACTTTTTTGGGCATCGTAATAGACCCAGATTTCTCCGTCGGCGGAGGTCTGTTTTTTGTCGGGAACGCCGAGATAGGAGACAACCTCTTTGGCGGTGAGCTGCGGGGTAATGAGGCAGATGTCCGAGTTCAGGTGGCGGACAAGGTCATGGCTGTAGCAGCCGCTGACGGCAAACTGAACCAGGCAAAGGGTCGCCAGCAGTGGGAGCAATCGGAAAATGTGCATTTGTTTCTCCTGAAAATAGGCCGGATTTGGATAAAAGATTTGCCGAAACAAAGTAGCGTGATCGGCATTAATTTGCAACAAACTACCGTGGATAATCTTTAAATTGAGTAATAATCTTCGATCCCGGCGGCGGCAAAGCCTAACTTTTTAGCGTCATCTATGAGAAATCCTTGACCATTTGGCAAGAATTATAATAAAGATAAAGTGTTATCCATTGGTTTTTGCTCAAGGCGGCATATGTTGTCGCTGTTTGGTATTTGCTGAAATCGTAACAGGGGAAAGCTGCCACCTCTCCCTTGGCGATAAAGTAACAAGTTATAGGGAATAACTGTTGTGACCGTGGGGTTGCTCGGTTGCAACAATCTTAGGAGGGAAAGGCTTATGCGGTGCCCCCGGTGCAATTATATCTCGTTTGATCAGCAGGACCACTGTTTGAAGTGCAGCGCCGATTTGTCCGCTATTGCCGAAGGGCTCAGGGGAACAGGATTAAATGTTGAGCCGCCCTTCCTGTTGGGGGGCGTTTTGGGGGAGGCCGAGGCTGAGCAAGCAGGTTCGGCAATGCCAAGCGCGGATACCTCTTTTGATGATGTCGCGGTTGACCTGGATGACTTGGATGTCGGCGGTGGTGAGGCAGACCTTGATCTGTCTTCCTCTTCTTTTGACGATGAAGAAGAGACGGCGATGCCGTCCCTGGGGCTTGAAGATCTCGATGTTGCCGACTTGATGCCTGCCACAGACGAGGAAGTCCCGGAATTGGATCTTGGGGAAGATAGCGAAGCCGAGGGCGGCATAGCTTTTGATCCCCAGCCCGAGCCCGAGCCTGAAGCCGCAGTCGAACCGGACCTTGACGAAGAGTCCGGGGCGGAGTCTGATCTTGATCTCTCTTTAGAAGCTGCGGCCGAGGAGGGGGTGGAGGATAATGCGGATCAATTGCGGGGCGGAATCGAAATGGATATCCCTGATCTCGATCAGGCGTTATCAGGCGCCGACGACAGTATTGATTTGGATCTTTCCTCCGGTCTGGATGAGATGACCAGGGATGCCTCCGAGGGTGATACCGCTGCTGAGGGGGAAGATATTGTTGATTTGTCGTCGTTGATGGGTTTTGGCGATAGTGATGCCGAGGTCGAACCTGATCTTGATTTGGGCTTGAGTCTGGAAGGGGATAATGATCTGACCGGCCCGGCTTCGAAGAAGGATGAAAAGGCCGGTAGCGCCGCGGCCGAGATCCCGGACCTGCACTTGACCCTTGAGAGCGATGACGATTAGGCTTGTCCATGGATGAGATCGAGTTGGCCGCTGATTCAGCTGGGTCAGGGGAAGAGATGGGCGGTTTGGTTCGGGCCGGCCTGGCTGCCCGGGTAATGGCCTTGCTCATTGATGTGTTTGTTGTCCATCTCCTTTATTTCTGCTTTTTTTTGTTGAGCTGCGCGGTGTTCTGGCTTGGTCCCTTTGCCGATCTGTTCTCTTTTTTTTCATTTATTTTGTTGGATCTTGTTTTTTATTTTTTTACCTTTCCCTTGTTTGTGGCGCTCTATTTTTGTGTTTTGCATGGCTGGTCCGGCCAGACCGTCGGCAAGATCTTTATGGGCTTGCAGGTGAAAAATTCGGCCGGCGGCGATCTTTCCTGGGGGCAGGTTTTTTTGCGTTTTGTCTCTTTTTTGCTGGCCATGCTGCCCTCCGGCCTTGGTCTGCTCTGGGCCTTTGTCGATGATGAAGGGCGGGGCTGGCATGATCGAATTGCCCTTACCAGGGTTGTCTGCCTGAAATAACTTGACAACCGCCAAAGTTTTAAATATATGATAGCTACTTTTTCGCCGGGATAGCTCAGTCGGTAGAGCAGCGGACTGAAAATCCGCGTGTCCGCAGTTCAAATCTGCGTCCCGGCACCAGTAATTCAAAGGGTTTACGATATTCTTATCGTAAACCCTTTTTTTGTCCGGGCCATGCTGCTTTCCCCCACCCTTCCTGCTTGACCCCCGCCATCTTCTTTTGCTTCCCCGTGGCACACCAGTCGCCTGCGATGGGCTTTTTTAGGCTTGGCGACCCTTTCTTGGCCAAAGGCTATCCGCATGTCATCGGCCATGGCGACAAGGGGTTATGGCGGGGCGTCCGCTCTGTTCGTTATTTTTATCTGCGTGCTGTAGCGATTATTTTTCCCTTGACAGCCGGCGGGTATAAAGGTAAAAGTGGCGGTTTCTTAAAAAGAAGAATCAAGCGGCCTTGGGTGTGTGCGGGCCGTTTTTTAATTCCGGTTTTTATCTTCGAAAAGGGCGATGGCATATTTTATGTCATTAAGCGCCAGAGATTACTTCGTTTGAAATGGAGTGGATGAGGAAATTGTAATGAAAGATCTAAATAAAGTCCGCAATATTGGAATCAGCGCCCATATCGACTCTGGGAAAACAACCCTGACCGAGCGTATTCTCTTTTATACCCAGCGTATCCATGCCATCCACGAGGTTCGCGGCAAGGACGGCGTCGGCGCCAAGATGGACTCCATGGAGCTGGAAAAGGAAAGGGGTATTACCATTGCCTCCGCCGCGACTTACTGCGACTGGAAAGGGCATGCCATCAATATCATCGACACCCCGGGCCACGTTGATTTCACCATCGAGGTTGAGCGGGCGCTGCGGGTTCTGGACGGCGCGGTTCTGATCCTCTGTTCGGTGGGCGGCGTACAGTCCCAGAGTATCACGGTTAACCGGCAGATGACCCGTTACCGGGTTCCTCGGCTGGCCTTTATCAATAAATGTGACCGGACCGGCGCCAACCCTGAGAAAATTATCGGCCAGCTCCGGGATAAGTTGAGTCTCAACGCGGTGGCGATTCAGGTGCCGATCGGCCTTGAGGCGGAGATGGAAGGCGTGGTTGACCTGGTTAAGATGAAGGCTGTTTACTTTGAAGGCCCCAACGGCGATACCATCCGGGAAGCGGATATTCCCGCCAATCTCAAGGATGAGTGTGATGCCAAGCGGGAGGAGCTCCTCGATGCCGCTTCCATGTTTTCCGATGATCTGATGGAGGCCATTCTCGAAGGCGAGCCCACCGAAGAGATGATCATGGACGCCATCCGCAAGGGAACCCTGGCCCTGGAGCTGACCCCGGTTCTGGTCGGCACCGCCTATAAAAACAAGGGTGTGCAGAGTTTGCTGGATGCGGTCAATAATTACCTGCCCTGCCCCACCGATGTTGAAAACGTTGCCCTCGACCTGGATAAGAACGAGGAAGAGCATAAGGTAACCAACAATGGCAGTGATCCTCTGATCGCCCTGGCCTTTAAACTCGAAGACGGCCGTTACGGTCAGCTCACCTATGTGCGGACCTATCAGGGCACCATCAAGAAAGGTGATGCCATCGTCAATACCCGTACCGGCAAGAAGGTTAAGGTCGGCCGTCTGGTTCGGATGCATTCCGACGAGATGGAGGATATCGAGGAGACCGGGTCCGGCGATATCGTCGCCCTGTTCGGCGTTGATTGTGCCTCCGGCGATACCTTTACCGACGGTAAAAATAATTTCTCCATGAGCTCAATGCATATTCCGGAGCCGGTTATTTCGCTGTCCATTACCCCGGTGGATAACAAGGCCCAGGTCAATATGTCCAAGGCCCTTAACCGTTTCACCAAGGAAGACCCCACCTTCAAGACCTTTGTCGATGCCGAGACCAATGAGACCATTATCTCCGGTATGGGCGAGTTGCATCTTGAGGTTTATATCGAGCGGATGAAGCGTGAGTACGCCGCCGAGGTTGAGGTTGGCGCGCCCCAGGTTGCCTACCGGGAGACCATTACCCAGCGGGCCGAGTTCAACTACTCCCACAAGAAACAGACCGGTGGTTCCGGTCAGTTCGGTCGGGTCGCCGGTTACATGGAGCCCTTTGAAGATGGAGATTATGAGTTTGTTGACAGTATTGTCGGCGGTTCCATCCCCCGGGAGTTTATTTCTTCCTGTGACAAGGGTTTTCAGAAAAGTCTGGCCAAGGGTTCTCAGATCGGTTCGCCGGTTACCGGCGTGCGCTGCGTAATCAACGACGGTGCGGCCCATGCGGTCGACTCCTCTGACGTTGCCTTCCAGCTTGCCGCGGTCGGCGCTTTCAAGGAAGGTTTTGCCAAGGCCAAGCCGGTTATTCTCGAGCCGATCATGAAGGTTGCGGTTGAGGTGCCCACCGAGTTCCAGGGTGCGGTCATGGGCAGCTTGAATCAGCGGCGTGGAATGATCGTCGGCACCAGCGAAGAAGATAATTATACTGTGGTTGAGGCGGAAGTGCCTCTCTCTGAAATGTTTGGTTACTCCACCGACCTGCGTTCCCAGACTCAGGGTAAAGCGGAATTTACCATGGAGTTCGCAACCTATCGGCAGGTGCCGAAGAGTGTTGCGGAAGAGTTGGTCGCCAAGGCCCAGAAAAAAGATAAAAAATAGGATGTCACCATGTTGAAAATTGAGCTGAGCGAAAAAAATCCAATCCGTCTCTTGAAATCGGATGCCCAAGGCAAAACCGACGCCCTGCGGATGGGTCTGGTTATGGCGCGCGCCGGTCTGGGTAAGACCGCAATTCTTGTACAGATCGCCTTGGACAGCCTCTTGAACGATAAGCAGGTGATCCATGTCAGCATCGGTCAGAGTCTGGATAAGACCAAACTCTGGTATGATGATATGTTCAAGGATATTGCCAAGGCTTGCAACCTGGAAAATGTCAATGAGACCTATATGGAGATCATGCGCAACCGGATGATCATGACCTTTAACGAGTCTGATTTTTCCCGGGCCAGATTGGAAGAGCGGCTCACCGACCTGATTCAGCAGAACGTGATCAAGCCCAGCTGCATTGTGGTTGACGGCTTTGATTTTGCCGGCGCCGATCATCAGATGCTGGCTGATTTACGCGAGATGATGGAGTCCCTCGGGGTTCAGGGTTGGTTCTCCGCCACCTGTCATCGCGATGACGAACGGGTCAGTAAGGCCGGGGTGCCGGCTCCCTGTCATGAGGTCGATGATCTCTTTGATATTATTGTGCTGCTTAAGCCGATTTCCGGCAAAGAGTGTCTTTCCCTCAATCTGCTCAAGGCTGCCAGCGGCGTATCCGGCAAGCAGCTGCAGCTTGATCCGGGCAGCTTGATGGTCAGGGAAAACTGCTAAGTCTTGCATTTGTCCTGAAATTTTGTTTTTTTAAGGTGGCCGGTTTATTCCGGCCACCTTTTTTTTGGCTTTTGTTCCAGTTGTTGCTTATCATAACAATCTCAAAGAGATATCAAAGATGAAGTTCAGACCCTGTATCGATCTCCATGGCGGGCAGGTAAAACAGATAGTCGGTTCGACCTTGTCGGATGAGCGCCAGGATTTTCTGCAAACCAATTTTTCTTCGGACCAGCCCTCTTCATATTATGCGGAAATGTATAAACGTGATGGGGTCTTCGGTGGTCATGTTATCATGTTGGGTCCCGGCAACGAGGCGGCCGCCCGCGCCGCGCTTAATGCCTTTCCCGGCGGTCTGCAGATCGGCGGCGGGATAACCGCGGCCAATGCCGGCTATTGGCTCGATCAGGGAGCTGCCGCCGTGATCGTCACCTCTTATGTTTTCAAGGATGGTCTGGTTCATGAGCAACGGCTTCGGGAGTTGGTCAAGGCGGTGGGCCGGGAGCGGCTGGTTATTGATTTGAGCTGCCGGAAAAAAGGGGAATTGTACTATGTGGTGACCGACCGCTGGCAGAAGTTTACCGATCTGGTGGTCTCGCCCGAGTCCCTGGCCTATTTTGCCGATTTTTGTCTGGAATACCTGGTGCATGCCGTGGATGTCGAGGGAAAGTGCGCGGGGATTGCCGAGGATCTGACCGTCTTGCTCGGCGAACATTCGCCCATTCCCGCCACCTATGCCGGAGGGGTCAAATGTCTTGATGATCTGCTGCGGGTCAAGGAGCTCGGGCGCAATCGGTTGGATGCCACCATCGGCAGCGCCCTGGATATTTTCGGCGGTACCGGCATCACCTATGCCGAGGCCGTGTCTTTCAATAAAAGTGAAGAAAATTAGTCTTTGCGCTTTTGGGTATGCTAACATAGGTAAAGTCGAATGGATGAGCAATCATTTGCTGCGGAAGAGGGTTCCGGCGTTTATGAGGGAACCGATCTTTTGCAGTTACGGGTTGATGAGGATCTCTATCGGGCCTTTCAGCGAAGTGTCTGGATTATTATTAATGAAACAGGCAGAACGCAGATAGATATCATGAACGAGATGGTCCGAGATTTTCTTATCAAGCATAGGTGTTGAGGCCTCCCGCCTTGACCTTGCCCATTGCCTCAGCTATTATATTGAAAAAACTATATAAATAGGTCTATTCAATGTCAGGGCAGCCTGTTACAGACGATCAGCGTATTAGACAGATCCAGAAATATATCGAAAGGATGCCGAGTTTGTCGACTACGGTGACCAAGGTCCTTGAGATTTGCAATAAGCCCAACACCTCGGCCAATGATCTCAATCGAGTGATCTCCCTTGACCCGGTGCTTACCGGCCAGGTTCTGAAGCTGATCAACTCCGCTTATTATTCCTTGCCCAACCAGATCAATACCCTGACCCGGGCCATTATCATGCTCGGGCTCAATACCGTGAAAAACCTGGCGCTGAGCACCGCGGTCCTCGGCAGCATGGGGCGCCAGGATTCTTTCCGGACCTTGAACATGGATGAATTCTGGACCCATTCCATCTGCGTCGGGGTTACGGCCAAGGCCCTGGCTGCCAAAAAAGGGGTGCCGGCCATGCTGCAGGAGGAGTTTTTCGTGGCCGGCCTGTTGCATGATCTGGGTAAGATTCCTTTGAATAACTGTTTTGCCGAAGAGTATCAGCAGGCCATGGAGCTGGCTGTTTTGGAGCAGGGGCCGCTGGCCAGGGCGGAAGAGATGATGCTCGGTTTTGACCACGGCATGGTCGGGAAGATGATTGCGGAAAAATGGCAGCTCAGCGAGGTGCTGGTCGATCTGCTCCGCTGTCACCACCATCCGGAGCAGGCTATGGGTAAATCGCGCCCCTTGGTGGTGATTGTCGCCCTGGCCAATCTTTATGCCAATCTATTTGATGTGGGTTCCGCCGGCAACAGGTATCCGGATATGCAGCAGATCGAAGAGCTGTTGGTGATGGTCGGCATTAACTGGTCCGAGGTCTCAGCCCTGCACGGGGTGGTGGCCAGTGAGATTAACAAGGCCCAGGTCTTTCTCCAGGTGGCCAGGGAGGCGGGATGAGCATGAAGATAAAGTTCTGGGGGGTACGGGGGTCAATCCCTTGCCCGGGACCCAAAACCATGAAATACGGCGGCAATACCGCCTGTATCGAGTTGCGTTTTCCCGAGCTCGATCGGTTGATCATCATCGATGCCGGGTCCGGTATTCGGGAACTTGGTAATTTCATGATGGCCAATGATCTGCCCAAGGGGCCGATTAAAACCGAGATTTTCTTGACCCATACCCATTGGGATCACATCATGGGTTTTCCTTTTTTCACCCCCATCTATATCCCCGGCTCCGAGCTCAAGGTCTATGGCCCGGTAAGCTACGAGGGCGACTCCCTGGAGGGCATTGTCGGCGGGCAGTTGACCTACCGCTATTTTCCGGTGCGCCAGACCGAGTTGGCGGCCAACATTAAGTATATTGATCTCAAGGAGGGCGAATTTGATCTGGGGGACGGGATCAAGCTCACCACCAAATACCTTAACCATCCCATTCTTTGCCTGGGCTACCGGTTCGAGTATCAGGGCAAGGTCTTCTGTACCGCTTACGACACCGAGCCCTTTCATAATCTGTTCTGCACCGACCCCGACGACCCGTCCTATGATGAAGCGATGGCCGCCGAAGGGACCATGGTGGCGGAGGAGCAGAACGGCGTGCTGGAAAATTTTTTCAAGGGGGTGGATCTGCTGGTCCATGACACCCAGTATACCGAGGAGGAGTACCGGAGTAGATTCATGGGCTGGGGCCATTCCTCTTTAGAGTACGCGGTTGCCGCGGCCAATCGGGTCGGGGTGAAGGCCATGGCCCTGTTTCACCATGAGCCGGTGCGTTCCGACGCCCAGATGGATGAGCTGGCCAAAGTTCATTGTCAAAAGACGGGGCCGGGCGGGACCAAGGTTTTCTTTGCCTCCGAAGGCATGGAGATAGAGTTGTGATTATGCGCCGCTTTGGGTGGGTGCAGATCTGAACTTGTCAAAAAAAACAAAAAAACCTATAGTTAGTCAATAAAGGTGCCGATAGTGTTGGCAAAAGGTGAGTCAGGAGGTAGATAGGCAAGTAAGGCAGTTCCAGTGACATCGGGGGGAACAATGGTTATTTCCGAAGAGGTCAAATTTCCGCGGCCGGTCAAAATTGACCCCTATCATCAGGAAAAAAAGGTAGAGGCCATCGACGGAGTTAATCCGGTGGCCCGGATCGGCGCGTTCAAGCGGGACTGGCAGCGCCGACGTGAAGAGGATCGGGAAAAAAAGGATTTTTTTTCCGCGGTTGATGAAAAGGCGGTACGCCGGCTTGTCGACAATGTAAATGTTCATCTTGAAAATCAAAATATTGCAATCCACCTCGTTCTGATCAAGGATGAGGGTGGCGGGTATAGTCTCGACGTTTACGATTGCACCGGCGGCGACCGCTGTTCGGTGATTCACGATGTAGTAATCGACCTGAACGACCTGCCGATTCTTTTGCGCAATCTCCAGCAGGAAACAGGGATCCTTCTTGATACGGTCTCTTGATTCCCCCTTCCTTCCGTTACATTTTTCTTGTTGAAATCTGAACTGAAACATGATACCAATGCCTTTCGTATTCTGAATGGTCATTCAGAATAAAGAAGTTTTTTCCTTGCTGCGGCAAGGATTCTTTAGGGGCAAAAATGCAACTTGATGAACTGTTGATTGAAAATAAAGGGGAGATCCTCAATGGTTGGGTCGACCAGGTTCTGGCCTCATATCCCGAGGATGCGGCCCGTATTTTCAAGAAAGGGACCGATCGTTTTGCAAATCCCATAGGCAGCGCGGTAAAGAAAAGCCTGTGGGAAATCTATGTTCTGCTATTTGAAAAAGATGAGCCGGAGCAGATCATCTCCCCCCTTGAACAATTGGTGCAACTGAGAGCGGTTCAGACCTTTTCCCCCTCCGAAGCGGTGGGCATGGCATACGTTCTCAAGTATGTGGTCAAGGATGAATGCCGGAAGGAAAAGGTTGACGATCAGGAGGGCTGGTTTAGCTTTGACCAAAAGGTCGACACCTTGGCCTACACCCTGTTTGATATGTTCATGCAGTGCCGGGAGCGGTTGTATCAGGTCAGGTTGGCCGAATTTAAAAGTGGTAACAACATTGCGACGGATGGCGGTTGTCCATCCAAAGCGATGGATGGTAATAACGCTGAGAAGGCGGAACTTAAAACTCTTAATTCTTAAGTAAACATGATGCGAGGTAACAGTAAATGAGAATCCTGAATCCATTAATCGCAGTGTTGGCGCTTGTGGCGGTTGCCCTGATGGCAGCGCAAGTGCCAGGTGGGCAGGGGTTGATAGGGGTGGTGTTGCCCTATCTGGCCTTTGCTATTTTTCTGGGAGGGTTTGCCCATCGGGTCAAGACCTGGGCGAAATCTCCGGTTCCTTTCCGGATTCCGACCACTTGTGGCCAGGCTAACTCCTTGCCGTGGATCAAGCAGAACAAGTTGGACTGCCCATCCACCAAGGCCGGGGTTATCGGCCGGATGCTTCTGGAAGTTTTCCTGTTTCGGTCTCTGTTTCGCAATACCCGGGCGGAAATGCACGATGGACCCAAGCTGGTCTATGGTTCAAGTAAGAGCCTGTGGCTGTTCGGTCTGCTCTTTCACTACACTTTTTTAGTGATCGTGCTGCGCCATTTGCGTCTGTTTATGGATCCGATTCCCGCCTTTGTCGGCGCCCTTGAGTTCGGCGACGGGTTCATGCAGATCGGGGTGCCGGTTCTCTATATGACCGATGCCATCTTTGTCGGCGCGATAACCTTTTTGTTCCTGCGCCGGGTGGTGCTGCCCAATATCCGTTATATCTCGCTGCCCGCCGATTATTTCCCGCTGTTCCTTATTCTGGGTATCGCCATCACCGGCATCCTGATGCGTTATGTGCTGCGGGTCGATATTGTCTCCATCAAGCAGCTCACCCATGGTCTGGCAACATTTTCACCGCATGTGGTCGGTGAAATCGGTTCCATCTTTTTTGTCCATGTTTTCCTGGTCTGCGCCCTGATGATCTACTTCCCGTTCAGCAAGCTGATGCATGCGGGTGGTGTTTTCATGAGTCCCACCCGGAATATGATGAATAACAGCCGGATGGTCAGGCACATCAATCCATGGAATGACCCCAACATTAAGCCGCATTCTTACGAACACTATGAGGATGAGTTCAGAGAGTTCATGAAAGAAGCCGGATTACCAGTTGATAAGGAATAATGACGATGGCGATACTTAAAGCAGATAAACTAGGTGTTAACGTTGCGAAGGCTCCGTCCATGTTGACGGGTGCCATTCCGAAAAAGGCCTGGTGTGATACTCCGGCAATCTTCAAGCCCGGAAACTATGCATACCCCGCTAAAAAAGAGATTCATGAATACCACCAAAAGAACCTGCCCCAGGCGATTGGTGGCGTGCCCCGGGACTGGGATCCGGAAAAGGATGACTGGTTGCTGCCCGACGGCTGGGAGCAGATCATTCTCCAGGGTCTGAAAGAGCGCCTGGACAAATTCCGCTCCCTGAAGATCTTCATGGATTGCTGTGTCCGTTGCGGCGCCTGTGCTGATAAATGCCACTTCTTCCTGGGCACCGGCGATCCCAAGAATATGCCGGTCCTGCGCGCCGAGCTGATGCGCTCCGTTTATCGGAACGATTTCACCCTGGGCGGCAAGATCCTCAGGAAACTGGCCGGTGGCCGGCCCATGACCTTCGGCGTGCTCAAAGAATGGTTCATGTACTACTATCAATGTACCGAGTGTCGTCGCTGTTCGGTTTACTGTCCGTACGGCATCGATACCGCGGAAGTTACCATGATGGGCCGCGAGCTGCTGCATCTGGTCGGGGTCAACATCAACTGGATCCTCGAGCCGGCTGCCAACTCCAACCGCACCGGTAACCATATGGGGCTGCAGCCTCATACCCTCAAGGAAAACGTCGAGTATCTCTGCGACGATATCGAAGAGGTCACCGGGATCAGAATTAACCCGACCTTTAACCGGAAAGGGGCCGAGATTCTTTTCATCACCCCTTCCGCCGACGTTTTTGCCGAGCCCGGCATCTACACCGCCATGGGCTACCTGCTGCTCTTCGAGCATATCGGTCTTGACTACACCTGGAGTACCTACGCTTCCGAGGGTGGTAACTTCGGTCTGTTCACCAATAACGAGCTGATGAAGAAGCTCAACGCCAAGATGTATGCCGAGGCCAAGCGGCTCGGGGTCAAGTGGATCCTGGGCGGCGAGTGCGGCCATATGTGGCGGGTGCTTCACCAGTACATGGATACCATGAACGGTCCGGCCGACTTCCTCGAGGTTCCGACCTCGCCGATCACCGGCACCCGGTTCGACAATGCGGCATCCACCAAGATGGTGCATATCAGCGAGTTTACCGCCGATTTGATCAAAAACGGCAAGCTTAACCTTGATAAGAGCCGTAACGATCATCGCAAGGTGACCTGGCATGACTCCTGTAACACCGCCCGCGGCATGGGCCTGTTGGATGAGCCCCGTTATGTGCTCAACAGTGTGGTCAACGACTTCCATGAGATGCCGGAAAACACCATTCGCGAGCAGACCTTCTGCTGCGGCAGCGGTACCGGTCTCAACACCGATGAGATCATGGAGCTCAGGATGCGGGGCGGTCTGCCCCGGGCCAACGCGGTCAAGCATGTCCGGGATAAATATGATGTCAATACCCTGGCCTGCGTCTGCGCCATTGACCGCGCCACCCTGACATCATTGATGAATTACTGGAATCCAGATGTTCAGGTTGCCGGCTTGTCTGAGTTGGTGGGTAATGCCCTTGTTATGGAGGGTGAAAAGGAGCGCGAAACAGGTCTTCGTTTCGAGGAGCTTGCTGGTAAAGAAGAAGGGGAAGGGTGATAACCATGTACGGTAAAGGAAGAATCATACCTGCGTTGATTATATTCATAGGCCTGATGACCGCCCCCATGTGGTATGGGTCCGGTGATGCTAGTAAACTGCCTAATCCGGAAAAACCTAAAGGCTATACGGAATGTGTTGAAGACACGCAGTATATGCGAACCTCGCATATGAAGGTGCTCAATGATTGGCGGGATGATATTCTCCGCGAAGGCGGCGCCCGGGTGGCTACGACCGCCAACGGCACGGAATATGTCCGCAGCTTGCAGAATGGCTGTATGAAATGCCACAACAACAGAGAGAAATTCTGTGGTGAGTGTCATAAATACGCATCCGTTAACCCTTACTGTTGGGATTGCCATCTCCAGCCGAAGGAGGCGATGTAACATGGATAGTAAGAGAAGAAATTTTTTGAAAATTGCAGGACTTTCCGCCATCGCCGGCATTGGCGCTCCCTCAGCGTTCAATATGTTGCTTAAAGGCGAGGCGCTGGCGTCCGGAGGGCATGGCGCCCCCGCGGCTCAGGGTGAGCATGGCGCGGCGGCGGTAACCGGCAAGCGCTACGGCATGGTGATCGATGTCAAGAAATTCGCCGACAACCCCGGCCTGGCCGAACAATGTGTTAAAACCTGTCATTCCATCCATAACGTGCCCGACTTCGGCAACAGAAAGGATGAGATCAAGTGGGTCTGGGCCGAGAAATTCCAGCACACCTTTCCCGAGCACAGCCAGTACAAAAAGAATGACGGCCTTAATGAGCTGCCCATTCTGACCCTGTGCAACCACTGCGATAAGCCGCCCTGTGTCCGGGCCTGCCCGACCAAGGCGACCTTTAAGAACAAGGACGGCATCGTGGCCATGGATTACCATCGCTGTATCGGCTGCCGTTTCTGTATGGCCGCCTGTCCTTACGGGGCAAGAAGCTTTAACTGGCGCGACCCCCGGGGCAAGGATGAGAACGGCAATCCTTTTATCAAGGAGCTTAATCCAACCTTCCCGACCCGTATGCGTGGTGTTGTTGAGAAATGCAATTTCTGTGTCGAGCGGCTGGCCATCGGTCAGATCCCCGCTTGTGTCGAGGTTGCCTCATCAGCCGGTGCGCTTGTCTTTGGCGACTTGAATGACCCGAATTCCGAGGTCAGCGAGAAGCTGCGGTCAAGTTTCACCATCCAGCGGAAACCAGCATTGGGGACACATCCATCCCTTTTCTATATCATCTGAGGTGAACGATCATGATTGAAAAAGCGTTAAAAGGAAATAAGGGATACTGGGCCTGGCTGATGTTCCTGCTTGCCATTATGGGAGTGGGGGGCATGTGTTACGCTCAGCAGTTTAACTATGGTTTGGGGATCACCGGCATGAGCCGGGACGTGACCTGGGGGCTCTACATTTCCCAGTTCACCTTTCTGGTTGGTGTGGCCGCCGGTGGTTTGATGCTGGTTCTGCCCTATTATGTTCATAACTATAAGGCCTTCGGTCGGATCACCATTCTTGGTGAGTTCATGGCCATTGCCGCGGTTGCCATGTGTCTGATGTTCATCATCGCCGATCTCGGTCAGCCGATGCGGGCGATGAACGTAATGCTGCATCCGACCCCCAACTCCATGCTGTTCTGGGACATGATCGTGCTTAACGGTTATCTGTTCCTCAATATCATCTGCGGTTGGCAGGTACTCCATGCCGAGTACAAGGGGATCAAGTATCCGAAATGGGTAAAACCCTTTATCTATCTCTCGATTCCCTGGGCGATCTCGATCCATACCGTAACCGCCTTTCTGTACTGCGGTCTGCCGGGTCGGCATTTCTGGCTCACCGCCGTTCTCGCCCCCCGCTTTCTTGCTTCCGCTTTTGCGGCCGGACCTGCTCTGCTCATGGTAATCGCCCTGATCATGAAGAAGGTGGCCAATTTTGATGTGGGTCAGGAGGCCAAGGACAAGCTGGTCACCATTATCGGTTACGCCGCCTTGGTCAACTTCTTCCTGTTGGGTTGTGAGGTTTTTGTCGGTTACTACAGCAACATCCCCGGCCATATGCACACCCTGGACTACCTGTTCTTCGGGCTCGGCCACGGCGATCATGTCTTTAACAACCTGGTCCCCTTCATGCGCGCTTCGGTGGTGATGGGTGTTATCGGTATCATCACCCTGTTTCTTTCCCGGGTTAAGAAATGTGACGGCATGCTGGCCATCGCCTGTATCCTGATCTTCATTTCCCTGTGGATCGATAAGGGTCTCGGTCTGGTGCTCGGCGGCTTTGTTCCCACCCCGCTCGAGTATGTTGTCGAGTACGTGCCCAGCGCGGTTGAGCTTGGTATTACCGCGGCGGTATGGGCCACTGGTTTCTTTATCCTCACCATTCTTTATAAGCTGGTGGTGAGCGTTAAACGGGTTAGTGAGTCGTAAGCAGTAAGTGTTGTTGTGATGATGTTGCAAAGCCCCCTTCTTTTTAGGAAGGGGGCTTTTTTTTTGGGGTGGGGCCATGGCTCAGAAAATCAAATTGAACCTTTGCACTGATCCGCAAAAAAAATTATGTTGTCAGGGGTGGTTTAATTAGCTATCTGCAGTGTGGTTATCAGTTGTTCAGGGCAATAACGTCAGTTTGTTAGCAAAAGGAAATCCCAGGGTCATGGCTGCCAAGAAAAAACAATCCCCCCAAGTCGAGACAATCCTCTCCAAGATCGGCAATACCCCCATTGTTCCCATCAATCGGCTCAACCCCCATGCCAAGGTCAAGATCTTTGCCAAGCTCGAATCCTTTAATCCGGGCGGCTCGGTCAAGGATCGGATAGCCCTGAACATGATTGAAACCGCGGAGCAGGAGGGCGGGTTGACCAAGGACAAGATCGTGCTGGAGGCGACCAGCGGCAATACCGGGATCGGCATGGCCATGGTCTGCGCGGTCAAGGGTTACCGCTGTCAGCTGATCATGCCGGAATCGGCCAGTATCGAGCGCCGCAAGATCATGCTCGCCTACGGCGCCGATATCCTGCTCACCCCGGCCAAGAAAGCAACGGATGGGGCAATCGAAGAGGCTTACGGCCTGGCCCGGGAATTTCCGGATCGCTATTTCCTCACCGACCAGTTCAACAATACCGCCAACTGGATGACCCATTACAAGACCACCGGCCCCGAGATCTGGGAGCAGACCGGCGGCACGGTCACCGATGTGGTTTCCACCCTGGGCACCTCGGGCACGGCCATGGGCCTCTGTCATTATTTCAGCGATAAGCATCCCGAGGTCAAGGTCACGGCGATGGAGCCCTTTTACGGCCATAAGATCCAGGGACTCAAGAATATGAAGGAGTCCTATAAGCCCGGGATCTTTGACAAGAAGCTGCCTTTTCAGATCGTCAACGTCAAGGATGAGGAGGCCTTTGCCATGGCCCGGCAGCTGGCCGAAAAAGAGGGGATCTTCGTGGGGATGAGTTCCGGCGCCGCGATGTGCGCCGCCCTCAAACGGGCCGAACAGCTGGAAGAGGGGGTGATCGTCGTCATCTTCCCGGACGGCGGCGAGCGCTACCTGAGCACCACCCTGTTCAGCCCCCAGCCGGTAGAGGCGGAGGCGGTTGAGGTTCAGCCTCTAAGATTTTATAATACCGCCATCAACAAGAAGATGGCGTTTGCCCCCCTCAGGCCCGATAAGGTCACCTACTATGCCTGTGGTCCCACGGCCCATGAATTGGCCAACCTGGCCCATTGCCGGCGCTTTATCGTGGCGGATCTGCTCCACAGGCTGCTGCGGGCCAAGGGCTATAATGTAGAATTTTACATGAACTTTACCGATCTCGATGACAACACCATTGTCGGCTCCGAAGAGCAGGGCCAGCCGCTTGCCGAGTTCACCGAGTATTATATCAAGCAATATCAGGATGATATGGAGATGCTCGGCATCCGGGCCGCCACCGGTTACCCCAAGGCCAGCCAGCATGTCGAGGCCATGATCGAGATGGCCCAGGCCCTGGTCAACAAGGGCTTTGCCTATGAAAAACATGGCTCGATCTATTTCAACATCGCCAAGTTCGCCAAGTACGGCAAGCTCTCCGGCGTTGATCTGAGCAAGATGCAGTCCGGCAAGACCGTTGATCTGGATAATTACGACAAGGCCAGCCCGGTGGATTTCACCCTGCTCAAGCGCTCCACCTTGAGTGAGCTGAAAAAGGGGATCTTCTTCAAGAGCGAATGGGGCAATGTCAGGCCCGGCTGGCATATCGAATGCGCGGCGATGACCACCCATTACATGGGCGAGACCATGGATATCCACACCAGCGGCCGCGACCTGATCTTTCCCCACCATGAGAATGAAAACGCCATTGCCGAGGCGCTCACCGGCAAGCCCCTGGCCAATTTCTGGATGCACAGCGAGTTGCTGTTGGTCGACGGCCGCAAGATGAGCCGGGACAACGGTAATGTCATCACCCTGCGGGAGGTGCTGGCCGAGGGCTACAGCGGCCGGGAGATTCGCTTTTATCTGCTGCGGACCCATTACCGCAAGCCGATCAATTTCAGCTATCGCAACCTCAATGCGGCCCGCAAGAATCTGAAACGGCTCGATGAGTTTGTCGGCAAGCTGCTCTGCCTGCCGCCGGGGCTGCCCCATCTCGAGGTGGCCACCTACCTGACCGAGATGGAAGAGGCCTTTTACGCGGCCATGGACGATGATATGAACATCTCCAAGGCCATGGCCGCGCTGTTTGATTTCATCAAAAAGACCAATCCGGTGATCAATGCCGGCCAGCTCGACCGGGAACAGAAGGAGTACATCCTGGCCTCGCTGCGCAAGCTCAACGAGATCGTCAATATCATGCGGTTGGAGGAATGCCCCCTGGCCCCGGAGATCGACCAGCTGATCCAGGAGCGGGAAAAGGCGCGCAAGGAGAAAGACTGGCAACGGGCCGACGAGGTGAGGCAGGAGCTGATCCAGAAGGGCATAGAGCTGACCGATACCGCAAAAGGGCCGATCTGGCGGGTCGCCAGAAAGAAGTATTGTGAGAAATGCGCGAGCAGGACGGAAAACGTATTGATTTCTGAGGACGAAGGTTCTAATATCTAGGACTTCAAAAAAAATGCGCCCGTAGCTCAGCTGGATAGAGCAACGGACTTCTAATCCGTAGGTCACAGGTTCGAATCCTGTCGGGCGCACCAGTTAATCCACCAGTTGCCAACACCGCAGGCTTTACCGATTCATCCGCCCCTGGCCTCTCGTTTTCTCGTCTCTTCCACGTTGCAAGGAGCCTTTATCCCATGGCTGAAATCATCCCTGAAGATATCAAAGAAGATCTGGCAAAGGCCTGCATCTTGCACCAGCGGACCGCTGCCGATCATGAAAAATGTCTGGAATTCAACAAGCTGATGGCCGAGCTGCTGGGGCGCTTGGAAGATGCCGGTTGTTACCGGACCGCCGACCGGGTGATGGGCATTCTCCTCGACTGCAATCCCAAAGAGGGTGCCCGTTGTGATAATGCCAACCGGATCAGCGATAAAATGAAAAAGTTCTAGCGGCTATCGGGTAGAGTAGCTTGGTTTAATCATTTTCCCGGAGGGAGTCCCACCATGTGTGAGTTTTGCACCAAGCACGGCGACGGGCAGGTCTGGTTCAAGAACGCGGCCAACTATGCCAGGGACCTGATGGCCGATCTTAACCGGCGCAACTATATCAAGGGTTTTTTCACCTCCACCATCGAGGCCGGGGTTTCCACCATCGGCCGGCTCGAAACAATCTATCAGAAAAAGAAGGTGCTGCCCGAGCGGCTGGTCCGCCAGATGATCGCCCAGGCCGGGGAGGAGCATTTCGGCCAGGTGGTGACCATCGAGGATATCCGCGCGATTGTCGGCCGGGCCGCCACCGTGGTCCGGATGCCCTGCGCCTGCCGCTGGGCCGCGCTCAAGAAAGAAAACCGCTGCTGCTACAGCGTGAGTTATACCCCGGAAACCTGGTACCGGGATCTGGACATGAGTTATTTCGGCAAGACCCAGGACATGGGGTTGGAGAGCCTGACGCCGGATGAAGCGATCCGGCAGATGGAGGCCCTGGAACAGGAGGGGGCGGTCCATACCATCTGGACCATGGTCACCCCCTTTATCGGGGCGATCTGCAACTGCCAGCCCGGCGACTGCCTGGGCCTGCGCACCCTGGCTATTGACGTGGAGACCATGTATCGCGGCGAAGAGGAGGCCAGGGTTGATGATGGCCTCTGCAACGGCTGCGGCTCCTGCGAGGAGGCCTGCCATTTCCACGCCATTGCCGCGGTCAGCTCGGCGGACGGCTATCGGGCGGTGATCGATCCGCAGAAATGCTTCGGCTGCGGCCTCTGCCGCAACCACTGCCCCCAGGAGGCGATCAGGATGGTGGCGCGGAGCTGGGGGTAGGGATGGCTGTTGCCGTGGTCAGTTGCTGGGTTGCAGTTCTTTTGTTTTTTGTTTTGTGCCTGTTTTGTTATTTTAGGAAAAGGTATTAACCTAAAATAATCGCAATCCTTATTTTGCTTTACCGATGAAACGATGCCCCTGCTCGACTTATATTTGACACATCGTTAACAGGGAATTGTTGTAGATTTTTTTTTGACAAAAAGGGTACACGTCGGTCAACTACAGGGGAGAATTTAAGATGACCAGTGAAATCATCATATATCAGGAGGATGGGCAGGTTGTCGATGTGCGGCTGGATACGGCGTGTGATACCGTTTGGTTGACTCAAAGGCAGATGGGTGAGTTGTTTGAAACAACTCCAGAGAACGTTTTGATGCATCTTAAAAATATTTATAAAGGCGGTGAACTTGATCAAGGAGCAACTACTAAGGATATCTTAGTAGTTCGAATAGAAGGGACAAGGAGGGTTGAGCGAAATATCAAACATTACAATCTCGATGCCGTTATTTCTGTAGGCTACCGGGTTAATTCAAAGCGAGCGGTGCATTTTCGTCAATGGGCCACCCGTGTTCTGCGCGAGCATCTCGTCCAGGGTTGGACCCTTTCACGTCAACGCTTTGAGGTCAATGCTCGTGAGCTGGAAGCAGCGTTGGCGTTGGTACGCAAGGTGGCACAGAGTCCGGAACTGATTGCCGAAACTGGTCGTGGTTTAGTAGAAATTATCAGCCGTTATGCGCAAACCTTTTTGCTTCTGCAACGTTACGACGAAGGGTTGTTGGCTGCGCCTCCTGCTCAAGCGGGAGGCGTTTTGCCGACAGTTGCTGAGGCGCAAACTGCCTTGGCAGGTTTGAAAGCCGAGTTGGTCAGCCGGAAGGAGGCAACCATGCTTTTTGCTCAAGAGCGTGGGGAGGGTTTGAGTGCCTTGCTCGGCAATCTTGAGCAGACTGTTTTGGGCGAACCGGCCTATCCTAGCATTGAGGCCAAGGCGGCTCATTTACTTTATTTCGTTGTTAAAAACCACCCCTTTGCCGATGGAAATAAGCGCAGCGGTGCCTTCCTTTTTGTGGATTTTCTGAACCGTAATAATCGTCTGCTTGATGGACAGGACGAACCAGTAATTAATGACATCGGTTTGGCGGCGCTGACCTTACTTGTTGCCCAGTCAGATCCGGCCAACAAGGAGACAATGATCAGCCTGATCATGAATATGCTGGTCTGTTGAAAAAGGTTTTTCAATGTAGGACAAATTCTAATTTGTCAGCTGCTTACAGGTGAAGATAAAAAGAGGTTTTTTTATATCGACTCTTTGATGACCATGTAAGGTGCCCCGGGAAATTGTCTGGGGACAATTAATGATACTATTTCTTTATTAATCAATTCAAGCTGTTGGTAGCAAGTCTCCTTATGAAAAATCACCTGATAACCTGTCCCATCTTTGCCAGGGAGCTGGAGGCGGTTTTGCCGGAGCTCGGCGGCGGGCCGCTGGTAAAATTGATGGATTACACCGTGCATATCAGTCCCCAGGTTATGGCGGCTGAGCTGGGCCTGGCCGTGGCCACGGCCAGGGATGAAGGAGCCGGGGTAAGCCTGCTGGTGGGGCGGGAGTGCGAGTGTCTGCAGCCCATCGGCGAGCTGGCCGATGGCTGTGCCGGCTCATTGCCCAGGGGCAAGAACTGTATCGAGATCCTCCTGGGCCGGAAGCCGGCGGAAAAGCTGCAGGAAAACCGGACCACCATCATCACCCCGGCCTGGATCAGGATGATCAACAACTCCATTGCCGACGGCCACTGGACAGTGGAGGATGCCCGGCTCAATTTCGGCTGGTACGATAAGATTATCCTGCTCGATGTCGGGCTGGAAGTGTTGGACGATGAGCTGATTCTTGAATTTTTCGAACTGACCGGGGTCCCCATCGAGGTTGTGGCGGTGAGCCTGGATCACTTCAGGGAAGTAGTGCGGCAACTGCTGGAAGAAAAGTAATGGAAACCTTTCTGCTCAATCACGGCCTGCCCGCCCTTTTTGTCCTGAGCCTGCTGGCCGCCACCGTAATTCCTTTAGGCTCGGAGTGGCTGCTGGTGGCCCTGCTCCTCCAGGGCCAGGAGCT
>Ga0224496_10000522_pt1 | contig 26680 bp, 26 predicted proteins | sample SF_Jul11_sed_USG_2_FD_168127 | JGI IMG/M metagenome (GOLD analysis project Ga0224496, IMG submission 168127) | Sediment microbial communities from San Francisco Bay, California, United States - SF_Jul11_sed_USGS_8_1 | ecosystem: Environmental > Aquatic > Marine > Sediment | place: USA...
TTGACCCTTCACATTTATGCAGTCGTTCGAAGCTAGTTTGCAGAATGATATCCTTATCACGAAGTAAAAAATTGGAATAGGCTTTGTCTTTTTTGGGAAAGTAATCAACATTGGTTTCAAAAGTACTGAGCGGCATTATATCTATTGCCTGATCCACCCAGAATCCCTTGAGGTCGTCATCTACCATGGCAAGAATAATATGTGTTTTGTTTTCATTCAGGGTGAACGGCAGGTCAAACTTGTTATGCAGACTAATTACCGTAACCGTTCTACCCTGGTGATTAAAGCAGCTTGCAACCACGTCCGTACCGATGGGCACATGAACCATTTTGGGCGGAGTGATAATAGCTTCTACTTCAAATGCGGGCACACAAAAACGCAATGGACCCACCTTGAATTCAAGCTGGATCTCATCATTTTGAACTTGTTGTGTAATATTCTTTGGCATATTCATGGCACTTTGCATGTTTCGACTGTCTTTATCAAGATACCGTCGCAATTAACTCTTCAATTGTTGAGCAATTAAAACTAACGAGGCGTATGCTTGTGATAATTACCACACTACCTATAACAATGACGAGGAACAGTAATGGAAGGTATAAGCGATATTAAAATTAGCGGTTTAGATCAGCTGCGGCCGCCTCAGATACTCAAGCAACCTTATATCAATCTGTTCTTCGAGCTTAGTCACAAAGCACCAAAAGAATGGTGTGATGACTTCAACCGCTTGATTGGCAAGAGAACTTACCCTGTAAAAATAGATCCGCCTGCTGGCCTCTTCATCGAAACATGGGTACGTAAGGCACACGAAATTGAGGCCGTCCTGGATAGTCTAAAAAAGGTTATTATTACCTGCAATCTGGAATACATTGCACGCATAGAGGCCGAGAGAAATGCTGTGATCAATGTGGATTTTAAAAATGATAAAGGCGGTGAGCAGGGAGAACTGAACAAGATCATCGCTGACTTGAATTTTGACGACTAATTCTCTACAAATCGTCTGGTAAATTCACAAGACAGTTATGTATACGATTACGATAAATTTCTAATTACAAAACTCCGGGTCTGGCTCTTCACCATAATTGATAGTAAGTTCTTCACCTTCCTTGATATTTTTTATTGCATATAAATCAAACCCATCGAATTCAGCCTGGGGTTTTTTGTGATGGTTAAGATAACGTAAAATATTCCGGCCATCTCTTCCTATCCATTTACCATCATCCTGCTCCACCCATAGAACATGACTGCCATTTTCGACGCCCTCAGGGCCATCGTAGGTACCCATGTATTCACCTTTTTTTATGGCGACCCGGGCATACAGGCCTTTACCGTGTATGCCAGAATCGTCAACATAATACAGAGCATCTAGCTCGCTATCTTCTAGCATGAGTCCTTCCAGAATTTTTTAATTAGTGACCACAACCACCAGCACTGTGGACATGTCCGTGTTCCATTTCTTCATCAGTCGCATCTCTGACTTCAATCACTTTTACATCGAAATTCAGCTCCATTCCTGCTAGAGGGTGATTACCATCAACGACAATCACATCGTCTTTAATTTCTGCGATGGTGACCATCAGGTCTTCACCATTAGGACCTTGCGCATAAAACTGCATACCAACATTAATTTCAGCATCAGATTCAAACATTTCTTTTGGGACTTCCTGCATATGTTCTTCAGAACGAACTCCATAAGCCTCTTCAGGTGAAACTTTTACATTGAAATTTTCACCGGCTTTTTTACCAGTCAGCGCTTCTTCAAGCCCGGGAATGATGTTGAATGCGCCGTGCAAATAGACAAAGCTGCCATCATCAGACTGATCCAGAATTTTGCCTTCGTTGTCTTTCAGCGTGTAATGAAGGGTTGCAACTTTATTGTTTTCGATTTGCATTGTGGGTATCCGATTATTGTTTAGGGTGGCAAATTTTATCAGAATTGACAAAAAATCGGTAGTTCGCAACCAAGTGCGTAGATTACTCGTTGATTTTGCACGCAAAAACTGTGAATTCTGTCCATATTCACTGCTTCAATCATTGTTATAAAAATTATCCCTTTTATAATCGCAGGCTAGATACCTCTTGAAAACTATCATGCCAGTTCGTATACAATACCACTTACGTTATTACCGATTAATTAACACTCTAACTTCAAAATTATCTTATGATCGAACGCACTGCTGAATCCATCCTTTACGCCAGCCGCTGGCTACTTGCCCCTATTTATATAGGCCTGAGTCTGGGTCTATTAATTCTGGGCGTGAAATTTTTTCAGGAAATCATCCATGTAGCGCCTATTCTCTTCAGCATGAAAGAAACCGAGGTTGTCCTGCTGATTCTCAGCCTCATTGATATTGCACTGGTCGGCGGCTTACTGGTAATGGTAATGCTAAGTGGTTATGAGAATTTTGTTTCTTCGATTGATATTGAAGAGGGCAAAGAAAAGTTATCATGGCTGGGTAAAATGGACTCTGGTTCACTCAAACAAAAAGTGGCCGCTTCGATTGTCGCTATTTCATCTATTCATTTACTCAAGGCCTTTATGAATGCTGATCAAATCGACAATGAAAAACTCATGTGGTATGTGTTAATTCATTTGACCTTTGTTGTATCAGCAATGGGCATGGCTGTTGTTGACAAGATGAACCAGCACTAAATATATGCGCGGGATTATTCCACCTGATCCTGAAACCAATGTTTCCAATATGGAATTCGCCGTGGTCTACGTGCCGCGCCGAAGCCGCAATCGTTTCGCTGCAGGCTGTGTAGAAGTTATGGCAACGGCAGCGGCAGCAATCGATGCAGCAGACCCAGATAAGAAACTCTACGCAGCCAGAGTCAGTGGGCCTTCAAAATCGTCCGAAGGCCAGTATATATATTACCTGCTTGAGTGGCTTGAAGCCTATTTCTGAAATATAAACTAACAGGTTACGCATTCCTCTGGCCAACGTCCAGATAGTCTTCTTTCATGCGATAACCCCACTCATCCAGAAAAGCTCGCACCTGCTCACGTGCGCCATCTGGCTCAACAAAAATGGCTTCTGCTCTAACCGGACGGATGACCCAACCTTTATCATAAAAACAGGCTCACTAAAGCTGCAAGCCTGATTCACGCAACTCCTGCAGGCTTTCCTCGGCGACTTCACGTACTTCTGCGCTGGCGTCTGCCAGTAATGCACAAATATGAGGCACAGCTTCTTTATTTTCGGTCAGCGACAAATAATGGCAGGCATCTGCCCGCACTCTTTCGTCTTTGTGCTGCGTAAATTGTGCCAGCTGCGCGATATAAGGTACAAACCAGTCGGCGGCAGCATGTTCCTCCATGACGACGCCGATGCCCAGACGGATATTTATTTTGGCATCCGCATCGGCCATCAGGCTGAGTACATGGCCGATCAAATCATGCCGGTCATTGATAAGTGTCAGCACTTTATTTACACGACCCGCTGTCAGCTCTTCTGATATATAGGCCAGTGCACCCTCATCACTGCCTGCCTGCTCTGCTTTTTGCTGCAGCTCTTTCTGGCTATGCAGGCCTTCCAGCTCAAACCAGCCTATCTTTATCCAGGGCACACTTCTAATGCCCAACTTTTCAGCCATTTCCGGCTTTTTTTCCAGATTGATAATTTCTAGCGAAGCCAGCCCGCCCTGCTTGACCATTTCAGCCATCGACTTCATCACACTGGCGCAATGCGGGCACTGGCTGGTGATCATCAAAATAGCATCTACTGAATGCATGGCGGTCATATGAATCCTTTATAATTAGGCGTATAAATCATTGGTGAACGGTGATAACTTACTGACGAAGCCAGCGAGATTCAATTTAGCATTTATCCATAACGCCTTCTATGCTCATCATTATGAAATCTCTTTTATATGCCATTTTGCTATTTTCTCTGCACGGCAGCGTTTTAGCTATTACCGACACTAATTACCTAGATTTTGATGATGCGCCACTCGCCGAGAGCCTGACTCACCCGGACTGGTTTATAAAATCATCCGGCGATTTACGCGATGACCTTAAAGATGCACTCGCTGCCGGCAAGATCGGCCTGATCATCTATTTTGGTCAGGATCGCTGTAGCTATTGCGAGCAGTTCATCAAAAACAGTCTGAATGCCAGCGACATTGAGCACTACACCCGAAAAAACTACGATGTCATCAACATTAATATCTGGAGCACGCTGGATATTATTGACACGGATGGAAAGGAGTACACTGAGCGTGACCTATCCATTCACTACGATACCAATTTTACGCCTTCGCTGATTTTTTATGATCGCAAGGGAAAACCCGTGTTCAGGCTGCGCGGCTATTACCCACCGTATAAATTCCGGGCTGCTTTAAAATATGTAGCCGAAGAGTTCTACCTTAAAGAAAGCTTTCGTGACTACCTCGCACGCGCTGAGCCAGGCCTGTTTTTTGTCGAAGAGGGCCTCAATGAAAGAGAGTTTTTTATCGAACCTCCCTATGATCTGAAAGCTATCATCAGCAAAAACAAACGCCCGCTGATGGTCTCGTTTGAACAGGGTGACTGCCATGCCTGCGACTTGTTGCACACCTCGCCGCTGAACCAGCCTGACACGCTTGAACAGATCAAAAAAATGGACAGCGTGCAGCTGGACATGTGGTCAGACACTCCGGTGGTCACACCCGATGGGTACACCACAACGGCAAAAGGCTGGGCTAAACAGCTCGGCCTGTTTTATGCGCCAACGCTGATTTTTTTTGACGCCGATGGCAAAGAAATTATCAGAATTGATTCCGTGGTGAAATTCTATCGATTACTGGGTGTTCTAAATTACATCAATCAGGGCGGTTATTTAACCGAGCAAAATTACCAGTCGTGGCAATTAAAGCAACGAAAAATTATTAAGTAAGAATTAGAAAGTAACTGATGCCTTTAAGCCATATAAAAAACCGAATCCACGCCGTTCTATGGGAAGTCAAGCTGGAGCAACTTCCGAGATGGCAGAGACACATCATTAAATTACTGCGTATCTTCCAGGCCGTGATTCGCGACCTGTCTGACGGCCTGCCTACGTTGCGCGCCATGAGCCTGGTTTATACCACACTACTTTCTATGGTGCCCTTACTGGCTGTCATTTTTTCTATGCTAAAAGGTTTTGGCCTGCACAATCAAATTGAACCTGTTCTTTTGCAGATGCTTGCCCCTTTAGGCGAACAGGGCGTGCGTATTGCAAAACAAATAATTTTATTTGTCGATAATATCGATGTAGGTCTTCTAGGTGTGATGGGTATTGCGCTTTTGTTTTATACCGCCATCACACTCATCCACAAGATTGAACACGCTTTCAATAGCACCTGGCATATCACTGAATACAGAGCACTAGCCCAACGTATCAGCGACTATATCAGTGTCATTATGATTGGCCCTATCCTGATCTTTACTGCACTAGCAATTACCGCTGCTATCACCAGTTCTACACTTATCAATACTTTATCGAGCATTGAGCCATTCGGCTTTATTATTAAAACCACTGGCAGCTTATTACCCTACCTGCTTGTCATTGCGGCATTTACCGTTGTTTATATTCTGGTTCCTAATACAAAGGTTAATTTTCGATCTGCGCTTACTGGTGCTGTTATTGCTGGTGGCCTATGGGAAACTACTGGCTGGCTATTTGCATCATCAGTCGCTAATTCCAGCAACTATACGGTTGTCTATTCAAGTTTTGCCATACTGGTCATTTTTATGATCTGGCTTTATCTCAGCTGGCTTATTTTATTAATCGGGGCATCCATTGCCTATTATCATCAGCATCCTGACAAAATCCCTGCTGAACAGAATCTTACCCACCTGAGTAATCGTATGAAGGAAAGAATTGCATTGCTAGCCATGTATCATATTGGCAAGAACTTTCATGAAAACAAAACACCATGGACCTCAATCGAACTCTCCGATGTCTTGAATATTTCCAGTGAAGCGCTCTCTGATGTTTTACATACAATGGAATGTGACAGGCTGCTTATACGCCATCAGGATAGAGATATATCATATTTACCCGGCCAATCACTGGAAAATATTTTAGTCATTCGTATACTCGAATCGGTCAGGAACCATAGTGACATATCATGTAAAAACACAGACTTCATCCACTCAGAAAAAACAGTGGATGATTTAATGGCTGCGATAGATAGTTCTATTGGTAAAGCAATTAACAACCTCTCACTTCGTGAACTTATCAGCAGTTCAGACGCAGGGCACGATACTTAAATCATGTCTATTTTTTTGCAATCCAAATTTTCACTTCCTAGTAAAGATGATGCGCTACCCGGTCGCAAACAACAAATACATATTCCCGAGCTACACTATGTCAACGGACATAATTTACAACCCCCCTTTCCTGCGCATCTACAACAGGCTCTGTTTGGTATGGGCTGTTTCTGGGGTGTAGAAAAACTTTTCTGGCAACTAAATGGTGTATACACTACCGCTGTCGGATATGCTTCTGGATTTACCCCCAATCCGAATTATCACGAAGTTTGCTCGGGTATGACTGGGCACAATGAAGTGGTCCTGATTGTTTTTGATCCTGCGACTATCAGCTATTCAACTCTTTTAAAAAAATTCTGGACATCGCACAACCCGACTCAGGGTATGCAGCAAGGCAATGACTGCGGCACACAATACCGCTCTGGTATTTATACTTATTCCGATGAGCAACTAAAACTGGCGACAGCCAGTCGAGAAGCTTATCAGCAAACTCTGTCACGTTCAGGCTATCCACCAATCACCACCGAAATTATTCCCGCAACCGAATTTTATTATGCTGAAGACTATCACCAGCAATATCTGGCGAAGAACCCCAATGGCTACTGTGGATTGGGTGGCACAGGTGTCAGCTATCCTGAATAAACGTTCACAGTAATGCCTGCCACGCAGGATGCCGTTCAATAATACTCAAAGCCTGATGCAGTAAATCCTTGCCCGGCAACATAACATGCCATGTCGACGCGCCTGAGGGATGCGGCAACGGCACAATATCTACCAGTCGGCCATCCACATCTTTTCTAAAAGTTTTCCCAACCACATCGACCAGCCTGTCGACTTCAAGAAACTGCTCAATCGCCAGCTTGCCCACCAGTATCACCAGTTCTGGTTCTAATAATTCAAACTCTTCCTGCAACCATGTTTTACAGTTTTGAATTTCAACCCTGCTGGGCACACGATCTCCACCTTTGGGGTTCTTGCCGGGAAAACATCGACACACCGCCGCGATATACACCTGATGCCGGACTACCTCTTCATCGAGACCAATCGATGCAAACCATTTAAACAATGTTTTACCGGCCGTCCACGCAAATGGCCTGCCCAGATCACCTTCGCGTTCACCCGGTGCCTGGCCGATAAGAATAATTTTTGAAGCCACCGGCAGGCAGGTAATCACGGGTGGGATCATAGCTTTACATTTTCGGCAGGCCCGTAAATTTTTCTGATGTTTTTTTATGTTTTCGATAAGCATCGTTCTAATTCTGGCTCAATATCCGGCAATAAAAAAGGGCCGGTAAAAACCGGCCCTCTTAGCGCTGCATCAATCAAACAATTACTTGTTTTTTGCAGCCTCGCGATCCTGATTTTCCTTGATCACTGCATCTGACACGTTCTTAGGACATGGCACATAGTGCAGGAATTCCATCGAGAACTGACCACGACCTGAAGTCATGGTACGCAATGTGCCAATGTAACCAAACATTTCGCTCAGCGGACATTCAGCTTTAATGCGAACACCAGTTGCACTTGGCTCCTGTGACTTGATCATGCCGCGGCGACGGTTAAGATCACCGATAACATCACCGACGTGGTCTTCAGGTGTGTACACATCCACTTTCATGATCGGCTCCATCAACTGCGCACCCGCTTTTGGCATGGTCTGGCGATAAGCAGCCATGGCTGCTATTTCAAACGCGATCGCGGACGAATCTACAGCGTGGAATGCACCGTCAGTTAAAGTGACTTTGAAATCCAGACAGGGGAAACCAGCAAGCACACCTTTGTCCTTCATCTTTTCAAAGCCTTTTTCTACTGCAGGCCAGAATTCGCGTGGTACGTTACCGCCGGTTACTGTTGACTCAAAGGTGAATCCACTACCTGGCTCGCCTGGCTCTACTATGTAGTCGATCTTACCGTACTGACCTGAACCACCGGATTGTTTCTTGTGCGTGTAACTGTCCTCAACCCTTTTGGTGATGGTTTCACGATAAGCTACCTGTGGCTTACCCACAGTCGCAGAAATTCCGTGGGTACGGCGCAGAATATCCACCTTGATATCAAGATGTAATTCACCCATGCCTTTCAGAATGGTTTCACCACTGTCTTCGTCGGTTTCAACGCGGAAAGAAGGGTCTTCTTTGATCATCTTACCGAGTGCAATACCCAGTTTCTCTGATGCGCCTTTATCGTCCGGTGAAATAGAAATCGAAATAACCGGATCAGGGAAAACCATCGGCTCCAGTGTGGCTGGATTCTTAACATCACACAAAGTGTGACCGGTCTGTACGTTCTTCATACCAACGATAGCAACGATATCACCCGCCTGCGCACCTTCAATTTCGATACGTTCATCAGCGTGCATTTCAACCATACGGCCGATACGCTCAGTCTTACCGGTGAAGGTATTCAGAATAGTGTCGCCTTTATTCAGTTTACCTGAGTAAACTCGAACGAAGGTGAGTGCGCCAAATCGGTCATCCATAATCTTGAACGCTAACGCGCGCAATGGTTTGTCGGCATCCACAATCGCAAACTCACCGGTTTCATTACCTTCCAGGTCCACTTCAGGCTGAGGTGTAACTTGTGTTGGATCAGGCAGGTAATCTACCGCCGCATCCAGAATCATCTGCACGCCTTTATCTTTAAACGCAGAACCGCAGTAGGTTGGGAAGAAATCAAGTGCGATAGTGCCTTTACGAATACAACGTTTAATATCTTCAATAGAAGGCTCTTCACCTTCCAGATATTTCTCCATCAGGTCATCGTCCTGCTCAAGCGCAGTTTCAATGAGTTGCTCACGGTATTCTTCGATCATATCTGCCATATCAGCAGGCGGCTCATCAATACGATACTGTGTTGTGTCTTTTTCGTTATCCCAGATCCAGGCTTTACGGGTCAACAGATCCACACAGCCCTTGAATTTTTCTTCAACACCAATCGGCAGAACCATAACCAGTGAATTAGCACCCAGAACTTCTTTAACCTGTTTTACAACCTTGTAAAAATCAGCGCCCATTCGATCGAGCTTATTAACAAAAATAATACGGGCTACTTCTGATTCGTTAGCATAACGCCAGTTGGTTTCTGACTGAGGCTCAACGCCGCCGGAACCACAGAATACGCCGATACCGCCGTCGAGCACTTTCAGCGAACGATATACTTCAATGGTGAAGTCAACGTGACCAGGTGTGTCAATAATGTTGAAGCGGTGGTCTTTCCAGAAGGCCGTGGTAGCTGCAGACTGAATGGTAATGCCGCGCTCAGCTTCCTGTTCCATAAAGTCCATGGTGGATTCACCGTCATGCACTTCACCAATCTTATGGATTTTACCGGTCAGCTTGAGGATGCGTTCCGTGGTTGTTGTCTTGCCGGCATCCACGTGAGCGAAGATACCAATGTTTCTATATTTGGATAAATCAGTCATATTCCTAATACTCTATAATACGGTTTTTCAATGAATCGAAGACGTCCACGAACCACAATCCAGAGTGTCCAGCACCGCCAGATACTCTCTTTTTAACTACCACGCTGAGGTGACGTGTACAGTTGCGCCTGGATGGCTGCAACTTAGCCGCCGAATTATAAACCAGATTATCTAGAATGTATGGCTGCAAGAAGCAGTTTTGGCCTTTATTTACAGCAATTTGTAAAAAAAATACGGAAAATCTCCCATACCACCACCTATTTCAGGGTTTCTGACCATAAAACCTCAATCAAACCCAGATCATTTTGTACAAATACAGCTAACATTTTCTCGGTATTCTTTCTAAAACCTGGGACAAATACAGAAATTGATATCTCTTTCTCAACGACTAAATTCAATCTGATATTTTTTTGAACTCCCGCAGACACTGTTCATAATGGCTATTCTCAGCCCTTTTTACTTACAAACTCTGTTTCTTCCCTGCTTCTTCGCCCGGTACAAAGCCTTATCTGCAGCCTTAACAACTGCATGCGGTGTAGCAATTTGCTCCATACGTTCCGCCACTCCAATACTCATAGTTACCTGCACGTTTTTACCGCCATCTTTTTTATTTTGGCCACTACGGCGATCTTTATTACGCAACTTAAACTTGTTATCACCTATGCCTGTCCTGACTTCATCGAGTATTCTCAGCGTTTCTTCGGCTTTTTTACCCGAAAAAACGATGGTGAATTCTTCTCCGCCATATCGAAACGCTTTACCACCTGAGGCTAATTGCCTAATTCGAGAGGCAACCATCTGCAGCACCTGATCACCCGCATCATGACCGTAAGTATCATTAAATTTCTTAAAGTGGTCGATATCCATCATTGCAATAGAATAGTTGTTACCCAGTTTCAGCAACTCCTCTTCCAGTGCACGTCTGCCCGGCAAATTTGTTAACTGATCGATATAAGCCATACTCCACGATTCCTGTATGACAGCAACTACCAGCATCAACATGGCCGCACAGGCGAACACCACTCTGGCGGCCTCGACACCTCTAAAGTGAAGCATAGCAATAGCACAAATCATCGCCACAAATAAAGCACTGTTCTGTGTAGTCGCCTGTCTAAACCATCGCCCATTAAGCACCAGTAAAGCCAGCAACATCATTGCCATTGGCAGCTGCGCAAAACCCACCTGGCTGAGTAAATTCAAATTGATAAAACGCCAGGTCAGCACATGCAGCAAGGGTACTGGAGAATACTTCGCCACAATCATCACTATCAGCATCGGCACCAATAAAAGCGCCAGCCGATTACTGCCCCACCAGGTGAATATGCCTCGCTCCTTCAGCAAAGAAACCATCGCCATATTGAACGGCAATAACAGACATAAAGCTGTCCAGATAATTTTTGATTCAACCCAGCCTAATCGCGGTAAATACCACTGCATTACTATATAAGCAGACACCAATGCCAGCATTGTGAAAAAAATCAGGCTTCGATTGAATCTTAAACAAAGACCCATGCCCACTACTGCTATTACCAATGGTAATAGCTTTATAATCTCCAACTGTGATTTCGGTAAAGCAGCCATTTCAGGATAAAGCAAAATAGCCAGTCCCAAAAAAATGAGGGGAATGATCAAAGATGAAATAATACGAAGCACGCGTAAACCTAAATATCCCTAAAGTGCACCATGATAGAACGGATGATCAAAAATATAAATCAGATAATTAAACAAAACTCTCACTTACTGCAATTTGATCTATTATATGATCCATATATATTGTAGGCTTATATCAATTAATTTTTTCAAGGGTTTACCTATGGCACGTATTCTGGTCGTTGACGACTCACCGACGTTATTATCTGGTACCACAAAAATACTGGAGTCCGCAGGACATACGGTTATTCCTGCAATTAATGGTGAAGAAGGTGTAGCCAAAGCTGGCAGTGAAAAACCCGATCTAATCGTAATGGATGTAGTCATGCCCGGCATCAGCGGCTTTCAGGCAACACGCCAGATTACTCAGAATCCTGAGACCAAACATATTCCTATCATCATACTCACCACCAAAGATCAGGAAACCGATAAAGTCTGGGCACAACGTCAGGGCGCAAAAGATTATGTGGTCAAACCACCTGAAAAAAAAGAATTGCTGGAAAAAGTTGCCGCACTCCTAGCTTAGCTTCCTGCGCCTGACTGCTGTTAACCCACGGTCAGGCGTTATATAGATACATCCAGATTAATTCTCTGAACAACCTCTATTAAATGGATAGCTCGTACCATGTTTTTATGAGAAGCAAAATAAAAAAGATGACTACTGCACCGACAGTCTGATGAGCCAAAGCCTTTCATGGATTCGCTGACTGCTTCACTTCCGTCCAGCACCACCGCCCACTCACACTCTTTTCTGTCTGGCGAATACAGCGCATAAGCCTGATAAAACTCTGTTTCAGCACGCAAATAATCCAGATGCCAATGTGGTTTTGCGCTAACTTTACGGTGGTGTTTTAACCGAGCTTCTACACCACCCGGACCCAGAGCACTGCCCACATATGCATAATATCCTTTGCGAATATCCATCTGAGCCAGCTTGCCAATCTGAATGGTTTTAGCTTGCCCACTTTTAAGTACAACAATGTAAGTCCCAGGACTCGACACCCACAATTACCCAGTAGAAATATGAAATTATAAATAGTTTATCTATTGTCAATATGATAATTTCTCAAACAGGAACAGCACCTGTTTTTTGGCCAATTTACTCTTAAGGGAATGTTATGAAAACTTATAATTCACTCATACTCGTAAGCCTGCTTTCTGTATACAGTGCAACCAGCCAGTCAGATAACTCAATCTATGCGGGCCTCACTGCCGGCGCCTCATCTTATAATTACAACAATATTGACCCCGGCACGGCAACCAAAGTTTTTATTGGTTACAAAGTTAACGAGAATATTGCTATCGAGGCTACTTTATTTGACTCTGGTGAGGCTGATATCACTGACCCTCTCCTGCCACCGGGTATTTCTCTCTGCTCTGATGGACTTAATCTTACTGCCTTCTATCGCTTGCCAACTTCTGGAGGCGACCTGACAGCCATGGTTGGCGGAGGCCTTTACAGCTTTGACACTACTCTTAAAGGGCCTGGTGGATCCATCAGTGAAAGCGGATCAGGCCTGAGTCTTGCTGCAGGTCTTGAATATACAATTACCGAAAATATCGCTTTACGCGGTGATATCGATATGTTTCTAGGTGTAAAAGATTTTGACCAAAATGATGGATTAAACTCTATCAACATCGGCATTGTTTTAAACTTTTAACTCCTGCTCAGCTTTACTTATCAAGCGGCTACAGAACAGCTTTTCTGTAGCCGCTTGATTTTTCCTCAACCACCCCAATATTCCTGTTAATCAAGAAAATATTGGAACTCTTTATGAATAACTTTTTACACATAGCTTGCCCTATCTGTGCAACCACCAATCGAGTACCCACAAACAAACTCAATGGCAAAGGCGCTTGCGGAAAATGTGGTGCGCCCTTATTTAACTATCGTCCCGTTGAGTTGAACAGCAATAATTTTGATCGGATGATCAAAAATAACGACATCCCTGTGCTAGTCGATTTCTGGGCACCCTGGTGCGGCCCCTGTAAAATGATGGCCCCGACTTTTGAGCAGGCAGCACAACAACTGGAACCTCACATTCGCCTCGGCAAGCTCAACACCGAAAATGAACAGGCCATTGCTGCACGTTACAATATCCGTAGCATTCCAACTCTGGCCCTGTTTAAAAATGGTAGGGTTATTGCGCAACAGGCCGGTGCGATGAATCTGGATCAACTAATTGCCTGGTCACGCTCACAGGCAACTAAAGCATAAAGTAAATGCATCAACGTACTGCATAAGCGGTTGCACAACATTTCCAAACCCTGCATTCTTGACCCTGAGGTTCATCAACGAATTCAGGGCTCTGAATGCTGACACATATCTGGTTTGGTTTTTTTGCAGTCTCTTTTGCTGCGGCAATTTATCAATGGCTGATTAACGGCCACGGTGAAGTCTTTGCCGCGCTGGTGCAATCGACTTTTGATATGGCTGGCCTGGGTGTTGAAGTCGCGATTGGACTGGTCGGGGTTTTATGTCTGTGGCTGGGTTTCTTTCGTATCGCCGAGCAGGCCGGCTTAATACAGATTCTCTCACGTGGCCTTGAACCGCTATTCCTAAAACTGATGCCGGAAATTCCGTGTGGTCACCCCAGCCACGGCAGCATCACCATGAATATTGCCGCTAATATGCTCGGGCTGGACAATGCCGCTACACCGATGGGGCTGAAAGCCATGCAGGACATGCAAACACTGAATCCGGACAAAAACACCGCCAGCAACGCGCAAATCCTGTTTCTAGTGCTGAATACTTCATCGGTCACCTTACTACCCATAACCATATTTATGTACCGCGCCCAGCAGGGTTCCGCTGACCCCGCCGCGGTGTTTATTCCCATCCTGCTCGCCACCACCGCATCAACACTGGCGGGTTTACTGGCGGTTTGTTATGTGCAAAAAATCAATCTCCTGAACAAGGTCGTGCTCAGCTACTTTACCGGTTTCACTTTGCTGCTGAGCGCACTCGCCAGTTATCTGGCCAGCCAGCCCGCCGAGCAAATTTCGGCACTGTCCAGCCTGCTCGGCAACCTGGTGTTATTCAGCCTGATCATGTTATTTCTCGGCTACGGCTGGTGGAAAAAAGTGAATATTTACGACGCCTTCATCGATGGCGCCAAAGAAGGCTTTGATGTCGCCATCAAACTCATTCCTTATCTGATCGGCATGCTGGTCGCGATCGGCGTATTACGCACCAGCGGTGTACTCGATGGCGTGCTGGTCGGGGTCGAATACCTGCTCATCCTGTTCGACTTCAACACTGATTTCATTCAGGCATTACCCACCGCCCTGATGAAACCACTCAGTGGCAGTGGTGCCCGTGCCATGATGCTGGAAACCATGAGCACCCACGGCGTCGATTCTTTCCCCGCCACCCTGGCCGCCATCCTGCAAGGCAGTACCGAAACAACTTTTTACGTGCTGGCAGTTTATTTTGGCAGTGTTGGTATCCGTCGCGTGCGCCATGCCATCACCTGCGCCTTAATTGCAGATGCCGCAGGAATAACTACCGCCATTATGGCGGGTTACTGGTTTTTCCATTAACATGAGCCGGTATTCATCTTTGTATAAAAAAAAGGACACAACATTGCCATGATGAGAGTTTTACTTCTGCTTCTTATTACTACCACACTCGGCGCCTGCTCCATGGATCAAATGCTGGTTCGAGCCTCCAAACCGCTGATTGAAGGTGGTATTCATGCCTTAAATCAGGAAACTGATTTACAACTGGCTGAGAATTCCATTCCCACCAACCTCAATATGCTCGAAGGCATGATCCGTATCGACCCAGAAAATACCTCATTACGCGTATATGCAGCACAGGCCTATTATGGCCTCGGCTACGGCTTCAACGAAGATAATAGACCTGTGCGCGCGATGAGTTTTTACCTACGCGGACTAAAACATGGTCTGCACGCACTCGCTATTAATGGCTACAGCAACATCAGAAACTGCTCTATGGAAGAACTGGAGACAATGCTGAAAAAAACTGATGATGATGATATTGGTGCTTTATTCTGGGCCGCCAGCAACTGGGCAAAGTGGATTGACCAGAATCGCGATAAATCTGAAAGCCTGATTGAACTACCCAAAGCGACAGCATTGATGCAGCGCGTACTTGAACTAGATGACACCTTCTACTATGGCGGTGCGCACATTTACTTTGGGGTTTTCTACGGTGGTCGTTCACCTATGTTCGGTGGCGACTTCAAAAAATCTGAAGCTCATTTTGATCGTGCCCGTGAAATTACCCATGGTGATTTACTGGTCGCTGATTTATTACAGGCACAATATCTATCCCGGCAAAAAATGGATCGGGAAGATTTTCATAAGCGACTGACAAAAATTATCGAAGCACCAGAAGATTTATATCCTGATCTAGCCTTGCTCAACCAAATAGCCAAACGCAAAGCAGTAATGTTACTCAAAGAGGAAGAAAGATGGTTCTGAGATGTTTTATTTTATTAATTGCGCTCTTATCTTCATCACAGATTTTTGCACAGGAAACCTACACACTGAAATTTGCCACTTTGCTACCTACCGGCACCGCGTGGTCAGTCATTCTGGATAACTGGGTTAAAGAAGTCGAAAGTAAAAGTCAGGGCAGACTAATATTCAAAATGTATTCGGGCGGTGTCATGGGTGATGAACCGGACGTACTGCGTAAAATTCGCAAAAATCAGCTACAGGGCGGCCTGTTTACCGGTTATGGTATTGGCCGAATTTATTCCCCCGCACGCGTTCTCGAAATGCCATTTTTATTCAAGAACACCCAGGAATCTGATTATGTTCGCGATCAATTAATGCCAGACATAGAAATTGGCTTTAAACAAAGCGGCTTCGAACTACTGGGCTGGCCAGAAGTTGGTTTCATCCACTTTTTTTCGCAACACAAAATTGAATCCATTGATGATATGAAAAAAAGCCGCATCTGGCTGTGGCAAGGAGACCCTCTGGGCGAAGCGTTTTTTAATGCTGCAGGAATTGAGCCAGTGCCACTTTCCATTATCGACGTATACTCACAGCTTTCCGCCAAACACGGTGGTATCGACACCGTTTACATTTCTACCTTCGGTGCTATTGGCCTGCAATGGCACACGCAACTTAAATTTGGTACCAACATCGCTGTCACCAACGCTATCGGCGGCCTGGTCATCAGTAATAGTTTTTTTGATACGCTGCCCAAAGACCTGCAGCAACTGTTAAAAACAACCGGTAAAATTATGAGCGACAAGGTCCGTAAAAATGCACGCTTTGAAAATGAAAGAAGCCGTAATCTTCTCAAACGCTACGGCATTCAATTTTTGTGGGACTGGAATGATGATGAGATGCAAGAATTTATTCGCATCAGAGATCAGGCAGCAAAGCATCTGGAAGATACCAATTACATACCAGCCAACTTTTCCAGTAAAGCACGTGACTTGCTGGAAAAGTATCGTGCCTCGCAAACACCAAAAAAATAATATTGCATCCGCCCTTGCTACATTCTATAGAAAAAAAACTGATCACCGTCGAAAGCTGGCTCGCAGCGAGCAGTCTATTTTTGATGCTGGCACTATCGATTTTCCAGATTATTATTCGTAATACTCTCGATTTTGGTTACCCTGAAATAGAAACTATCAATCGTCATTTATTACTAATCTGTGGTGCCATGGGCGCTGTACTGGCTACACCACAATTACGACATATCAAAATCGATGTCATCACACCCCTGTTGAGTAAAAAATGGCTGGTACATCTTCGTACTTTTTTACTGCTTTTTGCCACACTGACCTGCGCCATATTGTGTTACCCGGCAATCCAGTTCTGCCTGGATGAATGGCAATACGCACCCGCTAATGAGCGCTGGACGTTACCTTTCACCTTTGTATATCCACTCGGTTTTGCCCTGCTTAGCCTGCACTTTCTTATTCTATGTTTTAAACCCACGGACTCGGAATCAACCGCACAATGATTGCTGCCGTCATCTTTCTTCTGATCATTATCGCCCTGCTGGGCGCACCCTTATTTTCCGTACTTGCTGCGGGCGCACTTATTGCCAGCCAGGCTTTAGAGCTCAGCCCAGACCTACTCATTATTGAAATGAACAGACTGGCCGGCTCACCCAACATGATTGCTTTACCGCTATTTATTCTCGCAGGCGTAATCATGTCTGCCGGTGGCGCAGCTCAGAGATTGGTGGTTTTTTTTCGTGCTGCGCTAGGATGGTTACCCGGTGGCCTGGCTATAGTTGCCATTGGTGCCTGTGCTTTTTTTACCATGTTTTCCGGTGCTTCCGGCGTAACCATCCTTGCACTCGGTGGACTGCTTTATCCGATACTTAAAAATGAAGGTTACCGAGATAATTTCTCACTCGGCCTACTCACCACCTCAGGTTCTTTAGGGCTGCTTTTTCCACCCAGTTTGGCCATTCTCGTATTCGGAATTGTTGCTGGTGTCAGTATCGAAAATTTATTCATGGCTGGCATCGTGCCCGGTCTGGTTCTTATGTTGATGCTAGCCATTTACAGTATATTTATCGGATATAAACATGATCTGTCACGCACCGAATTCAAACTATCACTATTAATTAGCAGTGCTCGAGCATGTATCTGGGACCTACTGCTGCCCGCTGCCATTATCGTCGGCATCTTTGGTGGCTTTGTTTCCATCATGGAAGCTGCCGCGGTCACTGCCAGCTATGTTCTGCTGGTTGAAACTGTTATTTATCGCGCAATTAGTTTACGCACTCAGTTCTTCTCACTGCTCACCGAAGCCAGCATATTATTTGGTAGTCTGCTGATTATTTTACTGATCGCCCTGGGGCTTACTAATTTATTAATTGATGCACAAATCCCAATGAAAATGCTGGCTTTTTTAGAGCAGCATATCGACAGCAAGCTGCAATTTTTATTTTTACTCAACTTGTTCCTGCTAATAGTTGGCGCGATGATGGATATTTTCTCTGCCATTGTTGTTGTTGTACCAATTATTCTTCCTATCGCTACTCGTTATGGTATTGATCCGATTCATCTCGGCGTCATTTTTCTTGCCAATCTTGAAATTGGCTACTCAACACCACCGGTAGGCATCAATCTTTTTATTGCCAGTCAACGTTTTCAACAGCCAGTAATAAAGCTATTCAAGTCAACTTTACCTTTTTTATTATTGATGTTTATCTGGCTGATGATAATTACATATACACCTGAGCTTTCTCTATGGTGGAAGCCTTAATTAAGCTAATATAAAGAACTAAGGCCCCATAAAGTGGGTGCAATAAAATCGCAATAACGTTATCTTAATGAAGCATTATCAGCGCATTAAAGGAGAAAAGCATGAAGCCCTGGTTAAATAGTTATCCCGCAGGTATTCCCGAAACCATCTCAATTGATGAGTATTCATCTGTTGCTGACGTTTTTGATCAAAGTGTTAAAAAATATGCTGAGCTCCCGGCATTCTCAAATTTCGGAAAATCGCTAACCTTCCGTGAAATGAATAAATACACAGCTCAACTAGGCGCCTATCTTAAAAATGAATTAGGTTTGAAAAAAGGTGACCGGGTTGCAGTCATGATGCCCAACCTACTACAAAACCCCATCGCCATTTTTGCCATCCTCCGTGCCGGCCTTGTAGTCGTCAATACCAACCCTTTATACACAGCACGCGAACTCAAGCATCAACTCAACGATTCAGGCGCTGAAACAATTATTATTGTTGAAAACTTTTGCCATGTGCTGCAGGACGTAGTTGCTGAAACTGGCATAAAAAATATTATTGTGACCCGCATGGGAGATATGCTGCCTTTTCCTAAATCCGCCATTATTAATCTAGTGGTGAAATACCTGAAAAAAATGGTACCTGTTTATCATCTACCCAATGCAGTTATGTTCAAGCAAGCGCTAAACCAGGGCGCCAAACATCCTTTCGTTACAGTAGCCAGCAACCATGACGACATTGCCTTTCTCCAGTACACCGGCGGCACTACAGGTTTATCTAAAGGCGCCATGCTCACCAATAAAAATATGGTTGCCAATATGCAACAGGCATCTGCATGGATCAAAGATCTTGTCGGCAACAAACCTGAAATTATTATTACTGCATTGCCGCTGTATCATATTTTTTCCCTCACTGCGAACTGCCTCACTTTTATGAAACAGGGCTGGATGAATTATTTAATTACCAACCCTCGAGACATCAATGGTTTTGTCAAAGAGATTAAAAATATACAATTTGCCGCCATTACCGGCGTTAATACTTTATTCAACGGCCTGCTCAACCACCCTGATTTCAAAAATGTCGATTTCTCAAGACTGATACTCACACTTGGCGGCGGCATGTCTGTACAACACAGTGTTGCACAACGATGGAAGGAAACCACCGGAAAAGCACTCATAGAGGCTTATGGTCTAACTGAAACATCACCCGCCGCCTGCATGAATCCAATGAACCTAAAAGACTTCAATGGCATGATTGGCCTACCTATTTCTTCCACCGAAGTTTCAATTCAAAATGATGACTGGAATGAACTTGGCATTGGAGAGGTTGGTGAAATTTGTATACGCGGCCCTCAGGTTATGCAGGGTTACTGGAAACGCCCCAAAGAAACTGCTAATGTCCTCAGCCCCGATGGCTGGCTACACACCGGCGATATTGGCGTCATGAATGAACAGGGTTTTGTCAAAATTGTTGATCGCAAAAAAGACATGATCCTGGTTTCAGGTTTTAATGTTTATCCTAATGAAATCGAAAGTGTCATTGCTGAACTCCCCGGCGTTTTAGAAGTCGGCGTAGTTGGTAAACCCGATGAAAAAAGCGGCGAGTCTGTTATGGCTATAATCGTCAAAAAAGACCCCGAGCTAAGTGAAAACACTATCAAGAATTTTTGCCGAGAAAACCTTACTGCTTATAAAATTCCAAGAACTATTATTTTTGCCGACGAATTACCCAAGACCAATGTTGGTAAGATATTACGTAGGGAACTAAGAGATAAATATGTTAATCACTAACCTGGACGATGTGTAATATTCTATATGGTGCCATGCATCACCAGATCAAAGATCTTTTATTTTGCCTCCAGCATCTCGGTTATCCTATCTGCAGATACAGGCTTACTGAAAAGATTTCCCTGAGCAATTTCACAACCCTGGGCGGCAAGCAGCATTAATTGCTCTTCTGTTTCGACGCCCTCGGCCACTACTTTTAAGCCAAGTCCATGGGCCATGGCAATGGCGGCATAAACCAGCTCCCGGTCAGCCTTATCCTTTGTAATATCTGCAATAAAGCTACGATCTATCTTGAGCACATCAAAAGGATATTTTCGCAAATAGCTGAGCGAAGAATAACCTGTACCAAAATCATCCATTGCAATACTAACTCCCAATGTATTTAGCGTTGCTAAAGCACTATCTATATGCGAATGCCCACTCATCAACACCCCTTCTGTTATCTCCAACTCTAGCAATTCATTATTAACGCCTGAAGCATTAAGCATTTGTTCGATAACCCTGGTTAAATTTGGATCACGGAACTGACGTGGCGAAAGGTTAACTGCTACAGTAAATAACTGCTGATATTTTTTCTGCCAAATAGCAGACATAGTAAGTGCCTCAGTCAAAACAAACTGACCAATAGGTACTATTAGGCCTGTTTGCTCCGCAATAGGAATAAACTCATCTGGCGTAACTTCACCCAATACTGGATTATTCCATCGTAACAGAGCTTCAACACCAATAAGTCTTCGACTACTAATTTCAGTCTTTGGCTGATAAAAAACTCGGAATTCTCCTCTTGCCAGTGCACCATGCATTTGCTCTTCCAAAACAAGTCGTCGTGAAACATTCTTGTTCATGGCGTCAGTAAAATATGAATATGTATTACGTCCATGATCTTTTGAGTGATACATAGCTGAATCTGCGTTACGCAAAAGATCATGTGGATTATCACCATCAATCGGATAAATAGCGATACCAATACTGGCGGTAAGCATTAAATCCCTACCGTCAATATTGAAGGGTTCGCCAAACTGATTAAGCAAATTCTCCGCTATGGAGCTGGCATCACTTGCATCCGAAAGCCCTCCAAGCAGTATAATAAACTCATCTCCACCAAGACGACCCACCGTATCACCACTGCGCGCTTCTCTGCGTAAACGCGCTGCAGTATCAATCAAAAGTTTATCGCCAATAGTGTGCCCTAATGTATCATTGATTTTTTTAAAATCATCAAGATCAAGAAAAAGCACTGCCACCAACTCTCTGGTTCGCTGCGCCTCATTTATTAACTGCAATAAACGATCAAGTGACAGGAATCGATTTGGAAGGTCGGTCAGGGCGTCAAAGTGTGCCTGATATATAATCTGTTCTTCCTGTTGTTTTCGCAATGTAATATCTTCCCTGATAGATAGATAACGGTGTAGAGACCCCGAATCATCAAACACTGGCGCAATATGATTAAACTCCCAGTAAATATCTCCATTTTTTCTGCGATTCTGCAGTTCACCACGCCATGCATTACCGCTTTGTATACTCTGCCACATCTCCTGATATTGCTGCTTAGATGTATTTCCAGATTTTAATATCCGAGCATTCTCACCAACCACTTCTTTTGAAGAATATCCTGTCACCTGCTCAAAAGCACTATTCACATACTCAATGTTTGCTTCAGTATCGGTAATCATTACAGATATCGGACTTTGCTCAACAGCCTGAGACAATATTCTTATTCTTTCTTCAAACTGCTTCCGTTCTGTCACATCATTAAAAACCATGACCATTCCTAGAATATTTTCATCTCCATTACGAATAGGTGCAGCAGAGTCTGCAATATGATATTCAGTACCATCTTTAGAAATTAAAGTAGTATGATTACTTAAATAAACCACTTTACCTGTAGACAAAACTTTTTCAACCGGGTTATCAACCGGATCCCTGCTTGATGAATTGATAATAGGAAAAATGTTTTTTAATGGCTGCCCGCTTGCTTCTTCCAATGACCATCCTGTCAGTTTCTCCGCAACCGGATTCATACGAACAACACAGCCCTTATCATCAGTTGCTATAACTGCATCACCAATACTATTCAGCGTAATAGCAAGATTTTGTTCACGTTCATATAATAATCGATTAGTTGAGGCTAATTCTTCTTCAGCACGTATCCGCCGTTCATTTTCATCAACTAACTCATCTTTTTGTTTTTGAATGCATATAATCGTATATATTAAATAAACAAAAAATCCTGCAATAATAATATATCCAGTTAGAAGCTGATAAAGAAAGTGCTTATTGTTTACATATATGCTATCTATACTTTTGTATATGCGAAGCTTAGCCAGCCCATCGTATGAATATACTATATCTGACTCATCTACAATTTCATTAACAAATGGCTGAGTATTATCATAGCGCGCTATTTCAAAACCATTTGAGGCGATTAAAATAATACTTTTTGTATCCGGTGAATTTGAACCCCAATTCTCAATAGCGCTTTTAGCCAATTGATAGTCATGTCGACTTAATCCCTCTTTAACAAGACCTTCAACAAATTTAAGCTCATTCTTTAAATGTTTCGAAGAAAGATCAAACTCATGCTGAAAATGTTTATCATAAATAAACCAACCTGATATAAACAATATCAGCAAGATAAAAATCATGCCGAACCATGCACTATTGATTCCTTTTTTTGACATTTTCTCTATGGAATATCCTTAGACTCAGCAATAATCTTTCTTAAATTATCATAATCACTGCTGCTAGCTTCAACAAGCCCTGTAATACTATCTTTGATAGTGCGCAGTGCCTTAATTCCTTCATCCGTGCTACTCATTTTTAGCAGCGCATTCCGTAACATTTCAATCTCCTTGCCTGGAAGATCGTTGCGCACCACAAAAAGATGCTCGGATATCTTTGGCGTTTTTGCAATGGTGCGTAAACCTGCCGATTCATATTTCCTAAATACCTCAGGCTTCACTGCCCCGGCATCAAAATCACCCGACAAAATACCTAAAGCTACATTATTATGACTATATAAAAATTGATGTCTTGTTGTAACGTCACTATATACTCCAGCAACATACAGCATATGATATGGCACAATGTAACTCATCGTTGATTTAGGATCTCCATATGCAATTCGTTTACCTTTCAGATCAGCCAATGTCTTTATAGTGCTGTTATCACGAGTAACAATATTGCCCTGAAACCAGGGGTGGCCATTAACTTCCAGCCTGGCCAATACAGGCTTATCACCAAATTCATTAATCATATGAACGTAGGATGCCGGCCCCATATATGCAATATCTACTTTATTCAAACCAATGAATTGAATATGCTCTTCGTAATTACCACCAATCCTTACATTAACTGTTTTACCCATTTCATGGCTGAGATACTCAGCCATAGGTTTAAATTTTTTCTTCAGCTCTTCTTCTGGTAAATACGGGTGCACTGCAAAAACCAGGACATCACCTGCATTTGCAGCTTTATTAAAAATCGATATTGAAAATAAAATACTTAAAACTAAGGATAGAATTGCTTTGCTAATTTTCTTATCAAACATGGTAGCCCACCCTGTAAAATAATTCTGACTAACGACGCTAAAGTCGGCACAACTTCATGCAACTCACTGATAAAAAACACAATGTAAGACTACACCGCATCCCTTATAACAACAACTTTTTTATCCTACTGCGAACATCATGAATCATTAATATTAAAATATGCATTCATGGCCTACTTTTAAATAAAACAGTGGCAATAGAAAAACCCTTATTTAAACAAATTAAAACACGCCACAGATAACGATATCAATATCCCGATTCCCTTACTTATAGAAATGTATATTCTTGTTTTTTGATAAATACCAACTCTTCCTCTGAACTTTGCCTTCCTAGAATCTCATTCAACTCAGGAAAACGGCCAAAAGTTTCTATGACGTAATGATGTTTCATTGCGTACTCCAACATATCCCGGTATGGTTGTTGATGTGATTCCGGTACATCGGCGAGCAAGCGTATATAAGCCTGCACACTCAAACGCTGCCTTTCGATATTTTCCGCATGCTCTAGCGGTAAATAAAAAAAACTTCGTTCTATCGGGTGCAGTTGCATATCATCACCAGACCCAATACCTTCAATACAAATAGCCTGAGCCTTTTCATCCTGCGCAAACGATTCCGGATAACCGCGGTGGATGTGCCGGGAAAACTGGTCCAGCAAAATGATTATCGCCAGTCGCCCTCTGGGCATATCCAGCCAATGATCGAGTTCACCTTCTACTGCCTGTTGATAAACCGAGCCAAAGTTAATGAAAATTTCCTGGTCATACTGATGGCCTTCTTCAAACCACATTTTGTAACGCGTCAGATCCGCGCTATAAGCATCAGGGAAACCACCAAACCAGTATTCCAGTATTTTTTCGATGGTACCGTTCATAATCTCCTGAATACAATTCCCACTATCATTTGTAAATTTTAGCAATCCTATCATGCCATCTATCCACTGTTTACTTGATCCAGGTATTTGTATCCTGATAAATAGTCTGCTATTTATACACCACGAAAAACTACCTGTCGGATGTTGTCATGCCCAAAAAGATTCGATTGCACCGAAGTGAGCTCGCCGTTCCCGGCAGTAATATCCGCATGCTGGAAAAAGCCCCCAACGCGGGTGCCGATGCCGTTTTCCTCGACCTTGAAGATGCCGTTGCGCCGGACGACAAGGTGCAGGCTCGCAAAAATGTGATTCAGGCACTGAATGAACTGGACTGGTCGAAATGCAGTGTTTCGGTGCGAATCAATGGCCTCGATTCGCACTACTGCTACCGTGACATTGTCGATGTGGTCGAGCAGGCCGGTGACAAACTCGACACCCTGCTGGTGCCCAAGGTAGGCAAGCCTTCCGAGCTGGAATATGTCGAGCTGCTCCTGAGCCAGATCGAAGCCGCCTATGGCTATGAACCGATCAACCTGACCGCGCTGATCGAAACCGCGCTGGGCATGGCCAATGTCGAAGCCATTGCAAAAAGCTGCCCGGATCGCCTCGAAGCCCTGCACTTTGGCGTTGCCGACTACGCCGCCTCGACGCAGGCGCGCACCACCAACATGGGTGGCGCCAATGCCGATTACGCCATGCTCACCCATCCCGACCAAAACGGGCACCGCGAGCGCCACTGGGGCGACCAATGGCACTTTGCCATGTCGCGCATGATGGTCGCCTGCCGGGCTTACGGCCTGCGCCCGATCGATGGTCCTTTTGGCAACATCGAAGATCAGGAAGGTTTTCTGGCCGTCGCCCATGCCGATGCCGCGCTGGGTTACGAAGGTAAATGGGCGATTCATCCGACGCAAATTGCACTGGCCAACGAAGTCTTCACCCCCTCGGAAGCGGCGGTCAACACCGCCCGCCAGATCCTGTTTGAAATGGAAAAAGCCGCTGCCGAAGGCAAGGGTGCGGTCTCGCTCAATGGCCGCATGATCGACGCCGCTTCCATCCGCCAGGCGCAGGTGATGGTCGATAAGGCCAACCAGATCGCCAACGCCAAAGGCTAAGCACCATGAATATCCACGAATATCAGGCCAAAGAACTGTTCCGCTCCTACGACATCGCCGTGCCCGCGGGTCGCATGGCTGACACCGAGGCCATGGCCGGTGATGTCGCCGAAGAAATCGGCGGCAAGCGCTGGGTGGTCAAAGCCCAGATCCACGCTGGCGGCCGCGGCAAGGGCGGCGGCGTGAAGCTGGCCAAATCCGTGGAAGAAGTGCGCCACCATGCCGACCAGATCATCGGCTCGCACCTGATTACCGCGCAAACCAGCGCACAGGGCAAGCTGGTACAGCGGGTACTGGTGGAAGCCGCCCATGACATCAAACAGGAATTTTATCTCGGCCTGATCATCGACCGCACCCGCCAGCGCATTACCATCATCGCCTCAGCCAGTGGTGGCATGGATATCGAAGCCATCGCCAGCACGGATCCGGACAAGGTTATCCGCGAAGCGGTTGATCCCGCCATTGGCCTGCCCGAATTCCAGTGCCGGAAAATCGCCGCGCGCATCGGCCTGACCGGCGAGCTGATGCCGCAGGCGGTGAAATTAATGCGCGCGCTGTATCGCTGCTTTCGTGACAAGGGTGCCTTGATGACCGAAATCAACCCGCTGGCCATCGTCGATGACAACAAACTGATGGCGCTGGACGCCAAAATTTCTTTCGACAGCAATGCGGTGCATCGTTACCCGGAGATCACCAGCTACCGCGATTTTGACGAAGAAGATCCGAAAGAAGTCGAAGCCACCGGCCACGGCTTGAACTACATCGCGCTCGACGGCAATGTCGGCTGCATCGTCAACGGTGCCGGGCTGGCCATGGCGACCATGGACGCCATTAGCCTGCATGGCGGTTCACCC
>Ga0224496_10000523_pt1 | contig 26678 bp, 32 predicted proteins | sample SF_Jul11_sed_USG_2_FD_168127 | JGI IMG/M metagenome (GOLD analysis project Ga0224496, IMG submission 168127) | Sediment microbial communities from San Francisco Bay, California, United States - SF_Jul11_sed_USGS_8_1 | ecosystem: Environmental > Aquatic > Marine > Sediment | place: USA...
ACCCCGGGGAACGTACATGGTTTTTGGCAAACGAAGTTCACGTCGGCACCAAACAAAAACAGCCTACAGACCGCACCAATACTTGATCGTTGCCTCGGCGCGGGTCATTTAACCGGACACCAATGATGCATCTTCTGATTTAAGAGCACTGAACGGCTAGTTTGGGCAGGCTGGAACTTCGAGAGTTTGAGGACCAGAATTCTTGCAGCTTTTATGGACAAACGACTTCAACGCCTCTACTGCATCGGCAATCGCTCGAATTGACTTCCCTTGAACCTTCATCTGTAGAAACGCCTATCTCAACAGTATCAACTTCCCGAGTATTTCTACGTCATGACGAACAGGGAGGGCCGCTGGTATTTGCCATGCTTGATCCGCGCTGAGGCGCCCTGGCCGTCATCGCTTTATGCTATGCATATTCCGCTGAATCCGGCCACCGATTCCGAGCGAATCCGGCCAACCGTCGGAGCCCCGCGACGCAGGGCCTCAGCTGTCTGTTCGAGGTGGCCGACTTCCGTCCGATTTCGCCAGCCGTTTTCGCATGGAATCCCCTTTGAGCGTGATCTTATAGGCGTTTTGCACGAGCCGGTCAAGAATGGCATCGGCCATCGTCGGCTCGCCGATGGCGTAGGACTTCGCATGCCACCCCCGAAGGTTCGCAAACAAGCGGGACTTCATGGGCAACTTGGCTCTCTTCCACCAATCATGGCTGGATGCTCCGGCTCGTACAGGCCAGCTTCCTCGGGAATGCTCTTGCCGACGACTTAGGCAAGAGACTTGAGGCGCATGAGGCGGCGTATATCCTCGAGGTTATGCGTGAGGGCAGGCTCGCCGCTCGAAACCGCATGGTGGCGATAGCCGCGCACCTGAAGGGAATAGAAACACGCGACATCGCGGAGTTCCTGGGCATCTCCTCGCGCTCAGTCAATGAGTACGTGCGCCGATTCTTAGCGCAGCATTTCGAAGGTCTGTTGCCGCTGCCCCGGAAGCCTATCACCAAGGCGGCAGACACTCGGTATTCAGATGCGCTGTTTGCGCTGCTCTACGATCCCCCAGGGAGCTACGGCATCAATCGGTGCACCTGGAACCATGCTCGATCTGAAGCGCGTACTGTCGAGATCGGGCTTGCACATTTCCCTCTTCAACATGCGACAAATTATACGGCGAGCGGGCTATCGCTTCCGTAAGGCCAAGGTCGTGCTCACGAGCCACGATCCGCTTTATCACGAAAAACTGACCAACATCACATCAATCCTACGGGGTTTGCGGAGGGACGAGAAGTTTTTCTCAGTTGATGAGTTTGGGCCTTTGTCCATCAGGCTGCGCGGAGGGGTGAGTCTTCTAGGCCCGGGCGAGACAAAGGTGATACCGCAGTATCAGAAATCAAAGGGACAACTAATCGTCACAGCTGCGCTTGAACTCAGTACCAATCAGAGCTGCCACTTCTACTCGCGATCAAAGAACACAGCAGAGATGATCAAGCTCCTTGAAGAATTGCTGCGCACGTACCAGGCAGAGTCGCGAATTTACTTCTCGTGGGATGCCGCCTCCTGGCACGCATCCAAGGCCCTGCGCAAATTTGTCGACGAGGTTAACTCACCGGACTACCGTTTGGCACACAAAACCCCCGTCGTCGAGCTGGCTCCGCTGCCAGCTTCTGCGCAGTTCCTGAACGTGATTGAATCGGTATTCAGCGGTATGGCGAGAGCGATAATCCATAACAGTGATTACCCATCGGTGGACGCGGCAATGGCGGCTATCGACCGCTATTTCGTCGAGCGAAATCAGCACTTCAAGGTCAATCCAAGGCGAACTGGAAACAAGATCTGGGGACAAGAGCGAACAAACACCGAATTTGCTGTCAGCAATAATTGTAAGGACCCGGCATACCGCTAGACCACGAATTTATTGTCCTAAGGAAAACAGCTATCGGGAACGTTTGGTTGAAAGGGGGTCAAAGAACCCATGGGTTAAGGCTTTGGAACTTCTAAGTCTTTGCAAATCTTCTGAGCGAGGAAATCGTTGATCTCTCGATGGCGGGGAACGGTTGACGTTTTGCCGACAGCCCGATTCACATACACCGTGTGACTCCCGCCTTCACGGAGTAACTGGGCCCCATGACGTTCAAGGTGGCGGATCAAATCGACCCGTTTCATGAAATAGAGGCAAGAGGCTCACGGATCACGGTCTTGTTCCGAAGAGATTCTTCTGCCAGCGCGCGATTCGATTCCAACACTAGCTGGACCGCTTCTTGAAGATTGGTTCGAGCTTCATCAAGCGTATCACCCTGGGTATTCGCGCCAGGCAATTCCTCGACAAACCCAATATACCCTTCACGTACCTGTTGGAACACCGCAGTGAATTGTTCCTTCATTCTGGCGATCTCCTTACAATGGCGAGTATAACAGACGCGACCGCGAATGCCCACTATTCCCTAAGGCCCAAGAACAGAGATAGAAATTCTCTAGACCCCTGTGCCAAGGGCTGTAGGTTTTGCTAAGTGTGCCTTTGTTGATGCGGGCAACTGAACCCAACGTGGGGTGATTCGAGAAGCGGAATCTGTTTCACCCAACCAATCCGGCTTGTGAAAGAATGGCGCAATGAGTGGGTTTCAACCAAACGATCCTGATAGCCAGGAAAACCTGCTTTGCAGATATAGCAACGACGGCTGTGGGTCGTTTCCTGCCAACCTCTGCCCCTAGAGATACGCATATCCTCACAGAAAATCGAGATTACGCTTTGAGATTCTCGCCTAGGTTTTTGACCACCTGTCTGTCGAGATTTTGTAGTGTGCAAGGTGATCTGAAGTTCCCACCAGTTCTCTTGCAGTTAGCCCCACATAGGGGAGCTGGATGACTCAATGCCGAGTACTAACACCAAAAACCGGATGGGGAGGTTACGAACGAGGTTTGGAAACCATGTTGTAAAGGGGGGGTCCCAGGGAAAAAGCGGTACCCAATACCACGATAATACGCGAGGATGGCACAAAGCCTGCCCTGAAGTATTTCGAACGAATGATCCTCGCCTCTCCTTGTGTAAGTTGTGGGTGTGGAACTGGCCGGGCATGGTCTCCTGCGCCTTTTTCGCTCAATCTCATCAATCACGACAATCCTGACACGCCGTTTCAACCGCTACGCGAGGTGAAGCCATTGCAGGCTGCGACGGGTTCGCCTTGACATCTCCCCCCGAGATCGCCTAGCTTTGCCATCACCAATCTGATTCATGATGGATGACATGGGAAGGGACTCGTGAAATCGAAGAAGCCAATCAAGCTGAAAACTCCAAGCAAACCGAAAACTCCGGGCAAACCGAAGACTCTGACCAAACCGAAGACTCTGACCAAACCGAAGACGATGCGCCAGAGACCTACCAGTCGAACGACACCAGAGTCTCCCTCCCCTTCTGTGCCAGCAACACTCCATGAACGGATTGCCGCACGTGCCTTCGCGAACTACGAACGACGCATACGTCAAGGTCCAGTTGATGACTGGCTTCAGGCGGAGCAGGAGATCCTCGGACGACAGTAAACACGACATGCTGACCTGCCGGATGGTGGCGGGTCCGCCAGTGAGGAGCAAGACCGACAAATCATTTCCCGGGCTTCTGACAACGTCCCGCTGACCAATACCACCATCCAGCCGACGTACAGACAGGTGGCGACGGTCACCGATTCTTGAGCCATACGACCACATTCGGCTATGACGCGAACAGCAATCTTCTCACCGTAAACGCCTCCGCTGGTTGTGAACCAGCCTCATATTCCACATCTCCAAGAACGCAATGTCCGGCAGGGCCTGAAAGAAGCGGGCACTATCTACCTTACGGTTCGGTTACCGAGAAGTAGTTGGCTGTCGCTTGAGCACAATTTCGAGCACAGTCGAGGGGTCGATGAGAGGATGGCTACGGTAAGTTATTGAAAATTTGGTGCCCCCGATACGAATTGAACGTACGACCCGCGGTTTAGGAAACCGCTGCTCTATCCAACTGAGCTACGGGGGCGTGGCTGAACTGTAGCGCACTCGCTGCCGGATTGGAAGGGGAGAAGGTAATTGGGGTGCGTCAAGACACTGCTCGGTTCGCCATCATGCCTAGCCTTGCGAGCTACCCACAACAGCTTCCGGCGAAAATCTGCCGCTGTCGATAGGCATGCCAACAGGCGGGACAGAGATGGACTGTGGAATGGGTCAATCCATCGATTGATTCCACCCGCTGTTCGACGACCATTCCACAATCGGAACAGGGGCCGGTCGCCGTCCGTGATGGCTTATGTTCGTGAACGCTCATGAGTCATCAGCTTGGTATTGGAGCGTACCCGTTGATTGCAGACGGCTGACATAAACTCGGCATTTGGGTTAGGTCGCACGAAGCTCCATAACCGCTTCCTCAATGAACCGCTATGAGATCGTTGCAGCCCCCACAGGATCGTCCGTAGTTGGTTATCCATCGCGGCGACCGTTCGTTCCAAATCAGTGAGTCGATCGGTCGTGACGACTGGTTGTTCGGGTGAAGCCATGTCTCCCTCCTTTCGATAGCTTAGACGGCACAATGTCGAATGACCCCGATGACAAGCCCTTCGATATGAAACTCATCCGATGGGTGGACGATAATAGGCTGCATCGTCTCATTGGCCGGACGAAGTTCGATATGCGTACTTTTCTTGAAATATGTCTTGATCGTCGCTTCACGATTGACCAATGCGACGACGGTTTGCCCATTCTTGGCCGTTTCCTGTTTGCGCACCACCACGAGATCGCCTGGCAAGATTCCTTCATCTTTCATGGATTCTCCCTTGACCTTGAGGGCGAAGGTGTCTCCCCCGCGCAACATGCTCGGCGGGACGTCGACGAGTTCGGATTGCGGAACCGGATCAATAGGGAAGCCGGCCGCAACGAGACCGGCCATGGGAATCACCGATTTCTGTCGTAATTGATCGAGCACAACTGATACGACACCGGGAATCTTCCGCATGCCGGCTTCATAACGCGCCACGGATACGCGCGTGGTGTGTAATGCGTCGGCCAGTTGTTGCTGCGTGAGGCCCAGTTCTTCACGGGAGCGTTTGAGGTCTTGCGCATTCATAGTGTATCCATTGGTAACACATTATGATCCTCGCGTCAATAGGGCTCAGGTGATGCAATGTGCTATCAAAACTTGGGTTAGTTCCGTGGAATGAGATGTACCGCGCCCGCCTTGAACGCAGCCCGTACGTCGCTGCCGAGGCACAGGTTCAGTTCTCGTAGCGCTGATTGCGTAATAAGAGCGGTGAGAGGAAATCCGCAGTCGAGAGTCACTTGGACAAGGGCGCCCAGTGATGTGATGGTTTGGACGGTTCCCTTCAGGTGATTTCGGGCGCTTGTTTCCGCAGAACCGGTCAGTTCGAGCGTCACATCTTCGGCTCGTAGACAGACAAACACATCGAGATCGAGAGTTGGTGAAGCGACGGCAGTTAACGCCATGGTGCCGACTTGTACCGTCGCCAACTCGTCTCGCACCTCCGTAATAGTTCCTTGGACAACCGTTTCGATACCGACCACGTGCGCCACCTCGGCATTCCTGGGCCGACTAAAGACGTCCTGTGGTGGGCCTGTCTGTAAGATACATCCGTCGGCGATCACCGCCATCTGGTCCCCAAGCGTAAGCGCTTCGGTCCAGTCATGCGTCACCACGACAGAGGGAATGGCCAATTGTGTGAGGAGTCTGCGCAAATCTTTGCACAACCGAGCCCTCGTCGGCGCATCAAGCGCCGATAATGGTTCGTCGAGCAGCAACAGGCGAGGCCGCCTGGCGATCGCACGGGCTAGGGCGACCCGCTGCTGTTGTCCGCCGGAGAGTTGAGTGGGTTTCTGTCGGGCAATGGATTCGATCTGCAATAGATGAAGGACTTCGTCCACGCGTCTTTTCTTCTCCTGCGACGATACGCCGGTCAATCCATAGGCGACGTTCCCTTCTACCGTGTAGTGTGGGAACAGGGCATAGTCCTGCGCCATATAGCCAAGCCGACGGGCTTGTGGGGGGACCGTCACACGAGCGGTTGCATCGAACCATATCTCGTCGCCAACTGAAATGGTCCCTTCGTCAGGCTGCTCAAGACCGGCTAAGCAGCGGAGGATCGTTGTTTTTCCAGAGCCGGATGGACCGAACAGAATCGTGACCGAGGGCGGATCGAGGGGACACCTGAGTTGAGCCGTAATGGAGGCCCGACCGACAAAGGTCTTCTGGAAGTCCAACGTTATTTCTGCGGCCATACCGACCACACGCGTCGATTGACGGCATAGACCAGCAACAGCACGGCATAGGACACGACAAGGAGAAACGCGGACGTCTTTGCCGCCGCGGCATAGTCGAGGGCCTGGACGTTGTCGTAGATCTCGATCGACACCGTGCGGGTGACGCCTTCGATGTTGCCGCCTACCATCAAAACGACGCCAAACTCGCCGAGGGTATGGGCGAAGCTCAACACGACGCCTGTAATCAGTCCGGCTGTTGAGAGCGGGACGATGAGTTTGAAGAAGGTCATCAGCTTTGAGAGACCAAGTGTCCAGGAGGCTTCAATCAGTTTCCGATCGACCTGCTCGAAGGCAGTGGCAAACGGCTGAACGGCAAAGGGCAAACTATAGAGGATCGAAGCGAGGAGCAGCCCGTGAAAACTGAACGGCAGTGGGTGGCCGACGATATCTGTGTAGAATTGCCCGATCGGGCTGTGCGGCCCGATGGCCACGAGCATGTAAAATCCCAGCACGGTCGGGGGCAGTACCAAGGGTAAGGCCACGATCGATTCGATGAGGAACTTCCAACGCCATTTGGAATAGGCCAGCCAATAGGCGATAGGGAGGCCGATGGCCAGCAAGGCGATCGATGTCAGGCTCGCGAGCTGGCATGTCACCCAAATAGCTGTCCAATTCATTGGGACTCCGGAACAGCAAACCCATAACGCGTCATGATGACCTGTCCTTGTCGACTTTTCATGAATTCGAGGAACCGCTTCGCTGATTCTTCATGCCTTGATGACTTAAGAATCACGGCTCCTTGTTCGATCGGCGGATGGGCCTCAGGGGGTATCTCCCAGTACGTCCCTTTATCCTTCATGGCGGGCGCAAGCGCCAGTGATAGCGCAATGATGCCGATATCGGCGGCACCGGATTCGACGAACTGCGCGGCCTGCGAGACATTTTCCCCCAGGACCAACCGGTCTTTGGCCTCGTCGTAGGTTTTGAAACGTTCCATCGCAGCGACTGCCGCGCGGCCGTACGGCGCATGTTTGGGGTTCGCAATGGCAATCTTTCTGATGGACGGTTGGCGAAGTATCGGGAGCCCTTGTGTCACGTCGAGAGGGGAGTCGTGCCGAGCCCACAGCACGATTCGTCCGACGGCATAGCGATAGAGCGATCCTGGAACGGTCAGGCCGGCTTCTTCCAATTTTTGTGGGTAGCTGATAGCGGCAGAAAAGTAGAGGTCGAAAGGGGCACCGTGCTGAATCTGCGCGAAAAAGTTTCCGGATGATCCAAGCGATAATTTCACATGGGCACCGGTTGCCTGTTCGTATTGCGGGATAAGTTCCTTGAACGCGAAATTCAGATCAGCCGCGGCGGCAATCGTGATGTCCTCTGCGCGCGCGAAGTTAGGGCTCAGTGCAATCAACAGGCTGAAAAAGACCACGAGTCGCTTCATGAGTTCTGTCCTAGACTCGTACGCGCAATTGAAGATAGAAGTAGTCTGCATCTTTGCTTCCTCCGCTCGGTAGACTTGCAGAGGAAGGGAGTCTGTCGAAATAGGATCCCTTGAACCAATGCACGTATCCGATATCAACGTCCAGGTTGGTATTGATCGCCCACTGCGCCCGAAGCTCCACGTCATGTCCGAGTGAAGTGCCGGCTCGCCCGGTGGGATCCCGCAAGCCTGAACTGCCGAAGAAGTCTCTGGCCTGGGCCAGGTACCAGACCCTATGTTTGACTTGCAAAGTCCATTCTGGTGCGGGCGTGATGATCAGTCGCCACCCCGGTGAATGAAGGTTTGTTCTGAAAAATGGCCCGAAGATACCGGTTGGCCCGTATTCCCATCGCCGAGCTCCGAATAATGTATCGAAGCCTTCGTCCTGAGTATCGCCTGGTTTGCGGTCTCCGCTGGCGTAGTCGTAATGGAATACAAGTCTTGGCGTCCAGGGGAGGGTGAGCGTATAGCCAAGGTCTACATGCTGAAAATGGGCAAAGTGGTCGGTCAGTCCTCTCGTCCCGAACTGCCAACTAGTCTCGATCTCGTAATCCGGTTCTCCTGCCTTGGGATCTTTATATAGGCGGCCCCCGAACGTGGAATAGGTGCGATGGTTGGCCACATTCGCCACCCGCCTATCGTTCAGCCCTAAATAGTAGGCATCCAATTGGAGCCAGGGGAAATGCCGGCTCTCCAAATAGGTTCCCCAAAAGAGCGATTTGTCGTACTGCCGATCAAGGCTGACATCATCCCGAACCACCGGTTCCACAAAAAACGCTCTGAGTCGCCAGATCTGGCCCTGATTGATCTGCCAATGAAACCCATCGAATGAATTGGTCGTGTTTCGAAAATCATTGCGTGCAATCAGCCGTCGACGACCAAAGTCCATCGTCATGCGTCCAAAATGAAAATCGGTGCGTAATCCGGTTCCCATGACATTGTTCACGGTCAATGATCCGAATAGTTGCAAGATGTCGAATTCGTTGACTGTTGTGGTATCTCGAAAATCTCCAGAGTCCTTATTTAAATAGGCCCGCGCGTCCTGCCCCTCAAAGAGAAATCGGATTGGGCCATTGCCTCCCAATCCGAATCGAAGCCTGGATCGGAGAGCAATTTGGGGATCTGCGCTCCCGTTTCCTATGCTCTGGCTCGTCCGCCAGGGGTGATCATAGGTTTCAAATCTGGTCCGGTTTTCAAGACCTAGGTCGATCCAGTCAGGGAGGCGCAGGGTGGTTCGTAAGTAACGGCTCCAGTCTCCGTTCACCCTCTGAATGAGCACTGCGTCCGCTAGTTCAATCCAGTTATTTCCTCTTTGAGCGTCTGCTCGTTGCTTGATGCCGGAGATCGCATCAAGAACCGTTGACGCGGATCCAGTTGTGGGAGGAGAGGGTGGTCCAGCCGGTTGCTCCTCAGCTAGCGCCATGCCTGTTGCGATTATCATCGCGATTCCTATCGCTGAGGTACCGCAGATTCCGACACGCTTGTCTTCTTCTATGTGTTTCACCAAGAGCCCAATTTCATCTTGCCCGCAGTGCATGCGTTTTTCCCATGTCGCTGGTATCGTAGCCGCCCAGGGCTTCGATCTCGTTCCGAAACGGGCGACTGGCAAGCGTATCAAACAGGCGTGTCAGCGTGGGGTGGGACTTGAGATAGGTTTTCGGGACGACAAGATCGTACCGCGCTGCCTGCAGTGGCACGAAATCTACATTGAAATGCTGTGCAGCGGACCGAATCCCAATTCCGACGTCTGCTTGGCCAGTTGCAATCACCCTCGCGACTTCAAAATGCGTGAATGCGATGCAGTCATATCCTCGAATGTGCTTCGCCGCGATTCCGGCTGCTTGTAATCGTTGATCGAGAAGGAGTCTGGCTCCAGAGCCCTTTTCGCGATTGACCAGTCTCACAGTCGGTTCAGTCAGATCCGCGGTCGTGCGAATCGAGAGCGGATTGCCTGGGCGAACGAGGAATCCTTCTTCCCAGGTCGCGAACGTCACGACTTCGTGACCAGATCCTTTCAGCGACCGCCGAAGGAACGGCATATTGGACTCACCGCTCGCCGGATCGACCAGATGCATGCCGGCGACATGGACTTCACCTCGCTGGAGGGCCTGGAGCGCGGTCATGCTTCCCATGGTCCAGCCGACGACAGACGTCCGATCTTTCTGTCGCCGCAGGTGTTCACCGAGGAGAAAAATTGCTGGATCGCATCCAGCCACGGAGATTTCCTGTTGGATCGCCTCACGATCACGGGAGAGCTTCACGCGGACCGTGGTGCCGGACAGCTTGCCATGCGGCTCGGTGACATAACCGTCGGCAGGAACTGCAAAGGAGAATTGGTCCCCCAGCTCGCTGACAGCTCGCACAATGGTTCGTGTCCCAACGGTTGAGACTTTCACGCGGATCGAATGAGGTTGTGCCTGTCCTTGAGGTGGAAGATGGCTGATTAGCGTGCCTTCAATGAATTCTTCTGACGGGACCAGGCTGAACAGATCTTCCACGCGACAGGCCAGGACTGCAGCTAGCTGAAGCGCAACGGCGGTCGTCGGCAAATACAGATTTGATTCAATGGACGACACGGCTTGTCGGGTAATGCCTGCGCGACCGGCGAGCTCTCCCTGAGAAAAGCCCCTGTGTGTGCGCAGGATCTTGAGATGATTCGAATACTGCGGCTGAGGTCGCTCTGACTGGGTAGCAAGATCCATGAAGACTGATAGCAATAATACAAGACATAAGTCAAGTATAATGGCATCTAGCTGATACTTCCATTGAGTAATCGATCAGAGTAGAACGTCGTGCGCGTTTTCGCGGTTGCCTCTCTCCCTGAGTTGCGTTCGCCCTAGTTCTGGATCAGAGTGCAAGGTCAAAGGTCATTGGTGCGATCACATGACTGCCATTCTAAGAATATGCCTCTGCCTGGGGCTTGCGTTGGTTTTTCTCGCAGCGACGGCTCAAACCGACTCGCCGACCGTTCGGTCGCTTGATGATTTTCCCGGTACGGAACTGATCTACGTCTCCGATTATTTTTCCTTCATCGGACAGGATACCCAAGGACAGGTCGCCTTTGCGCTCGATAACAGTCGAGGACGAGATGGGGACGCCTATCAAGCCGAACACCTTGTCCTGCTTCATGACGACAAGCAGGGATGGGTAGAGCTCGAGGGGAGTGGGCGGTACGACAACTCCGGCAAGGAGCTCAAGACCATTCCGCAGTCGCCATCCTTTCGATTTGCCGGCATGCCATACACCGGTATGGCGATTGTGAGCGAAAGTAATCGGCTGTCGTTGAAGATTCCCCCAATCGTACGACGAACTCGCACACGGCATGACGGCGCCTCGGTCTCCATGGGAACAGCCCAGGCGGTCTTGAGCTGGCAAGGCCGAACGATCCCAGGGCGGGTGGTCTATGAGTCCTTCATAATGCCGAACTTCAACCGACTGACCCATACCTACTGGGACATGTGGAATGAATATCAAGGTTTTTATCTGAAGGTGGGGACAGATGGCGATCTCTATCTCCATAGTCATAAGAGTGAGCGCCTTGCGCTATTGATGGGATTTCGTGATGGATTTATGGCATTGAATAACGAGACTGGCATGATGAAGGACATGAACGTGGAGGTGCTTGGCCGAGAGTTGGCCTGGGGCTTTTATAAATGGCCGACCTCCTGGCGCGTGACCTGGACAGGCCCCAAGGGACAGGCTGTAGTGATCCTGAAACAGTTAAGCAGGACCAGCATCGGGAACTGGGCGATCGGCGGCTTCTCGATGGCGGTCGTGACCGGTGAGCTGGAGTATGGGGGTAAGAAAATGCCAGTTTATGGGCTCGCAGAATTGATCATGTAACTGCCGCTCGGTTAGTCTTTCGCTGATTCGCCTGGTCGCGGCGGCCTATGACTATTGTGGGATGGTCTCCAGAGCCACATCTGCTGAAACCCTCGCAGAATGAGGAATATCACAATAGTCGGGAGCCAGATCCATGTGGCTTCGCTGGCCAGAATCCGGAATGCCTCTCCAGTGAAAAAGTCCCCGATACCGATGGGAGAGACAGCGACCGGACGATACGTGAAGAAGTACCGGCTTGTATCGAACGGTGAGAAAAACGCGACCCCTAGGCCCCCATCGGTCATGGCGTCGAGTACGCCATGGGAAGCAGTGCAGCAGAAGAAATAGACAGATAACGTTACCTTTGCGGAAGTCGTTACCCTCCAGTACCAGAGCCTCACGAGAACGGCACTCAGCAGGCACGCGAAGAAAATGGAATGCGTCAAGCCGCGGTGTCCCCAGAGATCGCCGTATCGAATGCCGAAAGAAAAGCCGACGACGTCGAGATCCGGGACGATTGAGCAGGCCATGCCAAGAAACAGGACCTTCCAGGTCATGCTTGGATGGCGGGAAGTTTTTCCTAATGCTAGGGCAACGAACGCGTGGGAAAATGCCGATGCCATCAAGTAGCCTGTCGCACCATAAATAGCCGTTACAGCCCGTTTGTGAATCCGATTTGCCGCCATGCCTCGAATACGACCACCGCAACGGCATTCGAAAGATTGAGGCTGCGACTCTTAGGGCGCATCGGCAGACGGATGCGCCGCTCCTCCGCAAACGATTCAAGCAGTGTGGTCGGGAGGCCGCGTGTCTCAGGACCGAACAGAAAGGCATCGCCCTCGGCATAGGCGACACGATCGTACCGTTGCGTGTTGCGCGTTGAGAGGGCAAAGAGGCGGTGAGCCGTGAAGTGGTTCTCGCACTCAGTCCAGCTCTCGTAGACGCTGAGCGCGGCAAACTCATGATAGTCCAGTCCAGCGCGCAACAGCTGTTTGTCGTCCAGCGAGAATCCTAACGGCTTGACGAGGTGTAGCCTCACGCCGCTGTTGGCGCAGAGACGGATGATATTGCCGGTGTTGGGAGGAATCTCGGGCTGGTAGAGAATAACATCGAACATGCCAAGGCAGTGTAGCATGGTCCGCTCGCTTCCCACGACACGGCCGTGCTGACGAGGAGCACGTGCCTCTTGCAAGACGTCACATCTCGATTCATACTTCCGCCCAATGGCACCTTCGTCGTCCGATTCTTCCAAGCCCCTCCAGGATCTTGAAACCGACGCTGCCCTCCGTGCGATCCTCGAAGGCACTGCCACGGAAACCGGCCAACGGTTCTTTGAGGCTCTGGTGCAGAACCTTGCCAAGGCTCTCAGCACACATGGAGCCTGGGTGACGGAATATTTCCCTGAGACGCGGCGGCTTCGAGCTCTCGCATTCTGGATGGAAGGACACTGGGTACAGGATTACGAGATTGGCATCGCGGGGACTCCCTGCGAGGAGGTGATCGACAAGGTCCAGTTGATCCACTTTCCCGACAACGTGTTGGAGATCTATCCAGAAGAGGAAGAACTCAAGCAAAACAAGGCCGTCAGCTATATGGGCATGCCGCTACTGGATATCGATGGCCGCATTCTTGGCCATATGGCCGTGATCGATCGACGGCCTATTCCTGTTGAGCCGCACGTCCATGCCATCTTTCGAATATTTGCGGCGCGGGCCGCCGCCGAACTGCAGCGATTACGCGCGGAAACGGAGGTGCGGGAACGAGAAGAAAAGGTCGGGCGATTGTTGGGGAGTGCGATGGACGCCATTCTCGAACTGGATGAACACCTCCGCATCAGCCAGGTGAACCCCGCGGCTGAAACCGTATTTCAATGCAAAGCCGACAAGATGGTTGGCCAAGACTTTCGAGGATTTGTCACCGAGGCGGACGCTGCGCGCTTGATTCGGTTGATCGGCGAACTAGACACTCGTCCGGAGGGTCGGCGGTCGCTCTGGATTCCAGGCGGGCTGACGGCGCGATGCCCCGGAGGAGAATCTTTTCCGGCGGAAGCGACGCTGTCTCGCTTCGAGATGCACCGCGCTCGATTCACGACGCTGATCCTCAGAAATATCCACGATCGGATGGAGGCGGAGCAGAAAATTCAGTCGCTCACCGCCGAAGCCGAACTCCTTCGAGAAGAACTCCAGGCGCTGCATCAGGATGGCGCACTGATGGGAGAGAGTCAGACGCTCAAGCATGTGCTTCGCGATATCAACCAAGTCGCGGGAACCGACACGACGGTCCTGATTATGGGCGAGACTGGAACCGGCAAGGAGCTAGTCGCGCGCGCAATCCATGCTGCCAGCAACCGGCGCGAACGGCCTCTGGTGATCGTCAATTGTGCCGCCATCCCCTCTACGTTGATCGAAAGTGAATTCTTCGGTCATGAACCCGGTGCCTTCACCGGGGCGACGAAGAAGCGCGAGGGGCGGTTCACTCTGGCCGACAGGGGGAACGATCTTTCTCGATGAGGTTGGAGAATTACCGCTCGATCTTCAAGCCAAACTGCTCCGCGTGCTGCAAGAAGGCGAGTTCGATCCAGTTGGGAGTTCCATGACGAAAAAGGTCAATGTGCGTGTGTTGGCAGCGACGAATCGGGATTTAGCAAAGGCCGTCCAAAAGGGCGCATTTCGTGAGGACCTGTACTATCGCTTGAATGTCTTTCCCGTGGTCCTGCCGCCTCTCCGGGATCGCGGCGATGACGTAGTCCGTCTGGCCACGGTCTTTGCCCAGCAATGTGCTTTTAAAATGGTCCGCTCTATCGCTCCACTGACAGAAGACGGTGCCCGTCGCCTCAAGGCCTATAGCTGGCCCGGGAACGTGCGAGAGCTGCAGAACGTGATCGAACGTGCGGTGATCACGTCGACCGATGGCCGGTTAAATTTTGAGCGGGCGTTGCCTGAACCAACCGCACCGGCCTCCTTGGTGAACGGAACCAGCGAGCCAGCGACAGGAACCATCCGTACTGCGAAGGAGCTGGAGGAATTGGAGCGCAACAATATCCTCCGTGCACTCGATGCCGCGAAGTGGAAAGTTTCGGGTGAACATGGCGCGGCAAAACTGCTGGGCCTTAATGCCTCAACCCTATCCTCCCGTATGAAAGCGCTCAAGATTCACAAGCCTCCCGCACGTTGATCTAGTTGCCTGATTCTCGTCGATCTCCTTTCCCGAAGCATCCTCCTTTGTGAAATCTCGTAAATGTATTTGTGATATTTCGCGAGTCGTGAAATCTCATGAGGTGGACTTTTGCGCCATCAGCTCTACAACCTATTGAAAATCAATCACGCAGACTGATTCTTGAGGCCTGGCATCGATACTGCTCTGTGGTACTGCATCAGCGCAGTGATGAGCATAAAGAGGTGGAAGATGACGACGAGTCGAGATCTTAGCTGGTGGTACTGGTTCATGACGGTGGGATTACTCGGCGCCGGTCTCCTGGGATGGAGGGCGGGACTGTATCTGGCGATGTTGTTGTGCGCCGTTCAAATCACCCATGTGATTCGGCTGACACAAGACATTGCCTCGTTCCCAGTGCAGGTGCGGGTCGCCTATTTGGGACTGTTGCTTGCGGGATTGTGGGGATCCCTCCAATGGATTCACTGGGTACAGCTGGTCGGAACGAGTGCCAGGGTCGGTGTTGGGTACTGTTTTCTGGCGCGAGTGTTGTCGTTGACCCCGTGGAATCGTCGGCAGCCGTTATCGTTGGATCTCGTCGCACGCAGGTTCTTTTGGCGTCAGACCGTCATACCACCCTGCGGTGAGGTGTTTCAGCGATTGTGGCTCGAGCGGGTGCATGGATGAACTGGAAATCGATATACCGGAGTGCCGACCGGCTTTTCTTTCGGCAATATGTCATTAACCAGTGCAAGCAAGAAGGAGGAGCACACATGTCACAGGCAACAATGAGTAGGGTCATTAATGGCGTCGATGTGGAGCGCTTGGGCCAGACGATCCAGGCCGTGCTGAAGGATCCAGGGGAGGCCAAGTCACAGTTCCGAGCCATCAATCGGTGGGTGAGCGGCGGCCATAATCAGTCCACGATCCGGGGATTCTATGCAGCTGGACAGGAGGATACGTCGCGTACGAATCCGTTCGTGCTCGATGCGGACGAGCCACCTGTGTTGCTTGGACAGGACAAGGGGGCCAACCCAGTTGAGTTCGTGTTGCATGCATTGGCGGCTTGCGTAACCACCTCACTTGTGTACCACGCGGCGGCGCGGGGGATTAGGCTTGAATCGGTGGAGTCGCGGTTGGAGGGGGACCTCGATCTGCATGGTTTTCTGGGTCTCTCTGACCAGGTCCGTCGAGGGTATAAGGAGATTCGCGTCAAGTTCAAGGTAAAGTCCGATGCGTCACCTGAGCAATTGGAGGAGCTGGCGAAATTCTCGCCGGTCTACGACATCGTGTCGAATCCGGTGCCGGTGTCGATCCAGATTGAACGGAAATAGGAGAATGGGCCTGGGAGGAGTGCTTGCCACCCAGGCCCTTCTCTAAAGAAGAGTTCGGGTGACAGACTCAGGGGTGTGGGTAATGAAGACCCTTCCGCTGAGTGGAGTCTTGGTTGAACTCCATGCCAGCCTGATCAGGACGTGTGTTCCATTTCACCATGCCAAGGCTTCTTGGTATAGTGATCCACAATCAGTGGGTCAGCCATCGAGTGGGAGCCAACCCTTGACGTGTGAGGTGCCGAACATCCTGGAGTGTCTACGGTCCCACCCCGTAACAGTTTTTTTCGGTCTGCTGCATACGCTGGCATTTGTGATAGGCGTCCCCGTACTAGCCGAGGAGAGGGTTGTCCTCTCAGTCGAGACGGTGGCTGGAAAGGCTAAGGCCACCTGGGACAGCGGCGCCGTGATTGCTGCGCTTGAGCTGCTCGATCGGGGTATCCATGACCATCCTGAAGCCCCCGTGCTGCACAAATTGCGCGGGGATATTCTCTCTACGTTTCGAGACTCACAGGAGGCGGTGCAAGCGTACGATCAAGCCCTTGCCGCCGACCCCACGGCCCTGGATACCCACTGGGCGAAGTGGGGGGTGTTGGTGCGGTGGGGACGAGAGGATGAGGCAATCTCGGAGTTGCAGAGCATTGCCCAAATTGAGGCGAGCAATCCACTCATCCATTGGCGACTGGCGCTAGAACTGCGGAAGCTCGATCGGTTGGAAGAATCACTGGAATCCTACAAACGGGCGGTGGAGCTGATGCCGGGTTTACTTGGTTGGCGGTTGGCTCTCGCTCGCGCCCGGTTTGACGTGCTGGATTATGCAGGCGCCGACGCTGCCCTGCACTATGTGCTGCAACATGTGACCCCAGGTTCACCGCTGGAGCTTCCGGCCAAGAATCAACTTGCGCAACTCTATGAGTCGATGGATCGAGGGCGACGCTTCAAGCGAGTACTGACTCCTGAAGCCACGGCGGATCAGTTGAAAGAATGGGCCTCTCTTCGGTCGGATGCGTGGAAGTTGTTTGAAGCCGGCCGCTACCAAGAGGTGGAACCGGTGTATCGAAAGTTGCTGGAACTCAACCCCAGCGATCCCGTTGCGACCCAGCAGCTCGGACTCACCCTCATGCAATTGAACCGGTGTGAAGAAGCGCTCGACGTATTCGGGAACATGTCGAACCTCAACCCGAAGGAGGAAGACTTCGCGGATACGACCTATCGGATGGGACAGTGCTACGTGGAGTTGGAACGGTGGGAAGACGCCTTTGTTCACTTTCAGATTCTGTATGACGCGGCTGTCGAGTTTGAAGAGGCCAACAAGGGAATTGCTTTTCCAGCCGGGACTCGCGTGTTGGCGAAGGACAAGATTGCGCGTTGGCTGGAGAAGGTGAAACCTCACGTTCCTGAGCTGGTGAAACTGAAAGAAGAAGAGGCGAAAAGGGAGAAGGAATTGAGAGCGCGCACTCTCGCTCGATCGGAAGAAGCCTTCTTTGCCAAGGCAATAGAAAAGGTGAAGCCACAGAAGACGTTGGATGCCGGTGTGGCGATCGCCGGGCGGGATGCTGATTTTAGCTGGTTTCGGTATGTGATTCCGTCCAGTAAAGTGGTGCGGGACGACTTTCCCACCGGCGCCCACGAGTTCATCCCGTTGAATCCAAGCGACACGTTTCCAAGCACCCAGTCCGAAATTTATTTAGTGTTTAAGCTGCTGTCGGATTCGTTCGAGGCCGTGCTGTTGACCGCACGATGTGCTCCGGAAACGCGCGAGATGACCGAAGATCCGCAAACAACCGTTCAGGATCGCGTCATGACCGCCATGAACGATCGCTCTGGCTATTTTCTCCTCACTCCTCCGAAAACCGGCTGGACTCCGGGTTATTACCGCTGCGGGCTCTTCGCAGGAGAACAGACCTCAGCTTATTCGTATGTGGATGAGGTGAGGTTCCGGATTGTCGGGCCGAGTAGACCGTGATAATCGTTCGGTGAGATTTTTAGTGAGGCAGTAGTCATACTTGCCCACATCCATTTGTCATTGAGATGTCTCATACAGCGATGACTTCTTCGCGGACATGGTGCAGGCGAACAACCTTTGGGCCTTTCCCTTCCTCAAAGTGACAGCGGACTGCGTCCCTCACCTTCGCAGGCAATTCAGCCAGGGTATTGGCTTCACTAAAGATTGATTGGCCAAGCGCGCGTGCGATAAACCCACCCTCAGGCGCTTCTTCAACGACGAAGATCAATTCGCTCATCATTTAGCCTCATCAAGTAAGTCTTATTCATCGTAGCTCCGTGTTCTCATGTTGTCCAGCCCTGCCGGATTCTTATGAAGCCCCGTTGGGCTTCCAATTTCGCCTTCAGGCGGCCAAATCCCTTTCATCGATGTTCAGGCCTAAACGGACACGCACTCAGAACAATAGCTCCAGCTGAACGGCAGCATCGCGCGATCCGTCGGAATCATCGCCATGGCCCTTGGGTTCGTCATCGGATTGTGTGGGCTCGATCATCCTGACTCCCATCGGCTCCAAACCCCACTTGGGTTGCTGGTGACTGGGATGGTCGCCCAAGGTTGTGCGCTCTACTGCTCGCTCAAACGGATGTTGTAACGGCATCCCTGATGATGCTTCCCTCACCTGGCGCAACAGTCCTGATACCACCAGTATCAGCCATCAGTGACCAGCTCGTGATTGACGTTGGTATAAAAGACTTCCGGTACCTTGTTATTCTGGCGCTGCCGCTCCAACCGATTGTTAGGGGGTGAACTTCTGCAGAATGGCAAGCGTCTTTTCCGCAAGTTCCAAAGCCGATATATCCGTTCCAGAAGTACATGTGTCGGGGTCTGCTGGATCCAGCCTGATAAGAAGGTCAAGTCTCCCCCATGAATCACCCCACACTCGGCCCCATGAATTACCCCAAGCGCTCTGTGTACCGTCCGTTGCCCTTACTTGCTTATGTTGCGGGGCCCTTTACGATGTAGCGCTTCCCGCTGTCTGCAATGTGGCGACAGATACGCAGTTCGACGTGCGAGTGGAATAGAGTGTCGCGGTTCACCGTATCGTCAGGAAATATCCAGTCAGGCAGGTGCCTCGCAGTTACGAAAAAGTCAAGCGCGGCGTAAGCGTCCGTTGGGTCTTGGCGCAACCGCTCGAGGTCATGGACAGCCTTATCGAGTAGCGCTCGAGGGGTGCGTAACTCGAAGATACCACCAACAGTCATCTCGACCCTTAACAACGTTTAGACGGATCCAAAGACAGCTTGAGGCCCGAGGTTAGCGTGGGAGGTGGCATGCGTATTACCTTGTTCGGCCATCTCTGTGCGCAAGAAAGGCTTGGTGAACAATGGTCAGGAAGTTCAGGGTTTCTTCGCCACCACTTTGCCGTTTTCCCACACGTAGATAGGTATGCCATGCATCTTGGCGGTTTTTCGAGCCGCCTTAGCCGCTCGGCGGAGTGCGCGCCCGACGCTCTGCACAAATCGTGTGTTTTCCGTCTGCCGCTTTGTCTTCATGTGACTTTCTCCAGCAGCTGTGGGGCAGGTTCAGAATTATCATAGATTGCCCATGCATCGGCAAGGGGGCGATACAAGGCATGAAAGTTTCTCCAACTGCGATCAAAGCGGCGCAGGACGTCAAGCCGCTTCGTATGATCGAACGTCCACCAGAACACCTCGTTGGGCTACATCCTCTGCGGTTTTCAATAACCGCGATGCTGCCTTATCGTCCACGTATTCCTCTCCGCAGTTCGTACACACCTCTGCGGGGACATTTTTTATCACCAGTGTCGTCTCCTGACGCTCTAGCGTGACCGTTGCCTTCCCTGGTTTCGTTTGCCCGGTTTTGCAGATGACGCATTTCATCGAGGCTTCCTCCGTCGGGTCCTTGCCGATCGATGATAGAAGCTCTTCGCGTCAACGCGATATCGGATGACAACAATGAAGTCAATCAGCCAGCGACAGGCTGTTGGTAATCCACTTCGATGGTGAAGCCGAGATCTTCGATCATGCCCCAGACTTCGGGAGCTGGTGCGCCTGGAGTCGTCAGGTACCCGTTCACAAAGACGGAGTCGGCTGGGTAGAGGGCAAGGGGTTGCAAACTGCGCAAGTTGTGCTCCCGACCCCCCGCGATGCGGATTTCTGTTCGAGGATGGAGGAATCGGAAGAGGCAGAGCACTTTTAAGCAGCGTTGCGGAGTCAGCTGGTCGCAATTTTCTAATGGTGTGCCGGCGACAGGATGGAGGGTGTTCAGGGGAATGGAATCCGGCTTAACCTCCCGCAAGGCTGTTGCCAGGTCGATCAGGTCTTCGTCGCTCTCGCCCATACCGACGATGCCGCCCGAGCAAATTTCCAATCCCGCCGCACGCGCGTTCTTGATCGTCGCCAGCCGGTCTTGAAATGTATGGGTGGTGCAGATTGACGAATGGAACGCCTCGCTGGTGTTCAAGTTGTGATTCACCCGATCGACGCCGGCGGCTTTCAGCCGCTTGGCTTGGGATTCGTTCATCAGGCCGAGGGAACAGCAAATCTGAATCGGAACTTCCTGTTTAATCGAGCGAACGGCTCCGGCGATTTCATCGATTTCCCGATCCAACGGACTGCGCCCGCTGATGACGATGCAATAGCGTTGGGCTTTGGAGGCGGCGGCTTGCCGGGCGCCGTCGATCATCTGTCTCTGTGGGAGTAGATTGTACCGTTCGATCGGTGCTGTCGAAATCGATGACTGTGAACAGTAGTGACAGTCTTCCTGGCAGGCCCCGCTTTTAGCGTTCTGCAGCATTTGCAGACGGACTGTGCGGCCGAAATATTTGGAGCGCACGTGGAACGCGGCGTGGAGCAATGGGAGTAGATCGTCATTCGGTGTATCCAGGACAGAATGGCATTCTGCCCTGGTAAGGGGTTCGTCCTGGAGTGCCTTGTCTGCCAACGTCATGTAACTCATGGAGTCCTCAAAAAATTGCGATGTAGTGCTGATCCGCTGAATTTCTGATCTGTCGAATCGAGGGGGAGAAGGTCCACACACTCGCCAGGCCAAACTCTCAGCGGACACTGGCGGGAAACCTACACGGTTTCAAATGGAGAAGCAATGCCTTGATAGGGAACGGATGGAACGGACGAGGACTCGCCGTCCGGCCGGTCTCTGGCTTGGCCCGCCTCGAGCCAGGGGAGAGCGGTGAGCGTGTTCCACTTGGCACAGCGGCGGCATCGGCCCGTCCATTCGACCGACTCCTGCTGGCACTGCGTGCAGATATAGGGGACCACGACTCGTTTCTTGAAACTAAGGGCCTTCTTCAATTCGACAATAGCTTCCTCGAAATGTTGCTTGCGCAAATAAAGGTTGGCCATGATCTTGTGGTAGTCCAATAAGTGATCTTGTGGACCTTCAATCGTTGAAAGGAGATCGAAGGCTTCATCCACCATTTCCAGCCGATAATAGAGTTTGCCCAAATAGAATTGCAGGACGGGATTCTGTGGATTATGCTGCAGCGCCTCCTGATAGACACGGATGATTTCGCTGGGTTCGCCTTGGTCTAAGAACAGCTCTTCCAACCGATGCAGAATGATGACGCTTCGTGTCCGTGAGTAGACTTTCTTGAGTATTTCGACGGCGTCTTTTGTCTTTCCTTCATGGATCAGAATTTCGCCCATCCCGATATAGGCAGGAAGAAAACTACGATCCTTTTTGATGGCGCCCCTGAAGTATCGTCTCGCTTTATCGGGGTGCCCCCGCTCGAGCAGTTGTCGTCCAACTTCATACATGCATCCGACCAACAGCGCGGCTTCCGGTGGTTTTTCCGCGGCGGGAAGATTGGCCTTGAGCAAACGATGCTGGATTTCGAGTGCTTCACTCCATCGCTCCATCCGGATGTTCAAATCTCGCTTTCGGATTAACGCCGTCAAGTTGTCAGGTTCGATCTTGAGAATCTTTTGCAGGGCCTGGAGCGCTTCTTCATACCGTTTGGCATCCTCTAAATCCTTGGCGAGCTCAAGCAATACCTCGATGTTTCGATCTTCGACGCGATGCGCGTGTTGATGGAGTCGAACGGCTTCTGGAAAGTTGAGCTCGGAACGATAGATATTCCCCAGCCACAGGAGTGAATCGACGCGATTTGGGTCGATGGCCAAGGCCTTTTCAAAGAGGGTGATTGCCTCCAAGGTCCGCTTCGACATGAACGCATGGGTTCCGTCTCGATGGAGGGAATCGACCTTCTCTTTTCGACGGACCAGACGGTTGGTCCGCCAGTTCAAAATGAGGTGCGCTGTTTGTTGCAGCCCGACGGCGAACGTCGCGAGGACCGCTCCGAATGCCATGGAAATCAGCATGAGCGTGACCGGACTGAGTTCAAACTCGGCACCGGGGCTGGTGTGGATCACCACGAACCCAGGGTTGAGTTCACGGAAGTAACTGTAGAGGAACAGCCCGGCGCTGATGAGGAAAATGCTGATCAACAGCTTGAACATAGCCTACACCGTCTCTTGTGGGCTTGCCTTCCTGACGAGGCGTCGTTTCGGCGGGGCGGTTGGGGTCGACGATTCGTCAGGAATAGGAACCCGCTGTGCGTCGCTCCACAGACGCTCAAGCGCATAGTGCGCTCGGGAGTCCTGTCTCATGACATGGGTAACAACATCGCCAAAGTCAATGAGGACCCACTGGCCTGATGCCGTACCTTCGATGCTCAGCGGCCGTTGGCCTATACGAGAGAGTTCGTCAACAATGGAGTCGGCAACTGCGCGCGTTTGCCTGTCAGATTCAGCCGATCCAATAACTAAGTAATCAGCGATCGAGGTCAGCGGGGCGACGTGGAGGACTTGGACATCCAAGGCCTTTTTCTCGAGCATCGCCCGAGCTGCGGCAAGGGCGGTGGCCTTAGATGCGCGTGCGATTGCGGTCCTCCTGATAAAGGCTATGCTGAAGTATATAAGATTCTACCGAGAGCGGCAACATATTTACCAGTGGTCGTCCATTCCGAACTCTCCGTCTGATTTCTGAAGCCGAGATCGGGCAGGGAGGGATCGACAAACAGGTGATCCCTAAGGCCTCAGGGATCATAATTTCAACTCTGTCAATGATACCGACATCGAGCTGCCCTAGCGGCTCCGGGTCCTGGTTTTTGAATAGAGGTATCTCGGCAAGGGTTGTGAATGATCGCCCCGGGCGAGGTACGACCACGAAGTGGCACATCTTCAAGATCTCGTCGGGCGCTCTCCATGTCGGGAATTCGAGGAATGCATCAAGTCCAATGATAAAAAAGAGCTGACAGGATCGGCCGCACTGTCCTCGTATTTCACGAACGGTGTCGATGGAGTACGATTTCCCTGTGCGATGGACTTCTATGGGCGATACAGTGAAAACCGGAGTGTCGGCGATTGCGAGGCGCACCATTTCAAAGCGGACTGGTGCGGGAGCTAGGGATTGGTTCTGTTTGTGAGGCGGGTCGCCGGTCGGGATGAAGAGAATGCGAGAGAGCTTCATGCGTTCTCGTACGGCACGTGCAATTGCCAGGTGGCCGTTGTGAATGGGATTGAAACTACCTCCGAATAGGCCGAGGCGTTCCGACGGTGCGTCTTGCGCGACGGCTGTTGAGTGTTCAGTTGTAGGGCGATCCATGACTTAAGACTTGGCACACAAGGCGCTAGAGAATGACGAGATTGTCTCGATGGATGACTTCCTCATACTCCTGCGGACCGAACTGCTCTTGAATCACCGCGGTCTTGAGACCTTTCATCTGATGGAGCGAGTCGGATGAAAAGTTCACAAGGCCTTTTGCAAATTCCTTCCCGTCAGGCGTGAAGCAACTGACCGGATCTCCCGCCTCGAACAGACCGGTGACCTGGAGGATGCCTGATGCGAGCAGGCTTCTGCCTCGTGTGCTCAAGGCGTCAACCGCTCCCTGGTCGAGGTGCACCTGGCCACGGGAGCGCAACGTGAAGGCAATCCAATGTTTGCGGCTGTTCAAGCGGCGTTCTTTCGCAAGAAAAAGGCTTCCCCCTGGTTTCCCTCTGAGGACGGTCGGCAGAAGTTCGGCTCGCGCGCCGTTGAGAATCAACGTTGGAATCCCATACTCTGCGACTTTCTTGGCTGCCCGTAGCTTGGTGGCCATCCCGCCCGTGCCTTCAAACGTGCTGGGAGCCCCTGCCAGCCGTTCGATGTCCGGAGTAATGTCAGGAACGAGTGGGATCAGCGTGGCAGCGGGATTCTTGCGAGGATCGTCCGTGTACAAACCGTCGACATCCGAGAGAATCACCAACAAATCTGCATCGGCGAGGTGCGCAACTTCGCTCGCGAGGGTGTCGTTATCACCGACTCGAATTTCATCGACCGCGACCGTATCATTTTCGTTGATTATAGGGATAATGCCAAACCCGATCAGTACGGAAAGGGTATGACGTGCATTGAGAAAGCGACGGCGATCGGCGAGGTCGTGGTGAGTGAGAAGAATCTGAGCCACTTGAATCGACAGGCGCTCGAAGGCCTTTTCATAGGCCCATATCAGTCGACTTTGTCCGACAGCTGCTGCCGCCTGTTTGACCGGAAGGCTTTTGGGATAGTCTTTCAGCCTCAATTTGCGGATCCCCGAGACGATGGCACCGGATGAGACGATGAGAATCTCCCTGCCCTGCGTTCGGAGCGCGGCGATCTCATTCGCCAACCGCTCAATGTGCTCAGGATGGAGGCCCTCCTCGCGCGACGCGATCAGACTGCTCCCGATCTTAATGACGATCCGTTTGGCCTCTGCTAAGAGCTCGTCTCGCATGGCATCTTTCGTAGTGTATCAACTTGCTTTCCGACGTAGGTGATGAGGTCATTCAAGCCTTTGTTGGCGGCAGCCGAAATCGCCAAGCAAGGATAACCTTCATGCTGACAATACGTTCGCAGTTTACTAAGCCGTTCACTTGTGCCGACCACATCGATCTTCGTTGCCACGACGGAAAATGGGCGATGGGAAAGAGCTGGGTCGTAGGCTGCCAGTTCACGACGCAGCGTCTCAAAACTGGCGATGGGATCTTCAGTCGCCCACTCAGACACATCAATCAAATGCAGCAAGAACGCGGTGCGTTGAATGTGGCGGAGGAATTGGACACCGAGACCCTTTCCTTCATGGGCTCCTTCGATCAAACCTGGAATATCGGCCCCGACGAGGCTGCGATGCGATCCCCAGCGAACAACACCAAGATTGGGAATGAGTGTGGTGAAGGGATAATCGGCAATTTTTGGACGTGCCGCTGAAATCGCGGCAATAAGTGTTGACTTGCCGGCATTCGGAAATCCGACAAGCCCGACATCGGCTAGTAGTTTGAGTTCGAGCCGCAAGGTACGCTCTTCACCCGGAGTGCCGGGGGTGCATTTTGTCGGCACTCGATTGACGGACGTTGCGAAATTACTGTTTCCCTTCCCTCCACGGCCCCCATGCGCGATGACAGCGGTTTGACCATCTTCGATAAGATCGGCAAGTATTTCCGTGGTCTGATCATCAGAGACAATGGTGCCGACAGGGACGATAATGGTCGTGTCTTCACCAGACCGGCCTGTGCAATTGGAGCCCCCTCCGGCTCGTCCATCCTGAGCCTCATACTGTTTTTGGTAGCGGAGATCAAGCAATGTGGTGAGTCGATGAGATGCGGTCATGATGATGTCGCCACCGTGACCGCCGTCGCCGCCGTCCGGACCTCCACGTGGGACAAACATTTCCCTTCGGAAACTGCAGATGCCGTTTCCGCCGCGTCCGGCTCGGACGGTGATGCGAACTTCATCGACGAACATACGGTGGCACCATTCTGTGAACGGTTCACTGGTTAGGATCTGAAAGTATACCCAACTCTGAGACGAAGCGGCGGGGAGAATTTCCCCAGCCTGGGCTGGGGCAGAGGAAGTGGAAAGGGAGAATCAGGATTTGGCTGGGCCAGGGTACACGCTGACTTTTCGTCTGCCTCGCCCGCCTTCGAATTTGACCACGCCGCTCATCTTGGCAAACAGCGTATGATCCCGTCCGAGGTCCACATTGAATCCTGGGAAAAACTTGGTGCCGCGCTGACGGACAATGATACTGCCGGCCGTTACGGTCTGTCCGCCATAAGCTTTCACGCCTAGATACTGCGGATTACTGTCGCGGCCATTACGTGATGATCCGCCACCCTTGTTTGTTGCCATGGTAAGTCCTCTTGGTCCCCGTTAAGCCGACGCAATATTGGTAATGAGCAGCTTGGTGAATCCTTGTCGGTGTCCGCGGGTGCGGCGGTAATTCTTGCGGCGTTTCTTCTTGAACACGGTGATCGAACGAGTCCGCCCGTGTCGTACAATTTCGGCTGTAACCTTCGCGCCACCAATAAGCGGTTGTCCAATCACGAGACCGGCTTCGCCATGCATGAGACGGACTTGGTTGAGCTCAATCTGAGCTCCCACGTCTCCTGGCAAGCTTGCAACCTGAATCGTAGCACCGGCCTCGACTCGATATTGCTTCCCACCCGTTTCAACGATCGCGTACATATCTCTTCTCCGAAATTAAAGAACGGTTCATTTAACATGTGGTAATGCGGACTGTCAAGCCGAAGGAGCAGTCCCTAATCCGGACGTAAGGTCGTTGGCAGACTCCTCAGGCGCAACATACGGGCTCAGATCACGATGGCCAGGCGGGGAACAGCTGCGCCTGGCGGGCCACCACCACAGCGGGGCATCCTGACGCG